>Ga0102883_1000628_pt1 | contig 13381 bp, 7 predicted proteins | sample Colrivmet1549B02_FD_94877 | JGI IMG/M metagenome (GOLD analysis project Ga0102883, IMG submission 94877) | Estuarine microbial communities from the Columbia River estuary - metaG 1549B-02 | ecosystem: Environmental > Aquatic > Marine > Intertidal zone > Estuary | place: USA: Columbia River... | reverse complement strand
TAGTCACATTACTCACATTCCAAGAACCAATAGGTTGGTTAAAGACGTTAGCATTCCGAAACATACCATACATATTAGTCACTCTACTCACATTCCAAGAACCAATAGGTTGGTTAAAGACGTTAGCACCAACAAACATAAAACTCATATTAGTCACATTACTCACATTCCAAGAACCAATAGGTTGGTTAAAGACGTTAGCTCCATCAAACATAAAACTCATATTAGTCACATTACTCACATTCCAAGAACCAATAGGTTGGTTAAAGACGTTAGCATTCCGAAACATAGCATACATTGAGGTAACATTACTAACATTCCAAGAACCTATTGGTTGGTTAAAGGCGGTAGCATTTGTAAACATTTCAGATATATATCTCACATTACTCACATTCCAAGAACCTATTGGTTGGTTAAAGGCGGTAGCATTTGTAAACATTTTACGCATTTTAGTTACATTACTAACATCCCAAGCGCCAATAGGTTGGTTAAAGGTTGTCGCATTGAAAAACATATCATCCATTGTGGTAACATTAATCACATTCCAAGAATCTATTGGTTGGTTAAAGGCGGTAGCGAAACTAAACATCTGCTCCATATTGGTAACATTACTTACATTCCAAGAACTGATAGGCTGATTAAAAGAGGACGCCAAATAAAATAACTGATTCATATCAGTCACATTACTCACATCCCAAGACTCAATAGCTTGGTTAAATGCAGAAGCATTATAAAACATAACTGACATATTAGTCACATTACTCACATCCCAAGAATTTATAGGCTGATTAAAAGAGGACGCTAAATAAAACATTTGTACCATATTAGTTACAAGAGTTGTGACTATATTATTAAAAGGTATTGGGGTTGTACTATTTGGTGGTGTAAAATAAGTTATCCCCGATTGAATATTTTTAGCATAATTAGTTATGTTTATTTTAGATGAATTATCAACAATAGCAAACCATTCCATTCCTGTTCCCCTTGGGTTGGCTTGAACGAAATAAGGAGTTGGAACTGTAGTGCCTGTCCATTTAACGGTAACACCATTTGCGTCTAATACAACGGTTTGTGATTGGATAGTTTGAGCCGTTGTAATTAGTAATACGATTAGGAGTAGAATTCTTTTCATAATTTTTCTATTAAGAATACTCAAATGTAGTCAATTAATTTAACCTACTAATGTTATTATTAGCATGCTTAGTTAACGTATTAATTTCGTTATTATACGTTTATGTTGTAATTTCATAATTAACGGAAGTTGGTATATTTACAAAAAAAAGCCACCATTTCGGGAGACTTTATTTTTACAATAATTTTAGAGGCTTTTATTCCACTAATTTTAATTTATAAGCTTCTTTTCTTCCTTGATTAATCATTCTAATCTCACCTGTTTTTTTGTTTAATAAATAATCCGAATTACTACCACTATTGATGTAAATTTGCCATTCGTGACTTTCAGGAATTCCATAATCATTAATAACATCCTGTTTATTCTCTCCGTGAGTAAATCCTGTGATTGCTACGAATACCCCAAATGCAGCACAAATTCCGATAATAATTTTTTTAATGTTTTTCATATTTATTAGTTTTAAGTTATACTCGAATTTAATAAATATTATGCTTACAAATCTTAACAAGACAATAAATTTATCTTATGAGGTTGGAACGTCCTCTTTTATTTGAATAGTTTGAAACTAATTTCCCCGCCTTCTTTACAAGTATTGTGCTCCTAAAAAGCCAAAAAAATCGAATAATTTCCCCAAAAAATTGACCCCTCCCTTACAAAATAAATTGATTTTCGTTCAAGAGCCTATTGCCAAAAAGCCCTATATAGTCTAAATAATGTTCATAACTATAGAAAAAAATTAGTCTAAATTTTTTTTGTTCAAAAATAGTTCTTAGCAATTGAAAATCAAGTGTTTAAAGCATCCTAATAGGTGTTGTTTGTAAGCACCATTTTTTGTCGTGAAAATACAACCCCTTGTCTTAAAGTGTGTAATGAAAAACAGGGAGCATAAACTCCCTGTAAATCGTAACAAATCGTAACTGTCGTAATCTATTTTGATTACGTTTTTACGAATGTACAATTCGTAAAATCGTAATTATAATTTTCTACGAACTCTACGAAACTTAAGAAGTGTGTTTTTTTAACCAATTTCTGACTGTTCCTTCGCTTTTTCCTAATTGCTTACCTATTTCTACATTTGAATATCCCTGTTTATTCAATTCAATCGCATTTGTTATCATATTGCTTTTCTCCTTTTCTGAAACAATTCGTAAATGTTTTTGTTCACTATCTAAACCTATATATTCAAATAAAAGAAAGCTATCAGATTTCTTTATTTGACAAAGAACAATATTATTTAAATCGTATTCAAAAATTGCATTACGAACTTTAATTTGTTTTAAATAACGCAATCCATTCTTTTGAAAACTTTCCCCAATTGCAAAAGCACTATCACAGAAATTGATTAGCATTTTACTGCCTGATAAATCATTCTTTGTAATTCCCTTGGAAGCATCTCTCTTTGGAGTGTGTGCAAGAATTAATAGTGATAGACCATATTTATTTTTAATTTTCTTTAACTTCTTCATCAAAGGCAAAGCATCTTTGGCTTTTTCATTTTCAGCACTTAAATACGTTAAGTTATCTATAATTAAAATTTTCGCATTAGTTTTTTCAATTAAACCCACTAAAGAATTAATAAGTATTTCTTCAAACGGAAGATTCTCTTCAAAAAGCGAGTCACTGTTAATTTCAACCCTTATTAAGTTTTCATCAAATTCAAAGGCTTCATTTTCATCATTTGTATAGCGAATTTGGAATTGTTTGTCTGAAAGTTCAAAATCAAAATATAAAACTTTTTGACTTTCACTTTCTAAATCAAATCCTTCAACCTTTTCACCTTTACTTATACTATGACTAATTTGCATTGCAAGTATTGACTTGCCTACATTCGTATCGGCAAATAAAATACATACCTCATTTTCAAACCAAAAAGTACCAAATAATTTTTTTGGATTTGGTCTTAACTTTGCTTCTTCTATCCATTCATTTGCTTTTTTATAAGTTAAAACACTATTGGAATTTACTAAAAGAGGTTCCTGTCTTGACTTCATTTTTAAAGGTTTATGTTTGTATATCCCTGTTTCAAACGAATTTTTATTATAGATAGCTTTAATTGTAGTTTCAATTTCATCTAAAGTAAAAGAGTCGTCAGCATAAATAGAAGCATATCTTATAGTCTCGATAATATCGACCCCATTTCTGTTTGCATTACAAGCAAAAAGATGAATGAAATTATTTCGATTTCCTTCAATAAAATCTTCTTTTTTTGATGTAAAATCCCACACTTCTGAAATACTAAAAGAACTATTTGAAAAACGAAAAGTTTCTGATGACTCATTTAAGTATAAGTTTGGGTCATAGGACACAAAACAGAGTCTTGTAACATCTTTAACAGCCCCGTCAGATTCAAATCCTACAATTCCATCGTAGTACGTTCTTAATGCATTAAAAGCTTCTGTATGGTTTTTCAACAAAGCATCTGTATTAACGATAACTTTTAATCCTATACCTGATGGACTTATAAAGGCTGAATACGTGTAAGGAATTTCAATAATGCTTTTCTTCAAAATTTCCACATTTTCAACTTTATCATAGTCTAAATGCAAAAGTCCTGAGTAAGATTCTATATTTTCCTTTCTTCTTCTTTCATTAAAAGTTCCTGATGGTGTAAAAGCAGGCAAAGCCATTTTTAAACTATTTGCTTGCTTTAATTCATCATTTTCAAATGCTTGTCGAATAGGGTCTATTTTCTTTTTCCAAGAACCTTTTTTAATACATTCTAAAACTTGTCGAATCTCTGCAGGTCTCATTTTATTTGAATCTATAGATTCCGTAAAACTAATTTTTATTGTTTTTTCCATTTTTATTAATTAAGAGTTTAGGTTTGCCAAACTTGCCAAATCTTCCATATCTATGAAGACCAAACCTTAAATTTAGGCAGAGTTATTCCTCATCCCATATTGGGAGAATTTGTCTAATAACTTCCTACTATTGTTCAGAAGCAATAAATGGGGATTTAAATTACTTTATTTCATTGGCAATAGATTTGTGCCAATTTTTTGATTTAAATAAAGAATCCCGTATATTTGAAGTGTGTTAAAACTACAAAGTCAATGGGTTCTGATTTCGATCAAATCTGTTGGCTTGTTTATTTTCAGCAAAATTGCAACAGATATTTTTCCCATTTGGGGACTTTTTTTCCCCTAACAATAAATAAAGAGATTTATTAATTAAAAACTAAGTGGTTAAATTCAAAATTTATATTTAATAGAATCCTAATTATATGTAAAGTTTACTTTATTTCTATGGGTTTATTTGTAATGTTACAAATAAGATGAACTTAAAAGGAATTCTTAAATCAAAATTTTGATTTTTTTTTATTGTAAATTTGAAAAATAATGCAAACTTTTTGTCTGAATGTCATCAAAAAAAAGCAACAACAAGGGAAAACATTGTCGAATCATTAAATGTATTTTATGATTTCGACGTTATTAATCACTGCTTTATTAATTACCACTTTATTAATTTATTTATATAACACTAAAAACAAATATCAGAACCCTGATTATTTGAACTATTTAATTCAAATTAATTTATTTTTTGATAGTATAAGTAATTTTGATGATTATATAACTTGGGTAAAACGAGACGAAATAAAAAATCAGTTTTCTTTAGTCGGCAGATTTTTTAAAAATAAATCCAAATATTACAAGAATGAAAGTAATGTTAAAGAGTTTAACGAGATTTTTAATGATTTCGATAATTACATTGAAAATCATAACAAGAATTATATCATTAAACAAAAACAAATACTACAAGACTATTTTGATAATATAGAAGGAAAAAGTTTAGATGAACAACAACGAGCCGCATTAATCACTGATGAATATTCTAACCTGATAGTAGCAGGAGCAGGCTCGGGTAAAACTTTGACAATCATTGGAAAAGTAAAATATCTTATTGAGCAAAAGCAAATAAAACCGGATGAAATTTTATTATTATCATTTACAAAAAAAACCGTAGATGAGTTAAATGTTAGATTGAAGAATATTGGTCTTAATGCAATAGCCACAACATTTCATAAACTTGGTTACGATATAATAAAAAAACACCAATCAATTTCACCTGCAGTAACCAATGACAACACTTTAAGAAAAGTAATTAAGCAATACATTGACGAAGATATTTTCAATGATACTATTGCATTAGAGGCATATGTAACATACTTAGCGTGTTATATGAACATTCCTGAAGAGAATGATAATTATGATTCACTCGGCGAAAAAATAGATTTAGAAAAAGGTATAGATTTTCAAACATTAAAATCTAAATGTGAAACCGATGAATTGAATAAGATATCAAAAGCAAAACTAGATACTATTCAGGGTGAAAAGGTAAAAAGTACAGAAGAACTTACAATTGCAAACTTTTTATTTTTGAATGGAATAAATTACGAATATGAAAAGCCTTATCCCTATGGAGATAATATATACCGCCCTGATTTCTACTTGACAGATTACGATTTATATTTAGAGCATTTTGGAGTTGATGAAAATAATCGTGCTAATTGGTTGACACCTCTTAATGAAGAGAAATATATTGAAGAGATGGAAATGAAAAGGCAGAAACATAAAGAGAACAACACTAAACTTTTAGAAACTTATTCCTATTATAATCGTGATAAGATATTGCTCGGCAAATTAAGGAAAATGCTTGAAAATGAAAATGTAATTTTCAAACCAAGAGACATAAAAAGTATTTACTCAAAAGTCACTTCTAATGATAAGAATTTTGGTAAAGAAATTACAAAGCTTATTGAAACATTTATTAACCTTAGTAAATCAAGAAAACTAAATTACGAAGACATTTCTGCAATTTTTAGAGATAGAAATAAAACAAGAAATAAGTTTATGCTTGAAAGGCAAGAAATGTTTCTAAAATTTGCATTACAAGTATTAAAAAGATATGATAACAAGCTAAATGAAATTTGTGAGATAGATTTTAATGATATGATTAATCAATCGACTGACTTAGTTAAAATCAACAAATCGAATTTTAATTATCGCTATATCATAATTGATGAATATCAAGATATTTCATTTTCAAGGTTTAATTTAATTAAAGAAATTAGAGATTTAACTAAGGCAAGATTAGTTTGTGTTGGAGATGATTGGCAATCCATCTATCGTTTTGCAGGAAGTGATATTTCATTATTTAGTAATTTTGAAAAGTATGTTGGCAAATATGAATTATTATTTATAGAAAATACTTATCGAAATTCACAAGAACTGATTGATATATCTTCTAGGTATATTAAAAAAAATAAAACTCAAATTGAAAAAACTCCAAAATCAATAAAAGAGTCATTGGATAATCCAATTAAGCTAGTTTATTACTCAAAAGAAGATGCAGAACAAGTTTTGATTAATGAAATTCAAATTTTAATTAATTTATATGGAAATAAATCAGTTTTAATATTAGGCCGACACGGATTTGATATAAATGAGTTTATTAAAAAAACAAAGGACAGTAAAATAATATATAATGAAAGAAATGATAAAATAGAAATAAAAGGTTTGGAAGGATATGATATAAAGTATATAACTGTTCACAAATCTAAAGGATTAGAGGCTGATAATACAATTATTCTTAACCTTAGAAACCACATTTTAGGTTTTCCAAATAAAATGAATGATGACCCTATGTTATCTTTATTATTAAGTGATTATGAAGAATATAGATTTGCTGAGGAGAGAAGATTATTTTATGTAGCATTAACAAGAACAAAAAATAAAGTAATCTTGATGTTGCCAATTGATGCTTCGTTGTTTGCTGAAGAAATTATTATTGATAATGATTTAATATTTTCAACAAATAATGATAAATTAAGTAAAACCAAGTGTCCCTACTGCAAAACAGGGCATTTACTTATTAGACAACAATCAGCTAGTAATAATCAATTTTTGGGGTGTTCCAATTATCCAATTTGCAATCAAACTTTTAGTAACATAGATATATTAGAAAATTCAATCTTATGTTCGGGTTGTAATAGTGGATTTATGGTAAAAAGAAAAGGCCAATTTAGTACATTTTTAGGTTGTACAAACTACCCAAAGTGTAATAAAAAAATTAATCTGCAATAAAAAAAGAGGCATTTTTATATCTTAAAATTCCTTAACAAACATTTTATGAATCGAAAACTAAATTAAATTTGTTTTCTCTATGAGTTGAGTTTGATTTTCTTAGAGACCTAAATTTATCTTTGTCTAAAAAATGAAAATACATTTTTTCTGATATTAAATTAAGTTCTTCATAGATGAATAGCATAAATTTTTTATCAGTGATTCTATGTGTCAAACCATCATTTTCTAATCTCTTTTTTAAGTATGAATAATCAATATATGGCTCAACAATATAATTTGAAACATATATCATAAATCCATTATATACTTCTCTTGAAACAAACAAATTTGGATAAGGATTCAAATCTATATTTGATATCGAAATGCTATGTAAATTATTCTGTAAAAATTCAATTTTTCTTTTTGCAGTGCTTTTATATTCATCAAAAAAATCTTCACTAACAAATTTTAGCACATCAATTGGAGAATAATCTTTTAATTGATAGTATAATTTTATTGTGTTATTTAAAATACTTTTTTGATCTTTTATACACTTCTCAATAAAGTCAGATTCTATGGAATCAGGGATATCTTCCAAAAAATCTTGAAGCTGTTCTTTATATTTCTCTTTATAATACTCAAAACTGTAAAATCTGAAATCTTTTTGTACAACAAAATACAATTTATTTTCAATAATTTTACAAAATATAGACATAATTAATTTGTCATCTTCTTTTATTAATATGTCAAAATAAATTTTTAAAATTCGTTTAAAATCCTCCAAAGGGTCAGTTTTGCCATATTTACTGAAGAGTTGATTTAATATCTTTTGCTGATGATCTGTAAGATTTTCCATAAATGTTCTTTTTTCTAACTATTTATCTCTTAATTTGTGTTAAAATAAATCGGTTAAGTTAATAATTGTATGGATAAAATTTCGAAAAAAGACATTATAAGTGCAATAAATGAAATAGATTCAAATCGTGAATTAAGAAAAGGACGTGCTTCAAGTACTTATGATTTAATTTATAAAAACGTTGAATATCCTCCTAAATTAGTAATTAGCATTGCTAATAAATTTGCAACAGGCGAAGAATTAAACCCTAAAGATTTTGATGGAGGCATTGACACCCCTGCATTTAAGTTACTTGAAGGCTTTGGTTTTGAAATTCAGAAAAAAAGAGATCCAATAAAATTATTAATTGAGAATTATAAAACACATATAAAATCAACAAAGTTAAAAGATGAAGTTTATAAGTGGGAGTTAATCAATGAATTTAAAGGTAAGCCTAATACAGATGCCGTAGATTTTTATCAGGAAGTCAAAAGCATTAAATTTAAAAATTTGGTTTACGCAATGGGAATTGCAGTATTAAATCAATTAGCAAAAGAGAAACCTGAAGAACTGCGGTTAATTTTCAAAAATCTATTTGACGAGAATAAAGCATTAAACGAAAGAATATCTTCGTTCAACGAAGAAACCTTAAAGATTTACAGAGCTATTGGAGAAACTCTACAGCACCACCAAGATGAAAGATCCATTGCTACTTATTTAACGTATCATAATAATGAAAAATATACCTTATACAAATCTTCATTTTACAAAAGATATTGCCAATTATTGGGGATTGATGAAGCTGAAAAAAATAAAAAATATTTTCATTACTTAAAATTAATTGATGATTTAATTGAAAATTACATAAAGGCAGATGCTGAACTTATTGGCTTAGTAAAAAGTTACATCCCCAAGTTCTATGATGGTTCCAATAATAAATTATTAGCTCAAGATATTTTATACACTATGTTACAAAAAGAAACAAATAATGAAGAAGTTTTTGAAATAATTGAGGAGTTTGTTGAACAAGGAAAAACTACTAATTTAAAAACTAATAGTTATCCGAAAACATTCAATGGGCTTAATCTAAAAGTCAGTTTTGGGCAGGGTGTTCCTGCAAGAATTCCTTGGATTGGGCTAACAAAAAGCCCAAATACTATTTCTAAAGGCATTTACCCTGTTTTCTTATTTTATAAAGAATTCAATAAACTCATTCTTGCTTATGGAATATCTGAAACTGAAAAAAGTGAATTTAATTGGATTAACACTGAAAATCATAAAACAATAAAAGAATGGCACTTAAAAGAATTTAATAAAAATCCGGATAGATATGGCGCTTCATTTGTTAAGGGGGTATATGACTTAAATATAGCTTTAGATAAAGAATTAATTGAAAAAGATTTAAAAGAAATCATTTCAGAATATAATAAATTAAGTTTCGGATCAAATTACAATAAAAGACAGTATTGGATTTATCAACCCGGCAAAGATGCTCTAAGATGGAGTGATTTCTATGAAGAAGGTATTATGGGAATCAATTGGGATGAACTCGGAGATTTAAAAATATATAAAAGTAGAATAGAACTTAGGGAGTCTCTAATAAATAATTTTGGAGGTGAAGGTTCTAAAAAAAATGATGTTTCTGCAAATGATGACTTTGCTAACAAAATAAGAATTGACGACATAATAATTGCTAAAAAGGGTATTAGTACTTACTTGGGATATGGATACGTAAGTTCTGAATACTATTACGACAAGGATGCATTGGATTTTAAAAGTCGTAGGAAAGTAAATTGGATAAAAAAAGGAGAATGGATCGCCGATCATAAAATTGCCATAAAAACATTAACTGATATTTCAGGAGACTCTAAATACATTGAAAATGTAAGTAAGCTAATAGGTATAGAAATGGAAGAACATAAACCAAAGATTTTGAAACAAAATGAAGTATTCAATCAAATTTTATATGGCCCACCGGGAACAGGAAAAACATATAGATTACAAAAAGAATACTTTGATAAATTCACAATAAAGGAAACTGCTCTTTCAAGAGAACAATTTTTAGAAAACTTAGTTCAAGACTTGAGTTGGTGGCAAGTTATTAGCATAGCGGTTCTTGATTTAAAGTCTGCAAAAGTAAATGATATTCACAATCACGAACTAGTTAAAGCAAAAGAAAAAATTTCAAATTCAAAAACAATTCGCCCTACAATTTGGGGACAACTACAATATCATACTGTATTAGATTGTCAAAATGTTAATGTTGTAAATCGAGCAGAGCCTTTATTTTTTTATAAAGATGAAGATTCAAAATGGTCAATTGACAATATTTTATTAGAGCAAACATTTCCTGAAGCATTTGAAATCCTTGCGAAAAGTAAAAATTTTAAAGCCGATTTTAATAATTCAATCAAAAATTATGAGTTTGTTACTTTTCATCAATCTTTCAGTTATGAAGATTTTATAGAGGGAATTAAGCCAAAGTTAGATGATAGTGAAAAAGATGTCTCTTTTGAAATTAAAGATGGTGTATTTAAAAAACTATGCATTAAAGCTGAAGCTGACCTCTCGAATGATTATGCCATTTTTATAGATGAAATAAATAGAGGAAATGTATCAGCTATATTCGGAGAATTAATTACTCTTATAGAAAATGATAAGAGAATTGGAGGCGCAAATGAAATAAAAGTTAGGTTACCTTATTCTAAAAAAGAGTTTGGTGTTCCTTCAAATCTTTATATAATCGGAACAATGAATACTGCTGACAGAAGTGTTGAAGCATTAGACACGGCGTTAAGAAGAAGATTCTCATTTACTGAAATAATGCCTGATTCAACTTTATTGAATAAAATAGAATTTAAGGGTTTTACTTTGGGTCAAGTTTTAGAAACTATAAATGAAAGAATAGAAGTGTTATTAGACCGAGATCACACAATTGGTCATTCATACTTTTTAAAGTTGGAAAGTGGAGATGTTGAAGGATTAAAATCTGTGTTTGCAAATAATATTATTCCATTATTACAAGAATATTTTTACCACGATTACGAAAAAATAGCATTGATTCTAGGTGAAGGATTTATTAAAATAAAAGAAAATAAAACTGTGAAATTTGCCAATTTTAAAAACATTGATTCACCTGAAATCGCAAATCAATTTGAATTAATTAGTTCGATTGATGACATTGAAAATGCAATTATACTTTTATTGAATAATTAATGTTAAAAAATCAGAAAAAAATACAAGTTTTTGAACATCAAACCCTCCATTATGGAAGGGATTATGATTCTGTATCTTTTGAAGAAAAGCATTTTATTGCTCTTGCAAAATTAAATGAATACCATAAAAACAAATATTTTACAGTTGTACACAAAGGAATAAAATTTTCTCAGTATGTTGGAGTAGTAAAAATAGATGATTTATGTATAGAAATTCTACCAAAATCTGATAACTCTACTGATGTAAAAAAAGTTTGGCAAGGAGCATTAATTGAAATGCTAAGAGTAACGAAAAAACTCAATGTCGATAATGTTGGTCAAGCAAATGTAAACAAACAAAGCATTCATTTATTAGACATTTATTTTGAATGGTACTTAAATGAATTGCAATTACTCATTCGTCAAGGTCTTGTAAAAAAATATTATAAAGAGAAACATAATATAAAAGTATTAAGAGGAAAACTTGAATTTGCCGAACACATTAACAAAAATCTTATACATAAAGAACGATTTTTCACTTCTCATCAAGTTTATGAAAAAGACCATTTAGTTCATCAAATATTAGGTCAAGCATTAGCCATTGTTGAGCAAATGTCAAATGGAAGTTATTTGTATAGTAAGTGCAAGACAATCAATTTAGATTTCCCTGAAGTAAAAAAAATAAAAGCAACTTCATCAACTTTTAATACATTACCCAAGAATAGAAAAATAGTACCCTACAAAACAGCTCTAGAAATAGCTAGGCTAATAATATTAAATCACGCCCCAAATATTTCTTCAGGTAAAGAAAATATGTTAGCTCTACTATTTGATATGAATTCATTATGGGAAGAGTACGTTTTAATGAAATTAAAGAATGTTGCTAAAGACGAAATTAAAGTGTTTGGGCAAAAATCAAAAGTTTTTTGGAATGGTATAACTATTCGTCCTGATATTGTAATTCAAAATGGATCAGACACATATATTATTGATACTAAATGGAAAAACATTAATGGGAGTAACCCTTCAACAGATGATTTAAGGCAGATGTATGTCTACAACGATTATTGGAAATCTACTAAAGCGGTTTTACTATACCCATCAAATTTTTCTGATTCTCCAAAATTCAAAAACTTTGAAGGTATTATAGAAAATGAAGAACACCATCAATGTGGATTAGGAAAGATTTCAATATTTAATGCTGATAATAGTGCATTAAGCTCTTCATTGGGATTAGAAATTTTGGAATGGTTTAAATAATTTTATTATATGGATAATGAAAATAAATTATCCCCAATATAAATAACACAAGTTAGATCAATTCAAAAAAATAAAACCAAAGGTAGCTTATTACAGTTGGATCCGATTTCATAAGAAATAGTCAATAAATTTGAAACTTTAGAATCCGTAATAATAGTAAAGGGAGAGAAATTTACTCCTGAAGGAATTAGAATTCAAATGAAAAATAATAAAAAAGCATATGTTTTTATTGGTGTAGGGAAATAGATTATGAAACACAGTTAATTTATTAAAAATTAATAAATCATAGGCATATCATCTTCATTTAATTCAGCTACTTCCAAACCTCTTAAATATGTTAAACTTACATTCACCGAAGAATGACCCATTGACTTTTGAAGTTTAGTTAAAGATCCTGTTCGTTTAAAGATTTCTCATTTATATTTTTTATATTATTAACTTACAAAACTGTTTTTAATTATTTTCATTTCAGGTGCTTTATCTTTGTGTATGTCATTATAAAACTTCATAAATAAATCGGCATTTTCGTCCTTGTCTTCCGGAGCAGAAATATAAACCCTAAAAATTGATTCTTTACTATGTCCTGAAATACCCATTAAAACGGGTGTCGGAATTCTTTTATTATAATTGGTACAAAATGAACGCCTAAAAGAATGGGTAGTTATTAGTTTGTATTTTTCATATTTATTAAAAACTTTACGCCCTGTTTTTGCATCAAATATTTTGCCTTCTGTTAAAGCATTTATTTTGGCAGTTTCGCAAACCTTTTTAATGTGGTCGTTTAGTTTTTGAGTAGTGATTTTATATGGGAAACTATTTTCAATTATATCGATAACGTGCGGGGCAATTATTCCAATGGTAACGGGTTTTTTTGTTTTCTGTTGCACTATGTCTAAAT
>Ga0102883_1000590_pt1 | contig 13845 bp, 13 predicted proteins | sample Colrivmet1549B02_FD_94877 | JGI IMG/M metagenome (GOLD analysis project Ga0102883, IMG submission 94877) | Estuarine microbial communities from the Columbia River estuary - metaG 1549B-02 | ecosystem: Environmental > Aquatic > Marine > Intertidal zone > Estuary | place: USA: Columbia River... | reverse complement strand
TATCTTGATGTCATAGCGAAGGCTGTATACGACAACACCCTGACAGGCGTTTCATTCTCTGCTGGTGTTCAAAGCATTAGGAATGCCGTTAGCGGTGATCTGGGGCGTTACGCCAGCCAACAACTGCACGATGCCCTGCTTCAGTTTGACCGATCAATCAATACAAAGATCGCATTAGAGAGTGGCGCGACCAGCTTTAAATATCACGGGCCAGACGATGAAGCTACGAGGGAGTTCTGTTCTAGGCATGTGGACAAGACATATACGATTGATGAGATTACCGATATTTGGCAAGGCGAATGGACTGGCAAGATAGATAGCAACGCCTTCATTAGTGCTGGCGGTTATAACTGCCGACACAGGTTCAGACCTGTTTTTGACCTTTAATGTTATAAGTCAAGATATATGATAAGATTTTAATTCACCACTACTCGTAAGAGGCACGTCACATGAGCGATGAAATCATGGAAACAGAAGTTGGTACTGAGGCAACGGCTACAGAATCTCAGGGTAAGATGTTTTCGCAATCAGAACTTGATCGAATTGTTGCAGACCGTATTGCACGAGAGCAGCGCAAGTTTGAGAAGCAATTATCTGGCATTGATATAAGCGAAGCCAGACAATTACTTCAAGACAAAGAAGCGGCTGAACTTGAGCGACAAAAGGAACGCGGCGATTTTGAATCTGTATTGAAGAAAACAGTAGAAAAGAAAGATCAGGAAATCAGTGCATACAAGAGCAAGCTGCAATCCACTTTAGTGGACGGTGCTTTACTAAGCGCGGCAAGTTCTAACAACGCTGTAAACCCTGAACAAGTATCTGCACTGTTGAGAAGCAATCTACGTCTGTCTGATGATGGCAGCGTTGAGGTTCTTGACAGCAATGGCACACCACGGTATAACGACAGCGGAAATCTGTTGTCAACTGGTGAGCTGGTAGCAGAATTTTTAACGGCAAATCCTCACTTTGTTAGAGCGTCTCAAGGCGGTTCTGGCAGTCAAGGTAACGCTGGTGGCTCTACGCAGAAGTCTTTATCTGTGGCTGATATGGTAGCTAACTGGAACGATGGTGGCAAAGAAGCATTTGCTGCTATGAAAAAGAAAGCGCCTAAATAACCAATTTTACCCTAACTATTTAATTTGAGGATTTACTCATGGCTGCTACAACTTCAACTACTTTAGACGATCTATTTGTCAATATCATTGCTCAGGCGCGTTTCACCGCTGAGGAGCAATCTTTGATGATGGGCCTCGTTACCCAATACGACATCGGCGCACAAGCCGGTAAGACTATCCAAGTTCCTAAGTACCCAGCGATTGCTGCTGCTGGCCTAACTGAAGGTTCGGATATGAGTTCAACCGCTGTATCAACTAGCTCAGTATCTGTAGCTGTTGGTGAAGTGGGCGCACAGGTCATTCTGACTGATATGGCTGCATTCGGTGCAGGCAACCCAGCCGTTGAGCTTGGTACTGTTCTTGGTAACGCTATTGCTACCAAAATGGATACCGACCTTATCGCTCTGTTTGCTGGCTTCTCTGGCGCACTTGGTGCTGCTGGTCAAGAAATCACTGTTGCTGATCTGTTCAAGGCTGCTGCTACTCTGCGCGCTAACAAGGTTACTGGCGTTATCAATGCCGTTGTACACCCTTACCAAGCGTATGCACTGAAAGCTAACCTGACCAACAGCTTTGCCAACCCTAACGGCGGCGATCTTCAGAACGAAGCAATGCGTAACGGTTATGTCGGCACTATCGCTGGCATCAATGTTTACGAATCAGCTAACGTACCTGTAGACGGTGCTGGTGATTCTGTTGGCGCAGTATTTGCCCCAGAAGCTCTTGCTATCGCTATGAAGCGTGACTTCAACATCGAGACTCAGCGTGACGCATCTTTGCGCGCATGGGAACTCAACGCTACTGCCATTTATGGTGTTGGCGAGTTGGACGATAGCTACGGCGTTAAGATGACTTTTGACTCCGTACTGTAAGTAAGAATAAGCCCACCTCTTTCGGGGGGTGGGTTTTTACTGAGGTATAACATGGCATTTTCAACTGATTCAGATTTAGCAGAGATTGTACCCGACATCCTTTCATTGGGAATTTTATCTTTCACTGACGAACACGCTAAGGCGCAGTTAGATATTGAAAGAGAGATTCGCAATCGTTGGTGGGAAAAGCGCGGCATATCCGGCGAACTAAATACAAGTTTATTGACTGAAGCACAGTGGACTCGATCTGCTGTTTATTTGGTCTTATGGAAGTACGCACTGCCCCAGCTTACAAACTGGGTTGACGGTGATCGCTTTCAGAACATGATTGATTTCTACAAGTCACGATATGGCGAAGAACTAGAAGCCGTATTCCAAGACGGTGTAGAGTACGATGCAGACGATGATAATGTGATTGATGACAGTGAGAAAGCTGCCGTTAATCATGGCAGGCTGGTTAGATAAATGGAAATCAGTGTTGGCTCAAACGCTAAAGAGATTGCCAAGCGGTTAGGCAAGAAAGGCAAAGAGCTATCGGCCAGCGTTAAGATGGCATTATCTATAACGGCTCAGGTCGGCGTTAGCATTATTGAAGATCGTACCAGTCAATCGCAAGGCTATAAGGACGGTGCTTTTAAGCCATATTCTTATGCTTATCGGTTGTTCCGATCTAAAAAGAAAAGAGGCACTAAGCCAGATTTACAATTTACTGGTCAGATGCTTGGCTCGATGACAACTAAGGCTAACGGGAAGCAGGCTGAGATATTCTTCAGTAGAGCTACAGAATCTAAAAAGGCCGCGATGAATAACAAGACGCGCCCTTTCTTTGGGTTTAGTCGCAAAGAGCAACAGAGATTAAGCGAAGTATTTTTTAAGGCGTTGAAATGAGTGTTCGAGAAAACATAGCAAACAACATTGTAACAACGCTTCAAGCGGTTAATTTGCCGGTGAAGATTAAGTACGTTACCCGCGAACCGTTTGATTTTAACAAGCTATCCAATGCACAGTATCCGGCCATCTTGGTTCGTAGTGCTGGCGAAGATAGAGAAGATTCCAGTCTGGGCGGTTCGATCACCCAGCGCATGGCCACCATCAATTATGAGTTAGTTTGTTTTGTAAAAGCCGGAGTTATTGATACGGCAAGAAACATTATAATTGAAGCCATTGAAGAAGGTCTTGATGTAGACAGGAAGCGTGGCGGCAATGCGCTAGATACGCAGATAACAAGCATCGAGATTGATGAAGGTTCTATCGACCCCATTGGTGGGGTTATAATGACAGTTCGCGTTCTGTATCAATACACACGCGGCACAACTTAATTTTAAACAGAGGTAATTCAAAATGGCAACAACTACAGGTTCAAGCGGAGTAGTAAAGATTGCGGCGGCAGGTGGTTCTGTTGCTGTTGTAGGCGAAGTTCGCTCATTCACTTTTGACGGTTCAGCCGACACGATTGAAAGCAGCGTAATGGGTGATTCAGTTCGTAGCTATAAAGCTGGACTCAAAACCAATACTTTGTCTTTTGATGTTTATTGGGATAAAGCGGACGCACAGCATCTCGTTCTTGATGAGCGCGCTTCAATTGATTTTGCTCTATACCCAACTGGCACAGGCTCAGGCGAATTATTCCTGTCTGGCTCTGGCGTAGTAACAAGCCGTTCAATCACTGCATCTTTTGATGGCATGGTTGAGGCGAGCTTCACAGTACAATGCAGCGGAGCAGTAACAGAAACCACAGTACCATAAGGGGCAAAATATGGGGTTAGCAAGAGAGCTACGAAATAGAAGAAAGATCAACGCACGAGAAGTTATCGTCCCTGCATGGGGTGACGATTCTGGCGCTTTTAAGATGTATTGCAGACCGATTACCTGCTACGACTTAGATCAGCTACAGAAGAAGCACCCTGACTTTCTTCAAAACACTACAATCGGCGCAATGGTTGATTTGATTTGCATGAAGGCAGAAGATGAAAGCGGCTCCAAGCTGTTTACGTCTGCTGAAGATCGAATCGACTTGATGGGTGAAGAAACGAATGTAATCTCTGAGATTGCTAATCAGATGTTTGCTCAGATTGAGTCCGTTGAGGTGGCTGCAAAAAACTAAAAGCCGATCCGTTAAGAATGAACTTATTATCCTTGGCTGATCGGCTGCACATAACAATTGAAGAAGCAGAAGAAATGCCGCTCAATCACTTCTATGAGTGGGTGGCTTACTTCCAGATAATGAGCGAATCTAATGGCTGAAAATGTAAACATTGTTATTAAGGCGTTTGACAAGACTAAGCCTGCCTTCAATGGCGTAACGAAAGCACTCTCTGGGATAACTTCTGCCGTATTCAGTATGCGCTCTGCCCTAGTTGTTCTTGGTGGCGCTGCTGGCTTTGGCTACATGGTCAAAGCATCTATTGATGCAACAGACACCTTAAAGAAAACCGCTGACAAGATTGGTACAACCACTGAAGCCCTTAGTGCTTTACGTTATGCTGCTGAAATATCGGGCGTAGCAACAAACACGCTTGACATGGCTATGCAGAGATTCACTAGGCGAACGGCTGAAGCTGCAAAAGGTACGGGCGAAGCTAAGTCTGCACTTAAAGAACTTGGCATTGATGCCAGAAAACTCCAACGACTTTCACTTGATCAGCAGATGCTTGTGCTGTCTGACGCATTCTCTGGCGTTGGCAGTGAGGCCGACAAGGTTCGCCTAGCGTTTAAACTGTTTGACTCTGAGGGTGTTGCCCTTGTAAACACCTTATCACTTGGCTCCAAAGGTCTTGAGGACTTATTCGGTCGCGCTAAGGCTTTGGGCATTGTTATGTCTAGCAATGCTGCTGGCGGAGTTGAGAAAGCGAAAGATGCACTGCACGATTTATTCTCTATCGGCAAAGGTTTAAGAGATCAATTTGTCGCCGCACTTGCCCCAGCTATTAAGCATGTTGCTGAACGGTTCATTAACTTCTTTATGGTATTGAATCAAACGCCTGACGGCATTCAGCTTTGGGCTAAGGATTTAGCAAAAGGTTTTATTGACGCAACTATATCTATAGCCAAAAGCATTAAGTCAATTCTTTCTGGAATTTCAAATGCTTACAATTTCATGCAGAAAAAGATTAACGATTTTCGTACCTTTTTGGCTAAAGATGAAATACAAGGCGTAACAGATCAAGTTAATATGCTTGGGGAAGCGTATAATGCATTAAGTCAAGACCACGCATTAAGCCTAAAGATGACAGGCCAGCTAATGTTTGGTGGAATTGGGCGCGACCTTCAAAGCGTTACGCTTGCTTGGGAAGATGCTATGAATAGGCTTGAAATAGCCAAAGGAAACTTAACAAGAATAACCCCTGCCGATAAAATTAACATGGGGTCAATTATTGATATACCTGCACTAGAAGCAGAAGCCGCAGAACTAAAAGGAATTATTGATAACGTATTTACTTACGTGCCAAAAGAAAACACCATTTTAGAACAAACTAATCTATTTAAAGATGCGTTTGAGGAGTGGAGGCTATCAATTCCAGACCTTGATGAATCTCTAAAATCTCTTGCTAATCAAGGTCTGAACGGATTAACCGATGCGCTTACCGCTGGCGTTACTGGCGCAGCTACCTTTGCCGAAGCCATTAAGTCGATGTCTAAGAGCGTAGTTGACAGCCTGATTAAAATGCTGATCCAAAAGTACATTGTAGATGCTGCTTTTGGATTCATTACAACAGCCATTGATAGAGGAATTGCTAGTATGCGAGATGGGTATGGTTTTGATATGAGTGACCCATTTGCAGACAACTATGGCGGTAAGGCTATCGGCGGTTCTGTTCAACGAGGTCAGCCATATATGGTTGGCGAGCGCGGCACTGAGATGTTTATTCCAAATCAGAGCGGCTCTATTGTTCCAAACGATAGACTAGGCGGAGGTGGTAGCGTAGTGGTTAATCAGACCATTAACGTAAGCACAGGCGTTCAACAGACCGTTCGTGCCGAGATTGCTACCCTGATGCCACAGATCGCAAACGCTGCCAAAAGTGCCGTAGCTGATGCTAGAATGCGAGGCGGTAGTTACAGCAAGTCACTGGTAGGAGCATAAAATGCCTTTAGCATTCCCAAGCGTAGGGATACAAAGTTTAAACATGAGATTGCGGCGCGTTGTTGCCGTATCTGAATCGCCGTTTACGTTAGACACTCAGGTATATGCTCACCAAGGCGCAAGATGGGAATGCGAAGTAACGCTGCCCCCATTAACCCATTCTGAGGCGCGAGAGGTAGAGGCGTTTATCATTGGGCTGAAAGGTCGAGAAGGCACGTTCACGTTTGGTAATCCGCTGCACACCAGCTCTGCAACTGCTACCACCTCTGGCATAACAACTATCCGATCAGAGAGCTTGACTGCAACAGGTTCCGCCGTATCCGCTGGCGACTACTTTAATCTAAATAATTACTTATATATGGTTACAGTTGGCAAGGCTTCAGGCTCAGGCGTGTTAGAGTTTCAACCTCCACTAAGGTCTGAAGCTGCAAGCGGTTCAGTGCTAGACTTTACTTTGCCGACAAGCCTTTGGCGCATGGCATCAAATGATATTGGCTGGTCAATCAGCACAGCTTCACATTACGGTTTTACCTTGGCATTCATCGAGGCATTATGAGCAGAGTATTAAGCACTGAAATGCAGGCGGTAGCGTCTGCTGATTTAGTTCGACCTATTTATTTAATGAAAGCCGAGTTCGACGCTGGCGATGTAAACTTATGGTCTGGCATTGGCAGTTTAACATTTGACGGTGATACATATTTAGGCGCTGGGGATTTATTATCTATCAGCCAAATTAGCGAAAGCGCAGAGCTTACAGCTTCAGGGATAAGCATTGCCTTGGCTGGGGTGAAGCAATCGCTTTTAACTATTGCCAGAGATGAGCCATACCAAGGCAGAGTAATTACTTTGTATCTTGGAGCTTTAAATGATAGCGGGGACATTATATCTAGCCCTGTTGTATTGTTTAGCGGATTCATGGACGTAATGAATATCTCTGATTCTGGGGAAACTTCAAGCATAGTTATAAGCGCAGAAAACAAATTGATCGCTTTTGACCGAGCATCTGTCAGACGTTACACCTCAGAAGATCAAAAGATTGATTACCAAAATGACAAGGGCTTTGAGTTTGTGGCAAAAATACAAGAGAAAGAAATAATCTGGGGCAGACCAACACCGTCGTCGCAAAATGGCTCTGGCTCAAGAGGTGCTGATAACGCTGCTAGAAGTAGATACTAATGATCTCAATTGCTCACGAATGTTTAGCTAACGTCAAAGAAGATATTAAACCATTGCTGGAAAAGCATTGGGAAATGGTTGCTTTAAACCAAGGTATAATAAAACTAAACCCAAATTGGAAAGAATACGCAAGGCTTGATGCCGCTGGCATTTTGCGTATATTTACCGCAAGAAGCGATGGTAATTTAGTTGGATATTGCGTACTTATTGTAAACCAAAGCGTACACTATCAAGACCATAAATTTGCATCGAATGACGTTGTATTTGTTCTCCCAGAATATCGCTCAGGCGCGACAGGCTATAAGCTGATAAAATACGCCGAAGATCACTGCAAAGCTGATGGCGTATCTTTGATGATGATAAACACAAAGGTGCATTTGCCTTTTGACCAGTTAATGATCGGCATGGGGTTCGATTTGATCGAACGCATTTACTCGAAATGTTTTGTAGGTAAGTAAAATGGCAGTTACGGTAATAGCTGGTTTGGCATCTGCTGGTGGCGCATGGGCTGCTGGTGGATTTGTTGCATTAAGTTTAGGCGCTTTTGCTGGTGCATTTGCCATAGGCGCAGGACTTTCAATGCTTTCAAGAGCGTTAGCCCCAAAGCCGTCATTTGGTCAATCTATGGCAGGAACAGGTATAACGGTTAGAGAGCCTGACGCTTCAAGAAAACTTGTTTATGGTAGAGCTAGGGTTGGAGGCGCTGTAGTCTTTCTTGATTCTACTGGAAGTAAAAATGAATACCTGCACATGGTAATTGCTATTGCAGGCCACGAGATAGACGGCTACGAGGAAATCTGGTTTAACGATCAAAAAGTATGGGACAATTTTTTCCAAGATGATTGGGGTTCTTTCGTTCATATAGGGTTTTATGACGGCTCTCAGACAACTGCTGACCCTACCCTTGTATCTTCATCAACTCTTTGGACTTCAGAGCATATTCTAAACGATACGGCTTATCTGTATGTTCGGTTGAAGTATGACGCAGATCAATTCTCGCAAGGGCTTCCAAACATATCGGCAGTTATTCGCGGCAAGAAAATATACAACCCATCAAACGGAAACACTGAGTGGACTCAAAACCCAGCCTTGTGCGTTTATGATTATCTAACAGACAGCAAATACGGTCTTGCAGAACAATCAGGCTCAGTCAATTTAAGCGCATTATTATCAACTGCCAATTTATGTAACCAGCAAGTTGCTTTAACTTCTGGTGGAACTCAGGCCAGATACACACTTGATGGCGTAGTAGATACAGCCAACTCAAGAAAAGATAATCTTGAAGCGATGCTGTCTGCTATGGCAGGCAATCTTGTTTATTCAGGCGGTGAGTATTTTATTCGCGGTGCAGAGTATTCTTCGCCTACTGTTGTTATTGATGAATCGGTACTTTCTGGCGGTATTGAAGTACAGACCAAGCAATCAAGAAGAAGTCTTTACAATGGCGTGAAAGGTGTTTTTCTTAGCGAGGACGATAATTACACATTAGCTGATTATCCTGCTCAAATTAGTTCATCTTATAGCATTGAAGATGGCGACCCGATCTATCTTGATTTGGCGATGCCGTTCACCACCAATAGCGCAAGATCACAAAGAATTGCAAAGATAGTGTTGTTGCGATCTAGGCAGCAAACAACAATAAATTTGCCTTGTAATTTGACTGCCTTAAAGTTTAAAGCAGGCGACAACATCATGGTCACCAACTCAAAAATGGGTTGGAATCAAAAAGTGTTTGAGGTTATAGGTTACGATTTTAATCTAAGCTCAGAAGGCGCTATTGTTGTTAATGTTCAAGCCATAGAAACAACTGCTGAAATATACGACTGGGCATCTTCTGACGAAAAGGATTATTTAACTGGTGGCGAAATTGATCTGTACAACGGGAGGGTTACCCAGCCGCCAACAAACTTAACTGCAATATCAACTACAGTTATTGCCAGTGACGGAACATTGTTGCCATCTATTCGTTTAAATTGGACAGCAAGCGAAGATGCGTTTGTAACGCAATATGAGGTGCAATATCAGCGAGGCTCTGCCCTTATTGACTATGGGAGCATAGCCGACGAATACATCACTTCAGAATCTTATGGGCTTATTACTGAGGCTTCTTCTGTTCTTTTGGATTATGGTTCTATTGATGAGTCAGTAGCCACTGATGAGCCTGATTATAATTCTTCGTTTGTGACTACTACTCAATATATCCTGACAGGGGTTACACCTAGCGCAAACTACAACATTAGAGTTAGGGCAATCAACGAGCTTGGCGTTCGCAGTAATTGGGTAACTCTTTCAGGACTTGCGGAAGGCGACACAGATGCTCCATCAATTCCCGAATCAGTTATTGCTACTGGCAGCTTGCGTGAAATAACACTTAGCTGGATTCCACCTACTGACCCTGATTATAGCCATGTTCAAGTTTGGGAAAATAATGTAAATAATCCTGAAACAGCGACAAAGATAGCGATTGCTGGAGGCGATTATTTCAGCCGTACTGGTCTTGGTTACAACGTCTTAAAATACTACTGGCTGAAGTCAGTTGATTACAGCGGCAATGTATCAGACTTCTCAACCGTTGCATCTGCTACAACATTATTTGTTGATTCTGATTCATTTAGTGAACAAGTAAATAACCTGTTTAGCGAAGCTGGTGCTTATGGTATTGAGCCTGTATCTACGCTTCCTGCTGTCGGAGATTTTGACGGGCAGATTAAATACGACACAACAAACAATAAGCTGTGGCGATGGGACGCTACAAGTTCAGTTTGGACTGATGACATTTTCTCTATTGAAGCAGGAACTGTAGACGCTGTTTCATTTGCTGAGGGAATTGAGCCGATTGCCGTAGTTACTGTATTGCCCAATCCCTCTGGATATACTGGCCCGCAAGTATTATTTTTAACTACTGATAACAAGTTATACCGTTATACAGGAACTTCTTTTGTTACCTCTATTCCTGCCGCTGATGTGTCTGGCGCTTTGGCTGCTGCCAACTTTCCAAGTAACTTGCGTCCGATTGAGATTGTTACAGTATTACCAACGACAGGTAACTTCCAAGGTAGACAGGTATTCTTAACGACAGACAATAAAACTTACCGATATACCGGTACTGCATTTATTGCAACAGTTTCCACAGTTGACTTGCAAGGAACAATTACAAACACGCAGATTGCTGCTGGCGCTGTAACTAACGCTAAAATAGCTGTAGATGCCATTCAGGGCGCTGTTATCGCAGCAGGCGCTATAACTGCATCAAAGATATTAGACGGCGCTATAAGCGAATTAAAGCTGGCTGATGACGCTGTAACAAATGCAAAGATTGCGGTAAATGCCATTACCTCTGATGTGATTGCGGCAGGTGCTATTACTTCTGAGAAAATTACGGCAAATGCTGTCACTTCATTGAAACTTGCTGATGATGCGGTAACGAATGCAAAATTGGCTGTTGATGCAGTTAGTGGCGATGTAATAGCAGCAGGGGCCATAACTAGTGAAAAGTTATTGGACGGCGCTGTTAATGATTTAAAGCTCGCCTCTAATGCAGTGACTACCGCAAAGATAGCCTTGAATGCCGTTACTGCTGACGTTATAGCTGCTGGAGCGATTACGGAAACAAAGATTGCCAGCGATGCAGTTACTAACGCAAAGATTGCGATTGACGCTATTCAAGGTGATGTCATAGCTGCTGGCGCTATAACGGCAACGAAAATTGGTGCTAATGCAGTTACTACCGCTAAAATAGCTTTAAACGCTGTAACAGCAGATGTTATTGCAGCGGAAGCTATAACTACTACCAAGATAGCAAGTGATGCTATTACGACAGCTAAAATAGCAGCCAATGCTATAACAGCTTCTGAAATTGCTGCAAATGCAATTACCAGCGATAAGATAATAGCTGACGCAATCACTACGGCTAAGATTTCAGCGGGAGCAGTTACGGCTGATGAAATAGCAGCTAATTCTATTACTACCGTTAAAATAGCAGCAGATGCAATTACCGCTAATGAAATAGCAGCTAATGCCGTTACTGCTGACGCTATTGCAGCAAACACTATTACCGCTGCCGAAATTGCCGCTGGTGCTATAACTGCTGACGAAATAGCAGCGAATGCCATCACATCTGAAAAGATTTCAGCAAATGCAATTACAGCGGGCAAGATAGCAGCCGATGCTGTCACAGCAAGTACCATTGCCGCTGATGCTATTACGGCTGACAAGATTGCAGCAGGTGCTGTAGTTGCCGAGTCACTAGCTGCTGGTTCTGTAACTACCGCTAAAATTGCAGCCGGTGCTATTACAGCAGATGAGATTGCCGCAGCAGCAATTACCACTGAGAAAATAGCGGCTGGTGCTGTTACTGCTGACGAGATAGCTGCAAACTCTATCACTTCAGGGAAAATAGCTGCTGACACCATTACTGCTGCCGAAATTGCCGCTGGAGCAATCACCGCTTTAGAATTAGCTGCTGGCTCAGTAACTACCGAAAAACTTGATGCGGCTGCTATAACATCTGAAAAGATAGCTGCCGGAGCGATCATATCTGAAACTATTGCCGCCGACGCTATTACATCAACTAAAATACAAGCTGGTGCGGTTGTCGCCGAAAGTATTGCCGCTAACGCGATTACTACGGTAAAGATCGCTGCTGGGGCTGTTACTGCTGATGAAATCGCTGCTGCTGCTATAACCGCTGGCAAGATAGATGCTGGCGCTGTAACAGCTACAGAGATAGCAGCGGGCGCTATTACGACTACAAAGCTGGCTGCTGGTGCTGTCACTGCTGACACTATTGCTTCCAATGCGATTACTTCTGTAAAGATCGCCGCTGATGCAATAACGGCAAATAAGATAGCGACAGGCGCTGTTACTGCTGACTCTATATTTGCTGGTTCGATAACTACTGCCGCGATTGCTGCTGATGCTATAACTGCAGACTTAATTGCCGCTGATGCTGTGACGGCAAACAGTATTGCTGCTAACGCGATTACAAGCGTTAAAATTGATACTGACGCTATCACTGCTGGCAAGATACAAGCTGGCGCGGTAGGGGCTGATGCTATTGCAGCTAACGCTATTACTTCCGTTAAGATATTTGCAGAGGCCATCACTACAGACAAAATAGCAGCAAACTCTATTACAGGAGGTTTAATCGCTGCTTCTGGTGTTATTACTAATACCGCTCAGATCAATGACGGCTTAATCACTAATGCTAAGATAGGCAACCTTGCTGTAACTTCAGCAAAGATTGCTAACCTAGCCGTTACTACGGGCAAGATTGCTAATTTGTCTGTTGATACACTACAGATCGCAGGAAACGCAGTAACCTTGCCGACTGGTGCTTTTACTATTGGTAATTTGTTTCCATTTTATCAATATGACAATATATCTATAAATTACGCAACAGCCCAATCAGTAACATTTACTGAAAGCGCCGGAACATCTACAGAAATTTTTTGGTCTTTCTTTGGTGATGTAATGTCAGGAGATAGCGATTCTGGCGACCTTGACTACGCAAGAATTTATGTGCGCTTGCGAAGAAATGGAACTGTAATATTAGATTATGGAAAACTTTGGTATTTAGACACCGGCCCAAATTATAAAACAGGAATGGTTAATGGCAGTTATCAGCACATTGGCTCGTCTGGAATCGCCACTTATACATTAGAAATTGGCAGGCAAGGAAATAATATTCAAGTTAGCAAACGGAACTTAATCACCATGGAGCTTAAAAAATGAAATCATTTATTGTTTATGATTCTGAGGGCTTTATTCTTCGCACAGGTTCGTGCGTTGATAGTGATCTTGAAATGCAAGCCGGAGATAATGAGTTTGTAATGGAAGGCATTGCTGACGATTCAATCCACATGATTATTGATGGTAAAGTATGCAATCAGCCAGAACCTGATCAGCCTACTGATGCTGAATTGATTTTGATAGTTCAAGCAAATGTTAGGGCGAGAAGAAATCAAAGATTATTAAAGTCAGATTGGACACAATTTTCTGATTCGCCTTTGTCAGACAGTAAAAAAGAAGAATGGGCAACATACAGACAAGAGCTAAGGGATATAACAGAAACCTATCCTGACGCAATATCAATAGATGATATAATTTGGCCAACTAAGCCGGAGTAATGAAATGACTACAGCAGTACAAAGACGCAGAGGCACAACTACCGAACACGCATCCTTTACAGGTTTAGAAGGTGAGATTTCAGTAAACACTACAAAAGATACTTTGGTAGTCCATGATGGCTCGACTGCTGGCGGCTTTGAGCTTGCTAGGGCTGATGGCTCTAACTTTGTGGCAACTAGCGTAGATATTAACGGCGGTTCTATCGATGGCACGACTATTGGCGCATCGTCTGCCTCTACTGGCGCGTTTACTACGCTGACTGCCTCTGGCGAAATCACAGCCAACGGCGGCATAGCATTGGGTGACAATGACAAGGCTACGTTTGGTGATAGTGATGATTTACAGGTTTATCATGATGGGTTTAATAGTTATATAACAGATACAGGGACAGGTAATTTATATGTCAGAGCCAGCAATGAACTAGCCTTAACTTCTGCGGCAGGAGAAGCGTTTTTCTTAGGTATTGCAG
>Ga0102883_1000579_pt1 | contig 14039 bp, 10 predicted proteins | sample Colrivmet1549B02_FD_94877 | JGI IMG/M metagenome (GOLD analysis project Ga0102883, IMG submission 94877) | Estuarine microbial communities from the Columbia River estuary - metaG 1549B-02 | ecosystem: Environmental > Aquatic > Marine > Intertidal zone > Estuary | place: USA: Columbia River... | reverse complement strand
GTGTTTCTCCAATTGCTTCAGACCCAATTGAATTCTTGACTTGTTATCGTCAAAATCCAAAATAACTACGTTGAGTTTTTGGTCTAATTCTACCACCTCGTTTGGATGGTTGATTCTGTTCCACGATAAGTCGGTGATGTGGATCAATCCATCTACGCCGCCCAAATCGATAAATACACCGTAGGAAGTGATGTTTTTAACCACCCCTTCAAGAACTTGACCTTTTTCAAGTTGTCCGATGATTTCTTTTTTCTGTTCTTCGATATCTGCTTCGATCAACGCTTTGTGAGATACCACTACGTTTTTGAATTCGTGGTTGATTTTTACCACCTTGAACTCCATAGTTTTTCCTACGTATTGATCGTAGTCTCTGATCGGTTTCACGTCGATTTGAGATCCTGGCAAGAACGCCTCGATACCAAATACGTCAACGATCATACCACCTTTAGTTCTGCACTTTACAAAACCATTGACCACTAACTCTTCGTCGTGGGCTTTGTTCACACGATCCCATGCTTTAATCGTTCTGGCTTTTCTGTGAGACAATACCAATTGTCCTGTCTTATCTTCTCTGATGTCAATAAGCACCTCTACTTGATCACCCACCTTAAGGTCTGGATTGTAGCGGAACTCATTAAGGGAAATAACTCCTTCAGATTTGGCATTGATATCGATAATAGCTTCGCGCTCTGTCAAGTAAACAACAGTTCCAACAACTACTTCTTCATCGGCAGTATCTACAAAGTTTTTAGATACTAATTGCTCAAATTCTTTGAGTTTAGCCTCATCAACACGCTCAATTCCTTGCTCGTATTTATCCCAGTTAAATTGATCCAAAAACGCTTGTGGATCTTGTTTTGTCTCAGCTACTTGCGCAGCTTGATTTTGGTTTTCTTCAGTCATTTGAAGATGATTTTGTATTCCAATACGTTACGAGGGTAAGACCGCATTGAAAGGGTTTTTTATCGTTTTTTTTATCCTTGATGGCCCTCGATTATCACCAAAAAGGAGCGCAAAAATACGATTAATTGATTGATTTACAAATAAAATAAGGGGAATTAACCCTATGGATTGATCGCCTGATCAGCCCAGTTGATTAAAAGCGTTAGTTGTTCTGCACGCCCCATCTGGGTGTTGTCCAAAACACGAGCATCTTCAGCTTGAACAAGCGGAGAAACAGCGCGGTGAGTATCTTGATGATCGCGATCGTTGACGTTGGCCAATATCTCTTGAAAATCAACTATTTGCCCCTTTGCCTGCAACTCATCAAACCTCCTCTTGGCTCGGACTTGGGCATCAGCTTGGACAAAAACTTTTAATTCAGCCTGGGGAAAAACCACCGTACCGATATCGCGTCCATCCATAACCACTCCTTTTTCTAGACCCATTTGTTGTTGTTTGGCCACTAAAAAGTGTCTGATTTCAGCAATAGAAGCTATTTGGCTTACTCTTTGTGCCACTTCCATAGATCTAATCGCATCAGTGATTTTTTCCCCATGGACCCAAACATCCATAAAGCCCTCACTCGAAGTAGTCAACTCTATGGAAAGCTCAGGCAAGTGGTGCAGCATCTGGTCGATATCGATAGAATGCTCCTGGATCCAACCGTTGTTCATCGCCCACCAAGTAACTGCGCGGTACATAGCGCCAGAGTCCACATATAAATACCCCAGATGTTGAGCCAAGGCTTTGGCCATAGTGCTCTTTCCCGTCGAGGAATAGCCGTCAATCGCGATGGTAATCTTTCTGGACATAGGTTTAAACTTACACGATTTTTTTGGAATTCTTCACCTTTTGAGTGGTTACCGCAATGTCCAAGACCTCACTCATCTCACGCACATAGTGAAAGGTTAATCCCTTGATGTACTCAGGCTCTATCTCGGCGATGTCTTTTTTATTGTCTACACACAAGATAATTTCCTTGATGTCTGCACGCTTAGCGGCCAATATTTTTTCTTTAATACCGCCCACCGGGAGCACACGACCTCTTAGGGTAATCTCACCAGTCATCGCAAGTTTAGCTTTTACTTTTCGTTGGGTAAACAGTGAGACTAATGAGGTGAGCATCGTGATACCGGCGCTTGGCCCATCTTTGGGTGTTGCCCCCTCGGGTACGTGAATATGAATATTGTACTTGTCGAAAACCTCCTGAGGAATGTTCCATTGGTCGGCATGTGCCTTGATGTATTCAAGCGCAATTGTCGCGGACTCTTTCATCACTTTACCTAGATTTCCTGTGATGTTTAGGGCACCTTTTCCCGGTGATAATATCGATTCGATAAACAGTATATCACCCCCCACTGAAGTCCAAGCAAGCCCAGTCACTACTCCAGCAATATCGTTGTTTTCATACCTGTCTCGTTCCATTCTGGGCACCCCTAAAATAGATTCTATCGTTTGAGGGTCTGGATTCAGCTCATAAGATTCCTCCATAGCAATGCTTTTTGCTGCATGGCGCACCACTTTAGCTATTTGCTTTTCCAATTGGCGCACACCTGATTCTCGTGTGTATCCACCGATGATTTTTTGCAGCGAACTTGCGGAAACTTTTAGATCAGCTGATTTTAAACCGTGTTCTTTTAATTGCTTAGGCAGCAAATGTTTCTTGGCAATTTGCACTTTTTCTTCCTGAGTGTATCCACTGACTGGGATTAATTCCATCCGATCTAGCAAAGCAGGTTGAATATTGGATAAGTTGTTGGCGGTAGCGACAAACAACACCCGAGACAAGTCATAGCCTAGTTCTAGGAAATTATCATAAAATGCATTATTCTGTTCAGGGTCCAATACCTCCAGTAGCGCAGAAGATGGATCACCCTGAAAACCTTGAGACAATTTATCAATCTCATCTAATACGAATACTGGATTTGATGTTTCGGCTTTTTTCATGTTTTGCACAATGCGACCGGGCATAGCACCGATATACGTTTTGCGGTGGCCTCGAATTTCCGCCTCATCCCTAAGCCCTCCAAGTGACATCCGCACATAGGATCGACCCAACGCTTCAGCAATCGAACGGCCCAAAGAGGTTTTTCCTACTCCAGGAGGGCCATACAAGCACAAAATGGGGGATTTCATATCGTTGCGCAATTTGAGCACCGCTAAGTGTTCGATGATGCGCTTTTTGACATCCGCCAGACCAAAATGATCGCGATCAAGAATTTTCTGTGCCTTTTTTAGATCAAATACATCCGTGGAAAACTGATTCCAAGGCAGTTCGAGCATTAATTCTAAATAATTTCTTTGAATGCCGTACTCAGCCACTTGGGGATTCATTCGCTGCAACTTCTGCAACTCTTTTTCAAAATGTTTGGCAGTTTTCTCATCCCACAATTTGTTTTTTGACTGCTCAACCATATCATTGACCTCTTCTTCATAAGAGATTCCACCCAGTTCCTCTTGTATGGTTTTCATCTGCTGATGCAGAAAATACTCTCGCTGCTGTTGATCTAGATCGTTGCGTACTTTAGATTGGATATCATTCTTCAACTGAAGTTTCTGTAGCTCAACGTCCATATAACCCAACACGGCCATGGCGCGTGCTTTTAGGTCGGTCATTTCTAGCAAAGCTTGCTTTTGAGCGACGTCTATACTGAGGTTAGCACTGACAAAATGAACCAAAAAAGCGTTGCTTTCGATATTTTTTATGGCAAATGAGGCTTCGCTAGGTAAATTGGGGTTGTTTTTGATAATCTTATACGCCAAATCTTTTATCGACTCAACAATAGCGGAAAACTCTGGATCCCCGGATTCAGGTTTCACCCAACCAGTGGGTTTGATATCTGCTTTTAAATAGGGCTCCTCTTGGGTATACTGGGCAATTTCAAAGGGTTTTTTGCCCTGAATAATGACGGTTGTGTTTCCATCAGGCATCTTCAACACCCTGAGAATCCGCGCTACAGTACCCGTTTGAAACAAATGTTCAGGGGTTGGGTTTTCAACATCTGGATTTCGTTGAGCCACCACGCCGATGACTTTGTTTCCCGCGTTGGCCTCGTTGATCAATTGAATGGACTTATCCCTACCTGCCGTAATGGGCACCACCACACCGGGAAACAGCACCGTGTTTCTCAAGGGTAAAATGGGCAATGAAATGGGTAACGGTTCATTATTTATTTCCTCTTCATCTTCAGGAGTCATCAAGGGAATTAAATCCGTCTCATCCTCTAAATGTTGAAGTGACATACTGTCCATGTGTAAAAAATTTGTTTTAGCCATATGCGATTTGCGTCAAAATGTCATGTGCACGAACTAGGCCTGCCTCATTAAAGGCGAAATATCAACCATACAATCAGCTATAAGTGTGCACTCTAGCTTCTATTACGTCCGTTTATCGTTAATAATTAGGCAATTCTTATGCCACAGAAAAAATCTGTGTAACAAATGTACATTTACAGTGTCTTTGTCTTGAATTGAATATTGTGCCTAGTAAACCCAGTATAGATCAATTAATCACCCAGTGTAAAGCTGCTGATCCAAAAGCCCAGATGGCGCTTTATGATCTGTATGCCTCAGCCATGTATCGGGTGGCTTATAAAATTATTGGACAAACTGACGAGGCGGAAGATGCCGTTCAAGAATCAATGCTTAGTGCATTCCATTCATTAGACCAATTTAGGGGTGAAGTTACTTTTGGCGCTTGGTTAAAAAAAATCGTGATCAACAAAAGTATTCGCCTCAAACAAAAGCAACACAGAGTTCTTTGGAAAGATCCCCCTGAAGAGTTCACCACTTACCAGGAGTCATCAGAATGGGTCGACGATGACCAAGAATCGGATCACATAAAGTCCTCTGTAAACCGGGTGGAACTAGTACTGACTAAATTACCTGTTCAACAGGTCATGATTGTAAAATTGTACTACTATGAAGGGTTAGAACACGCTGAAATAGCTAACTACCTAAATATCAGTGAAGCAAATTGTCGAACTAGTTTAAGTCGAGCAAAAGAAACTATGCGAAAATTATTGAAGTTATGAAACACGAAGATCCATTAGAGCCATTACTGCACGGGTGGGCTGATGCGCCGCTCCCGGAACTACCTGCGGGACATAGAGCGCGTATGGCTCAAAAGTTGGGACATCACATGAGTGTGAACAGTCAGAAATTTAACTGGATTTGGGCGGCGAGTATCGGACTCCTTTTTGGTTTGAGTATTGGCTGGCTATCTCAAGAACAAGGAGTGCAGCAAGAGCAACTGGCCTCTATGGAAACCTGGCACCAGACTATTCAAGAACAAGAAAACCAATTGATTGAAACGATTCAGTCGCCAGAATATGCCCAAAAATCCGCTTCAAATAGCGATCCGTTGAGTTATATGGCTTTAAAACAACTCAGCAAATTCGACCATGAATACCAAAAAATCATGCAAGACTTCGAACATGGTGGTGATCCTGTACTTATTTTCAAAGCGCTCATCGATCATTTTGAAAAAAGAATCATCTTCCTTGAAACACTTAAAACTACCCATGAAATCACTCAATCGGACACCTATGAAAAACCTAGTATTTAATTGCCTGCTTCTGCTTGCGGCCCTACCTATTTGGGGACACACCAGAACAGAAGATAACCCCAAATACGAGAAAACTAAAACCTACCAAAGAAATTTCGATGTCGTACCCAACGCACTCTTGTTGTTAGATAATCGATACGGCTCTACAGAAGTCGTGGAGAGCAAAACCAACAAAGTCAGCATTGATGTTGTGGTGCGTGTTTGGGGAAACCAAATGAGCAACATAGAAGACAAATTAGACGAGATTTTTGTGGATATCACCGGGACTAAAAATCGTGTTAGTGCGGTGACTAGTATTGGAAATACACAGTGGAGTTGGTCTTTTTGGAAAAACAACTCCATCAGTTACGAAATCAATTACGTGGTACACGCACCCGCAACGATGATCATGGAAGTGAGTCAAAAATACGGAGACATCAAAGTGGCGCGTTCCACCAACGCCCTGAAAATTGTTTGCGCCTATGGAAATGTTGACCTTGGGCAAATATCCGGTGAAACCAACCGCATTGAACTTGATTACGCCAATAATTCTCATATTGAACACATCAGTCAAGCACAAATAGATACCGATTACAGCAACCTAGTTGTTGGATCATCTAACTACCTAAACCTCCATACTGATTACAGCGATATTGAGTTGAAGCAAGTGAAAAAAGTTGATGTAGACATGGATTACGGTCAACTAAACATCGATTCAGCCAGTGTAGTTCACGGAAACACCGATTATGTAGATGTGCAAATGGGCACTATTGGCCAGTTTAGTTTAGCTATGGATTACGGTGATCTTCGCGTAAAACAACTGATCTCTTCAGGGTCTTTTTCAAAACTGACCACTTCATACACAGAGGTAGCGATTGATCAACTCAATAGTTCCCTTGAGGTAGACATGCAATACGGCCAATTGGACATCGACCAATGGTCAGGCCCTCAAGGTCAGCTTGACATAGAGGCCCAATACACGGATATTTCATTGTCTTATGACCCATTGTTCTCCTTCTCCTCGACGCTAAACGGCAGTTACATTACCCCAAAAGGTTTATCCAACTTGGAATCCACCAAGCGGATTGAAAAGTCCAATTCCTTTACCTTTGAAGGGTATTTCAAACAATTTGTGGAGAAAAAGCAACTCATCATCAACGCGCGTTACGGATCAATTCAATTAAACAGCAGTTCACTATGAAAAAAATTATCGCACTCATCATCCTGACCACCATCTCAACCCACTATACCTGGGCTCAATGGGGAAAAAACATACGCGGTAACGGACAAGAGACCACTACTACACGCCAGACTTCGGCCTATGACCAGATCAATGTTTCCAGTTCGTTTGACGTAGTACTTTTCAACGGCGAAGAAGGAAAAATCGAACTACAAGGAGAGTCAAACCTGTTGACCTATGTGGAAACACAGGTAAAATCAGGTCAATTAATCATCCGACCACGTTCAGGCGTCCAATTAAAACCAAGCTGGGGCAAACGTATCCAATTGCGGGTACCCGTCAAACAAATTGATGCACTAAGGCTTTCGGGATCAGGATCGATAGTAAGCACGACAACACTTCACGATCCAAGTATGGAAGTGATCATTTCTGGATCAGGTGACATCAACGTCGACCTTCAGTGCACCGAACTAATAGCCGTTATTTCTGGATCCGGTAGTATTACAGCACGGGGCACGGCTACCCGCTCAAACATAAACTTGTCCGGATCTGGTGATTTTAAAGGATTTGACCTTTCCACCAAAATCACAGAAGCAATCATTTCAGGATCAGCTGATGTATCGGTTTCGGTGAGCGATTTACTCAGCGCTAAAATTGTAGGGTCTGGGGATATCTATTACCGCGGGAATCCTAAAAAAATTGATAGCAAAATTGTAGGATCTGGTGATTTAATAAAAAGTCGTGACTAACGGTCCTTTTTAGCTTTTTCGATAATTAACTCTGCAAAGGGCCTTTTCTGAAGATGACTTTCTAACCAAGAGAGCACATCGAGGTATAAAAAGGCCCTTTTTTCAATTGGATGATTTTCAAGCACGGACAATCGATCGTATAATTCCTGAAATGCTTGGGGCAAATCCTGAGGAAATATAGACCCCAAACGCTTCATAAACCGCATCATTTCTTTTTGTACTTGCTGAAGGTCATTCATTCGCAACAAAAATTTATAGGTCGCCTTGAGCTGAATCTCTAAGTGGTAATCCATTCCAGCTTCATAATGGGCAATCAAACTCAACAACCTGGAAAAACACATTAAATCCTCTCTCATGTACAAGTCCTTATTGGCGATGATTTTTTTGAGATACTCAATGGATTTTTTGTAATCCCCAGAGCCAAAATACATGCACGCAATCTTGTAATACAAGACCATTACATGGTGTTTGTCCAATCGATCTTTATGCAGTAAAATACCGGCCTCTATTTGTGGTATACGATCTAGACCTTGATTAAAACTACCCTTCATAAAATGAAGGTTCATTCTGTGGCTAGCGAGGTACAGAAATGTGAGACTGCTGATGTTCTCGTTATGAGGAAACTCTGCCAGCTTTGTTTTGAATTCGAGTTGTTCTAACGTGCGTTCATACAAAGAGCGATACCTTAAGTAGAATAAACTCTCCATCAGATAATTATTTCCCTTGAGGTAAAAAACTGGATGAAACTGTATCATTTCAGGATGCTCATCAAACAATTGAACCCACTTATGGGCATACTTATAACAGGTTAAAAAGTCTTGCAGCAAAAAATGATACCAGAGATGCGCTTTATAATACCATAGTTTTTCGCGAATCCCCCACTCATCCATATGCTCTAGAGGGGCGTTCATTTCGAAAAAAGCACGGACCTTTTCTTGTTCTTGAGCTGTGCGCGCATAGCCAAATTGCAACATCATGGCATAAAGCTGCAAAGACAAATTAGACCATTGACTAGCTACGGTATTTTGGGAAACTAATTCTTGTGTCTGTTTTACCAGTGAAAGCACGCGATCAGAAGTACTCTTGGCAAAATACTGTGTTTCAATTACTTTTTCCAGCTCAACAATCTCATGCGCAATGCTTTTTTCTTGATGAGCAATGGCTGTATTCTTGGCTTTTTCTAGAATTTTCAAACTTTGGCGATATAGCCCTTTGTGGTATAAAATGGTGGCAAAGTCAAGTTGTTCCCTCAACTGAATTCGAATATTATGATGGGCAGGATTTAGGCGTAAACTGATCAGTATTTGCTTGTACAGGTGGGCCTTCAAATTAGAGATTTGGGTTTTGGCTACAATCCCACTTTTAATGATTTCTTCCTCGTTATACGTTTTACTTTTCTCCATCAGGTGAAAGAGCAAAATAAACTTGGAATCTACATTGACATCTAAACGCCCTACATAGAGTTTAAACTGTCTTTTTTCAGACTTAGTCAGTGATTTTATCAGAACAAATAAGGGGTCTTTTTGCGTATTTGTCATCGTAATGTACTTGTCCTAAAATGTTGTATTTTAGCTTAATAGTCAGTAACTGAGCCAAGTTAACATTGTATTTCTTAGTAGAGCACAGCTTTGATTTGCTCAGTTGTGGCGTTATTTGTTACTTGCACCAAAACTAAGCAATTATAATGAGTAAAGAATTAGTTCAGATTTTTGATACCACCCTTAGAGATGGAGAACAAGTTCCAGGCTGTAAACTCGACGCACCTCAAAAGTTAGAAATTGCTGCGCGCTTGGATGAATTAGGCGTCGACGTGATTGAAGCGGGATTTCCCGTATCCAGTCCTGGAGATTTTAAGGCTGTTGCCCAAGTAGCCGCCCTAGTAAAAAACGCTACCGTTTGCGGCTTAACGCGTTCTGTTCAAAAAGATATTGAAGTGGCTGCCGAGGCCCTAAAATCGGCCAAAAGACCGCGGATTCATACCGGTATAGGTACGTCGGATTCGCACATTAAGTACAAATTCAACGCTACAAGAGAACAAATTATAGAACGAGCTGTTTCTGCAGTCTCCTACGCCAAAACTTTTGTGGAAGACGTTGAATTTTATGCAGAAGATGCTGGAAGGACAGATAACGAATATCTAGCCAGAGTGTGTGAAGCGGTGATTAAAGCAGGTGCCACTGTGCTCAATATTCCGGACACCACAGGTTATTGTTTGCCTGCGGAATACGGAGCGAAAATAAAATACCTCAAAGAAAACGTAAAAGGGATAGAAAAAGCCATTTTGTCGTGTCATTGCCACAACGACCTGGGATTGGCTACAGCCAATTCAATTGAAGGTGTCATTAATGGTGCGCGTCAAATTGAATGCACCATCAACGGAATAGGCGAACGAGCAGGAAATACCTCACTTGAAGAGGTGGTTATGGTGCTCCGACAACACCCACACCTAAACCTAGATTCTAGGGTAAATAGCCGACTGCTCTACAGTACCAGCCAAATGGTCTCCCATCATATGGGTATGATTGTTCAACCCAACAAAGCAATCGTTGGGGCCAACGCATTTGCCCACAGCTCTGGAATCCATCAAGATGGGGTGATAAAAAATAGAGAGACGTATGAAATAATCGATCCTGCCGATGTAGGTGTCAATGCTTCATCGATCATTCTCACGGCAAGGTCTGGCCGGGCTGCCTTGGCATACAGGGCCAAATTAGTCGGTTACGAGCTGACCAAAACTCAGCTAGATATTGTGTACGAGCAGTTTTTAATGTTTGCCGACCGCAAAAAAGAAATTCTGGATGACGACTTACACGAAATCGTTAAACTGAGTCCGATTGATCGTTAATCGCGCGACAAAAGCTCATTTATTTTTCGGTCAAATTCTGCTTTAAAACGCACGTGCGCTTCCCCGGTGGCAGGGCCATCAAAACCGGAGTGCACCTCAAAAACCTTCCCTTGTTTATCCAAGATAACCATCGTCGGATAAGACTTAATCTCCCCGATAAAAGGTAAAATTGTTTGCGCCTTTACTTTATCTGAGGTCCCAAATTGAGCGAGCGTAACCGGGTAAGGAATAGAAAATCTAGATTTTAGATTTTTCAGACGCTGCCAAGCACGTTCCTCTGTTGGGGCGTATTCGACAGCCAAGGCAATTACTGCCAGATCTGGATTTGGATTATTCGCTAAATAGTCAATTAAAAATTTTGTTTCGTCCAAACAGTTGGGACACCAAGAACCCATCACCTGTAAGACCACTACCTTATCTTTCCAAACAGCATCCGGATAATTTACCGTCTCGCCTTCTGTGTCCATAAACGTAAACTCTACAGGTAATTTGCTGTCAGCCATAGGATGTTGTTGCATCCAAAGATCTAAACTAAAAGTTTCGTCTCTACTCCATAAAAAGGGAGTTTGCATATGATTTTCATAGTAAAACTGCCCTTCAAGTCCTCGATCGGTATATTTGGCCAAAAACAAATAGGGATGTGCTCCATCAAAAGTCGAGAGGCGCAAACTATCTCCGAATACGTATCCAGACAAATACCTGTAATCACCCGTAGGTGTTCTTACGGTGCCCCTAACTTTTGTTCCTACTTGTTCTAGATCAGCTTGCGCGATATCGACCACATCCGGTTTTGGAAAAAAAGTTGCTTTCCAACTGCCATCTACATTGATGGATGCTGAAGTTGTTGGATTTTCAGAACCAGATGTCCCAGGTACCGCGCTAAATGGCGTACTGCGGTTAAGGTCCTCTTTGTGGTAGACTCCTTGAAGAATCCCCGAGGTGTACTTGGCTTTAATCACCGCATCGTACGGTGCTAGCGCAATCCATAGTGAATCGCCCTCCACACGCACTTGATCATAGACAATCGTTTCTCGATCGTTGTAAAGGGTCATTTGCCATTGTTGATCCTGTTGGTCAAGGTTCATCAAAAAATTTATCTGATTTCCATCTTTCACAGTTAATGATCCCAACCAATCTCCCTGTAAAGAGACTTTCTTACTAGTGGTTTTTTGGCAACTAACCATTAGAGACGCCATCAGGATGCAAAAAAGTAGTTTCTTCATGATATTGTTAAAAAACAAAGATAGGTGATCCCAATTAATCAAAAACAACCTCGTTTGCTTGGTGGGCATTAATTATATTTGTGACCTGAATTATGCAAAGACATGAAGATTTCCTATCAATGGATGAAACAGTTTGTGCCTACAGACTGGAACGCAGATAAAACAGCCACCCTACTTACCGACTTAGGACTAGAAGTTGAGGGAATAGAGCCATTTGAAAGCATTAAAGGAGGGCTTCAAGGACTGGTAGTCGGCAAAATACTTACGGCTGAAAAACACCCCAATGCTGATCGCCTGCAAGTGACCACGGTGGATGTAGGAAATGGCAAGGTGCTGTCTATAGTTTGTGGTGCTGCCAACGCAGCCGCTGGACTCACTGTGGTAGTGGCTCCCGTGGGGACTACAATTTACCCAACACAAGGAACGCCTTGGACCCTTGAAAAAGGAAAAATCAGGGGGGTGGAGAGCCACGGTATGATCTGTGCAGAAGATGAAATAGGCTTGGGCACTGATCACAGTGGCATCATGATTTTAGCGGATAGTCCCCAGCCTGGAACTTTGTTGAGCAATTTATTTAACATAGACAAAGACCAAGTCTTTGAAATTGGATTGACGCCAAATAGGGCTGATGCCATGAGTCATTATGGGGTAGCCAGAGACCTAAGAGCCGGAATGAAACAACAAGGGATCAACAAAGAATTGATTTTTCCTTCAACCTCTGGGTTTACCGTAGAGAACCGAACCAATCCCATCTCAGTTCAAGTAGATGATGTATCCCTTGCCCCCAGGTATTGTGGACTGACTATATCTGGATTGACTGTACAACCCAGTCCGAGCTGGCTTCAGAACAGATTGAAATCAATTGGACTAAAGCCGATTAACAATGTGGTTGATGCAACCAACTACGTGCTTCAAGAAATAGGGCAGCCTTTGCATGCATTTGATGCTGACCGAATTGAGGGAGGGAAAATAATTGTGCGTACAGTTGATTTAGGCACCAAATTCACAACCCTTGATGGCGTCGAAAGAATACTTCACTCTGAGGATTTAATGATCTGCGACACCAAAAAGCCACTGTGTATCGCCGGAGTATTTGGCGGACTTGATTCAGGAGTAACCACTGAAACCAAGAATATTTTTCTTGAATCTGCCTATTTTAACCCGGTATCTATCCGAAAAACAGCCAAGCGTCATGGATTATCTACCGATGCGTCTTTTAGATTTGAACGGGGAATCGATATTGAATTGGTAGAATCTGCACTCAAAAGAGCCGCTCTTTTGATTAAAGAAATCGCAGGCGGGCATATTTCCTCTGAAATCGAAGATTTATATCCCAAAAAAGCAGAAGCCCAACAAGTGTTTTTAAGCTTTGAAAAAATAAAACAATTAATCGGCCAGGAAATTCCTGTTGACACTATCAAGTCTATCTTGACCTCATTGGAAATCAAAATTTTAAACAGTACAGAAACCGGTATGGGATTAGCTATTCCTCCATACAGGGTGGATGTTTTACGCGAAGTGGATGTGGTTGAGGAAATACTCAGAGTTTACGGATATAACCAAATTGACTATTCTAGTAAACTCCATGCGTCTATTGCCTTGGTAGAAAAAAATGACATCCACCTGGTACAAAAATCAGTGGGTGATTATCTAGCCAGCACAGGTTTTTTTGAGATCATGACCAATAGTCTTACGTCGGCGAAAAAACAAGAAACAGTTCCCTTAACCAACGAAACTAAGGCGGTAGATATACTCAATCCATTGAGTCAAGATTTGGCTCAGCTGAGAACATCAATGCTTTTTTCTGGACTTGAGGTGATCAAACACAACAACAACAGAAAATGGAGCAATCAGCGGTTGTTTGAATTTGGAAAAACATACCTACAAACAACACAGGGAAGAAAAGAGCACAGGCATTTATGCCTTTGGGGTGTTGGAAAATTACACGATGACCAATGGAACTCACAGGCACCTGGTGCAGACTTTTTTGCCCTAAAATCAACCTGTGAACAGTTGTTGGTCCGGTGTCGCATTGCGGTGACGCATACCTCGATAGAAGTAAGGTATCCCTTTACGGAATGTTTGCATTATTACGCTGGAGAAGAATTATTATTGAGTTTAGGGATGGTGGAGCAAAAACTCACAGAATCCTACGACATCAAAACTCCGGTTGCCTATGCTGAGCTGGATTGGGATCAAATTCACTCCATGCTTCAAAAAGAAGAAATCAAATTCAAGTCCATACCAAAATACCCCAGTGTATCTAGGGATTTGGCCTTATTGGTGGGAGAAAACATCACTTTTGAAGCGCTCAGAAATTTAGCGCACAGCGCGATCGGAAATCTTTTGACGGAGGTGACTCTTTTTGATGTGTACAGCGGAAAGAATATCGGTGCAGACAAGAAGTCGTATGGCTTGAGGTTTACCCTAAGCGATCCGGAACAAACACTGACTGATGGGCAAATAGACCAGTCGATGAAAAAACTGTTAACTGCTTTTGAGCAACAGTTCAACGCTACTCTGCGCTAGTAAATAACTAGCTGTACATTTTTTC
>Ga0102883_1000533_pt1 | contig 14581 bp, 12 predicted proteins | sample Colrivmet1549B02_FD_94877 | JGI IMG/M metagenome (GOLD analysis project Ga0102883, IMG submission 94877) | Estuarine microbial communities from the Columbia River estuary - metaG 1549B-02 | ecosystem: Environmental > Aquatic > Marine > Intertidal zone > Estuary | place: USA: Columbia River... | reverse complement strand
TAATATCGACCAGATGATATATGGCAATGGTACGGTGACCAACTACAAGTATGCAGATCGTACATGGAACTTGATGGGCTCCATGGTCATAGGCAAACCTTCGGGCGGCTCAACAGCTGTGCCCCTGTTGGATCGAACGTATTCATACAACAGCCTCGGGGTCATTGGTTCAATTAACCGTGTAATGGACCAATCGCTGGTTCAGCCCGGGGAAACCGACCACACGTTCAGCTTTAGTTACGACGCTTACAATAGACTGCTGCAGGGTGACCTTGATATCTCCGGTGTTGGACCTTTTTATGACGTATCGACCAGCTTCAATGATGCGGGAGGAATAACATCCAAGCTGTCGAGTGTTAGTCAAGGATCGCAAACGTTGGCGGCCAAAGCAGCTGCGATGACCTATGACCTCTCGTACAACTACAACGCTTCAAAACCTCACCAGCTCGATGTAGTTGTGGATCAGATTTCTGGCAATTCGCAGCACTTCACATACAATGGCTCAGGAAGCATCAAGCAAATTCAGGACAACAGCCAAACCCAAGATTTCTACTGGAATGAGGAACAGTGGCTCAATGCCGTGCAAAATGACCAAGGCATTCACCATTACATCTACGACCACACAGGTGAACGCATCATGAAATCCTCGGTCCTTCAAACCAACGTGTATGTCAATGACCAAATTGTCGGTACAATTCAGGAGCTAGAGCCTTACACGCTTTATGTAAATCCGTATTTTGTGATCACGGAATTCTCGAATGCAGATAAGGTGAGCAAGCATTACTATATGGGATCTCAACGGGTAGCATCTGAGCTAGCAGTTCAGACCACTAGTTATAGCCCGAGAATCGGAGATTCAGGTGCTTCGCAGGGTGGAACATCAATTTCCAGCTTGCAAAAAACAAATTCTCAAAGTTTGGGGACAGTAGATGCAGAACTTGAAAACCAATCCTCATTAATTCCTTCTGATCCATGACTCAACAACCTCAATGAGGCCCTTTCCGATTTTGGGGTAACGACACTTTCCGTAGAAGCAGTAAGCAAAGAGCTGCCAACGATTGAAAGCATCTATCCGGATCTTTCACCTCAAACATCCTACAAGACTACCAGCACCCAGCGAGTGTTCTACTGGTACCACCCCGATTATATTGGAAACGTTGATCTCGTCACCGATCTCTCAGGAGAAGCCTATGAATTGTTCCTGTACAACCCTTGGGGCGAGAATCTCTATGAGTGGAATTCAGGAACAAGTACTTGGACTTCGCCGTATCGCTTCAATGGCAAAGAGCTAGATCAAGAAACGGGATTCCATTATTATGGAGCGAGGTATCATGAGCCAAAACTAAGTGTTTGGTTGAGTGTGGATGAATACTTGATAAAATCACCGTATTCTTCACCATATTCCTTTTCGGGCAATAATTTAAATCAATATTCGGATCCTACTGGGGATACGATAGAAGTTGTGGGGACTAGAATGTTCATTAAACGAACATTAAAGGCCCTCGAAAAGCTACAAACTACTGCAGAAGGGAAAAGGATTTATAATAAGTTACAAAACAGCACTTCAGTTTATACAATTCGAAAATTTAACAAGAACACAACTAAAACAAGCTGCGAATCAGATTTACCAGGAAATTGGGAAAGAGGAGATATTGGATTCACTGGTAGGCGAAAATCCGGTGGTTGGAAATTCGGCAGAGGTGGCTGGATTGCTTTAGGGCATGAGCTTAGTCACACTGAGGATGTTGAAGATAATGCAGTGTCGAATGCTACTTGGCAAACGCCAGATGGCACCTATACCTACCGGATGGTAATTTACGATACAGAAAATAATACATATTCGTACAGCTCTGTTGATGAAATTGGTGATGTTCCTCCTATTTTAATCGATGAGATTCGCGCTGTTGATCGGGAGAATAGAATCCGTGCACAGGCAGGAGTCGAGCTAAGATCACATTATGGGGTTGTAAAAATAAGTTCCCGCAATGTTCCCTCTGGAGACCCGACTACTATAGTTATTTATATTCAGCAACTTGTAATTGATGGGAAAGGTGTACACCCCAATTACAATACCAATTATAAAGATTTGAAATGATGATTAATAAATCTTATATATTCTTATTGGTAATGGTCATATCTAGTTGTGGATTATTTAATAAAGAAAATAATTTTGAGTCAAATAGATTGACAGGGGTGTATAGTTTATTGCAAAAAACAGATTCTATTCATTTGAAAATAATTGATAAGTATTCTGGTGATATGACACTAAATAATCCGAATACTTACTTTACGTATTACTGTTCAGAACATTCTGAATATATCAAGATAATTTCTAAAACTAATCCTTCCATGTTTAATATTGGCGATTCTGTTATTGCCATTCGTGCTGAAATTGATACAAATTGTAGTGGTATTCATGTATTACCAATTTTTGAAATGATAGGACGTGAATATAATTTTTCCCAATTAGAAAGTCGAGTATCACATGCATATATCGCGGATGTAATAAAGTTGTAAAAACGGCCAAAATGAGGCTTTGTTCGGTCCAAAAAGAAGTGACAGGAGTAGGGTGGGTCTATTTTATGTGGAGCCACAGCTGTCCAAAATAAATTTTCTAGACAATAATTGATATTGAGAGTCAGTTGGTTACGTCTCTCAAAACCCTAATTTTGAAAATAGACCCCCCATTGTTCTCAAAGGGCGAGTTGAATCTGTTCTTCTGGAGGTGGTTTTTCGACCTCGACGGGATGGTCAAGCCAATCAAAGAGGTGGATTTTGGCAAAACTGGCCATTCTCAGGAAGTTGGACAGGTTTGACATGTTCCATTTGTAGGTGGCCTTCGCTTGCAGGTACTTCAAAAGAATGTATGCGATCATCGCCGTCCAGATTTGAATCATCACCGCATTGACACTGGTGCCGACGAATGAATGCTCAGATGCTGTTTTAGCAATTTGAAGAACACCTCGATGTGCCAGCGCTCTTTGTATGCCAGTGCTACGTCTGAAGCTGTCCAAGACGTTTGGTTGGTGATGAAATAAAGCTCCCGGCCTTGGTCTTCATCATAGTATTTGATGTAACGGAGTCTGGTAAGACCCGCAGCTTTTGCAGCACTGGAGCCGATTTCCACGTCATAATCGCCCTTGACACTGCCGCGTGCTTTGTGTGGGATTTCGCGCTGGCGGACAATGCGCCAGTCCAGGTTTGTTTTGGCCCTTGTGATGAAGAAAACGCCGCTGCTGTCCAAAACGCTCCACCAAGCAAAATCAGAATAGCCCCGATCGAAGACCAGCACGCTCCCGCGAGGGTGGCTATGGGCCCTACCCACGGTAACTTCGTGCGTTTTGGCGTCCGTGAGGTCTAAAAACACGGGCAGTAACCCGTCGTAATCTAATACCGTGTGTAGCTTGATCCCACCCTTCTTCGAGCGATACTGTGCCCAGTCAAATAGGCTTAGACACAGCGGGACCACCGAAGCATCCATGAGCAAGACCTGCCGACGGATGTTTTTGAGCTTTTTCCGCCGCGGCATGCCCTGACTTTGCAAATGATCAAGCACCTCGAAGTACATGTCCTGAAAAAGGTGCCAGTCCCGGTGGGCATTGAGGTAGGAAAGGCTGCTCTTGCGCGGCACGTGTCCCAAGACATGTGGGATCGTTTACCTAAGGTGCTCTGCAGCCCGGTGGAAATGTCACGCAGCGACTGCGCGCCGGCCAATTGACAGAAAAGCATGCTCACTAAATGATCCCAGCTGCTGATGCCCTTGGAATGCTTGTCGGATTGGTGCTTACGAACTAGTTTTTTGAAGGAATCGCGCGGAAGAAGCTGAATGACTTGGGCAAAAATCGTAATTTGGCTCATGGAGCGGTGTTTTTAGGCTTTTGACTTTCCTAAAATACAGTCCCACCCGGGACAGCCGCTCCTTTTTCACGCTTCAACAAAATTTATTTTGGACGGGTGTGAAATCCTACCGCGAAGAGGTGCTCGATGCTTTTACCTTCAGAAAACTAGGTGAAGCCACGGCACTAACCCAAGCATGGCTCTGGATGTACAACAACGAAAGACCTCACGAATCACTCGGCTACAAATCACCCGTGGACTTTGCACAGGAGCGTTTGCGATGCAAAGCCCCGCAAACGCTCCTGTGTGATTCAAACTTTAACTGGAAATCCCTAGTTTTGAATGCTAGCAATTAGGGTAAATCTTCAATTGGGCGGGTTGGTTAATGCGGTAGCGTCCAATTTTGTGTGTCTCTAGCTATACAACTTCATCAAATTGAGTCTTTAATACCGTCTTGAGCGGATGTATTAGCAGTATTTCCTTCTTAATTACTTGAGCTTCCTTGGAACCTACCAACCGTAAAACATTTTGCAGGTATTCTGCGAACATCCACGCAGTTTGGGAGCTATAATGGTACGATAAGCGATGCAGGATCTCCTGTTTCCAAAGTTGTGCGAGCGCTTGTTTCTGGGTAGGTAGATAGAGTTCCGCAACCTCTAATGATTGTGGACTACAATTATCTTTCAAGAATTCAAGCAATTGGTTTGTGCGTCCTTCTGAGCCTAAGAGGACGATAACGGTTTCCTTGCTGACATCCAACATCTTATTAGAATCGGGTGTTGTTATTGTTTCGATAATTTTATTGGTTTCGGCATCGCTCAATAGCGGCCGCAGCTTAGCCCAGTGCTCCTGTACGTCTTTACTCTCATGAAGGACTAAGTGTGTTAAGGCCATTTTCCGAGATTCAGTATCCTCTTTCATCTCGGAAATTTCGAGAAGGCGAGTCATCCAGAAAGTAGCTTTCCAAGGTCGATGGCTTTCATGTTCTGCGGCCTCGATACATAAGTCTATGGCCCTTTGATAATCGGATTGATCTAAGGCGGCCTCAATTTCCATGAGCCGGATAGTTTTCAAATGCATCAAAGAGGTTTTGAGATCTTCTGCTGCCTGTTTTCCATGAACGCGTTCCGTCAAATTAAGTCGGATTCTAGCTAAGCGGTCGAATGACCATTCTGATCGTGGTTGATTAAGTGCACTTAATAGCTCCTTTTCTATCTCAAGGCCGGGGTCCATACTCCATAATAACTCAATGGGATTGATCCACCAATCCCATTCGCCAAGGCCGTCCTCTTTGATAATCTTCAAAAGGTAGTTTGCAAATGACGCTCGAATCTCAGGATCTTGTTCTTCATCTGCTGCCGCTTCAACTGTAGCCCAGCAGGAATCAACTAGAGGGGACACATATCCGCTGCTGTCATCTGTATGACATAGCTGGTGGTTCCAAGTTTCAATCATGGACATACCAGACCAAAACGTCTTGTCATAAAGTTCCTCGCTGTAGGCATTGTCAATTTCCTTCAGCAACCTTCGCATTTTCGAAACTACTGAGCGAACGTGTCGTCTCGCTAAGAAACCACGGTCTAACATTGGATTCAGGACTGCCCCAATCTTATGTTTCATGGAGCGGTAATGGGGCGAAGTGTTCCATGCCTCTACAATTCTGGAAACTTTACCAGGTTCCGCATCTTCTAATTCCTGTAAGATGTTGATCAGCTCATCTTTGGATAAGGATTTCAAGTCCAACTTCATTCTTGATCTTTTGATTGGAAGTTACTTATTGATTTTATTTCGTAGTTCATAAAAGGCTGTAGTATTTCTTGAAGGTGCGAATTGAAATGTGGCGTGGTGGAAGCCGATTAATAGTCATCCATTCGAACTACATCTAAATTATTCAGTCAAGCCGCATCAGAAATATTCTGAAAGCCATACAAAATCTCAAAAAAATCTCGAAATACAGCTGAATTTCCTTCAGTTAAAACGACAATCTTATGAATTCAGGCCGAAAACTGCCGAAATCCGAACGACAAACTACATAAAAGGATCAATTCTGGCCTGTAAATCGTAGGTATAGTGCCCTGAATCACCTTCCAGTTGCCAGATAATCTTGTTTTCCTTCATGGTTTTGATGTAGTTCTTGGCCTGACGGTCCTTCACGCCGAGCCTTTCTTTGAGCTCAGCGACAAGATTTGTGTAGGAAACGGTCGATACTCCGTAGAAAATGTCTCGTGCGATGTCGGAAAGGTCAGATAGTTTGCGATCCTGTGCCTTGGTTCTGTAACTATCCGGCACCACAACGTGGTATTTGAGCTCATCATCCCAGCCAATGATAACCTGTGGAATGTCAAGCGGACTGCCATCACGCACTTTTAGTGCTTTGACGATGGAGTTCTGCTTGTCGTCATCCTTTTCAATGGAAATGATGCCGGCGGCTTTGCGCTGAATCTCAGATCCAAGGTGACCGCGCAGCTTATAACCGCTTGGGCTAAGGTGAAGGACACAAACGATACAGGTTCTGTAAATGGCAGCCAGGCGAAACAGCTCTTCGATGAGGAATACAGAACGCTCTTCGTCGTTCACACCATCAATGAGATCTGCAATTCCGTCGATCACCACCATATGGATGCCGCCGTAGGCATAGTAAAAGCGATCCATGGAATGAAGGATGCTGATCATTCGGTCTTTTCGGCCCATTCCAACTAATCCATAGGTCCTAAACCAGGACGGGGGAGTGTGGCATTTGGCCCTTCGAACGATCTGCTTCAAGTTTTTGTAGAGCTGCTCTTCGGATTGTTCGGTGTCGTAGAACAGAACCGCCTTTTGGTGTTCGTTCCGAGCTACTTCCAGTCCTAACAAGTCCGTTTCAGTAAACTCGGACATCATGGTTCCTGCCAGTAGAGCTCCCAAGTAGTTTGACTTACCGCTGCCTTCTGATCCGGTAATGGCCATTAGGTTACCGGCTGAACCGACCGGGACATCATTGATGGTAACCACAGCATCAGGAACTAAGGGCGGATGGTCAAAGTGAACCTCAAAGCTCGAGAGTAGGTTCATGGTGTCCTGGTACAGGGCATCCAAGACGTCAGTAAAGAGCTTCATCAGCTCCTCGGCGCTGTGACCCATCTTAAAGAAGTCCGAGATGTCTTTTTGCTTTTTCACTCCAGCCAAGGGTAGCAAAATCGACTTGACCTCAAATTCTTTCAATGCCTCTACCTGTTTTTTAGATTCCCGTTGTCCCGTTTCATCGCAGTCATAGAGAATCACAATGTGGCGAAAACGATAGTGGAGCCTGCGAATGATCTTCTTGGGGATTGCTTTGGTTTCTGAATTGAAGCAAATGGCGTTGAAATCCCTTGCAGCAAGGCTCATCACGTCCTTTTCTCCAGAGGTGATGAACAAAATGTCGCCTTTTTGTGGCAACTGGTTCAATCCAAAGACGTACCCTTCGCGCAGATCGCCTGCGTAATAAAATCGCTTATTAGATAAGGGTCGATATACCTTAAGATACCGTGTGCTCAGATATCCATAGATGGGTTCATCTACTCTTGAATGGATGGAATATTCCTCTCCCGTTTTCCTGATTCCCTTGAATTCCGCAATGCTTTTTACCTGATACTTTTCAAGGATTTCAGCACTGATGCCGTACATCCCCCAGTAATTCAGCTCGGATTGGCTAAAGTCTTTGAGAATTGGAGGTATAAGCTGCTTGGATACTTCCTCACGGTCCTCGGAAACGGTCAAGGGATCAATCTCACTGGCGGTTTTAACTTCCGGGAATTGTCGCTTGATCTCACGGATCCGGTCGTGATTGTCTGTGATATTCAAGGAAAGTTCCCGGTCAATGATCTCCAGGATTTGCAAAAACTCATCGCCCTGTGTTCGCAGATTGAAAATGTGACCTACAAATCCGAAACAATCACACGAGAATTCAGAGTTGCCGAAGTCCACGAGTATGACCTTTCGGCTATCAGATTCCTGAAACAGGAAGCAAGAAGGTTTGGTGTCTTTGTAGAAAGGATTCAGGAATGGCTTTCTAAGGCCCGGCCAATTGGAACGGAAGAAATACTTGAAGACATCCAAGCCGCCATCGGTTACCAGTAGTATATCGTCTTTACTCAGCGCCATGATCCCGTACGTCTTTGGTTTGTAGATACAGTGTATGGCGCTCCATGAACTCCTTCACGTCTTCCAGACGGAAGTAGTTCTTCTTATTGTACTTGGTGTATTTGAGCTTGCCGTCGCTCAAATACTGAGTCAGCGTCCTGCGGCTCACCATCAAGATGTTCATCACATCGTTGGTGTCCACATATTCATTGGACAGCTGTTTGGCAGGGTTCTGAAGACGCAGCAGCTCCTCGTGAACCTTGTCGATCTTGTCACAAAGCGATTTAAAGGCCTTGTTTTCAATTGTTACAATCTCCATTGTTCTTGCATTTAATTACAGTGCAAGACTAGAAGGAGCGCTTGATCTGAATTAAGGACTCATTAAGGACTCCGTAAAGATTTATCCTCTATTCCATGCTTCGGTCAACCAGTGCAAGCACAGATTCCCTAAGTTCCTTTGAAAATATCGCGAGCTCTATTTTACGGGTTTTCATCTGAGATAAGGCTTTCTCCGCCCCGGATAGGTCCACGGAAAAAGCTTTACCGAAGTAGTCCCATAAACTTTTACGGGTAACATAGGGTCCAAAGGCATTCATTTCATCCAGTCCGGCTATCAGCTCAATTAGCTTAATTGGAAGCAAGGTCCATTTGAGTGCTCCCGGATTTCCTGCACCAAACTGAATCATTGTTTGACCCTTGATCGATCTTTTGGCATGAATGATGCTTGCCTCCGGCAGAAAGTACTTAGTCCAATTCTTAAGCGATTGTTTAACCCAACGGAGCCCTTCACGTTGAATAGTCAAGTATAGATGAGCTTTTTTTTGAGTAAGTCAAGATCATTGGACGATTGCAATCGCCTCGAATACTTTGGAAAGCTGACATTAGCAAATAGGATTTCCTCATTCAGTGGATGTAATATCAACCCGATCTCATTAATACGTGTCCTGAGGTATCTCAACTTCTCATATTGAATTACGATCGGTTCATCAGCCAATACAAAGAGCTCTTCCTTAAATTGGTTATGTAAATGAAGTAAACGACTTCTGTAGGCAGCGACAGAGGTAGCGCCATTGAAAAGAAAGCCAGCCCTTTCTTCTTCTAGATCGAGCAAGCAATATTCTCGGACAGGAGGTCCTGGCTTGAAAGTGATTTCTGCTCGGCTAAGCTCATTGAAGAGCGATTCTGTGTTTTGTAGCATCATGATTTTGTCTTCTTGATTGAAAATCGAGGAAGATATTTTCGCTAAATGGCTCTGTCGTGATAGAAAAGTATCACCTGTGATTTATTCGGAATCTTAATCATGGTTCTTATGGCGGACACTTCAAGGGAATGACATCAACTATAGTTTTAACGCAGGTTGAATTAAAGAAGCCTTTTCTCAAAAAAAACATCTATTGCCTTTGCGGTGATAGAATAGTATCACCAATATTTTTTTCGATCAAAATAGCTTGGGGGTATGAATTGACATTCTTGAAATATTATCGATAAACACTCACTATTCCCCGTGCATTTCACATTTAAAGACATCCGGTTTCAAAATAACGGAAAACCTCAATCCTAATCACTATGAAGTTCAACTCCCTTTTATTTTTTTTCTTTTGTGCATCCGTATTGTCAGCACAGCAAACAGGTGCCCTTTTATTTGATGGCGTAGATGATTTTGCCACAATCAACTTTTCCTCGTCTACTCCAGAGCTGACACTTCAAAATCAAACATTCAAAATCATTTTCAAAGCGTTTCCAACCAATGGGAATCAAGTCCTTATTTCTCAAGAAAGCTCTGCGGGGTTGGATTTAACAGTAGGTATAAACACCGATGGAATATTCTATATTTCGCATGGCTCAACTAATCACGCCATTCAAAGTGGCCCCCTCGATGATGGGCAGTGTCATGAGGTTGCATTGTCATTTGATCGGGGTAAACTTATTGCCTACATAGATGCTGTTCAGTATGAATTAGAAGAAACCAATTTTACAGGATTTAACTCAAGTGCACCATTTTATCTAGGCTCAACTGCCGGGCTTACTAACTTTTTTCTCGGGAGCATCGAAGATATCGCTTGGCGAAATACTTCATCAAATCAAACTGAAATCAACTCAACCTATTTAAAACCAGGCGTTCTCCAGGACAGCGTAAGAGTTGCTTATTTTTCTTTTTGGAACTTTTCAGATAGCCTCACTACAGATCCATTTAACGGTGGCAACATATGCAAATTGGGTGGAGATATGATGATTTCATCATTCCAACCACAATACACAATCTCAACATGCGTAGAGGAATGGCCGCTGCCAGAAAGTGTAGGTGGCCATGTATGTGATTTATATATCCCATCAGGATATTTGGTTGCACCCGCACAAGCGCCGAGCAATTCTCAAGAATTAATCTTTAATGGCTCGTTTGAGGAATTTTGCACAGGACTATACGGACCTCAAATGATTGGCACTTTACCAGAACATGCCTTTTACTCAACATCAACCGGCTCTATTCCCACACCCTATTCCAAAAGCGATGTTGCAGCATGGTATACTAGCGACGTAAATATAAATTCCGTTGACTTCTTCGTTAGGAACGGTCTTGGAAACATTCCTTCAACATCATATGTTGGATTTGGTCACCCAGGAAATACCTGGAATGGAATCGGGGATGCCATTGTCGGCTTTACCCAATTACCAAATAGTCCACCAGAATTCATTCAACAAACTCCCGTCTCTACACTTCAAAACAACCAAACTTACGTGCTCACGCTTTGGGCCTACACTGCATCTCCAAGCACTGGTCGAGGAGGGTCCCTATACTTGAGTTTGATCGATCAAAATAACTCTGAAACCACATTATTGAATTACATACCAACTATACCGAATTCCAGTATCTCAGACAACAACGGCTGGCAACTAATACAAAAACAATTCACAGTTCCTGCATCTGGCAATTTCACAACGGTTCGAATTGGTTCAAATACAGGCTTGCAATTAGGATTGGACTCATATATCTTCATAGATGATATCAGTATAAAAGAAGGCACTCACGACAATTGGCCGCAATGGATTGGGACCACACCATTACCCGATTACTTTGACTATAAGGTGCTAGTAGATTCAGATGGATTTGTTTATATCACCGGCAATCAACAAAATGGCCCAATAGAATCACATTTCGGCATTCCAGAAATATCTACTCACCAAAATTCAACACCTAATTACGGATACTTTATTGCCAAATATGATTCCGATGGAAGTCTGATTTGGACAGAGGACTTTTACTATTTGAATGTTTCAGATGTTAAACTTTCCTCAAATGGATACCTTGTTATTGTTGGTCAATCTGCAGATGTTGATTCAACTAACAATCTATTCTATGAATATGGTTCAGTATATGGCCAAGATTATATCAATCAAGTTAATAGCGGAACAATATCTAATAACGCCTTCATCCAAACTGTGAATTGTCAAAATGGGAATTCCAAAATATACGTTTATGCAAGCCCATGCTCAGAAACATTTTCTGATCTTATCGTAGATCCCATTTCTAATGACGCACACATATTATATCATAGAAATCAATGTGCAACATCAACAAACTTCGGATCAACAACATTACCACAACAATGCATCGCAATAGGGTCAATATCTAGCTCCGGATCTTTTCAACCCAATTCCGTATCTCCTTTCCTCCAAGGCAACATCAAACATTTTGAAATTGTCAGTGGTTTTTACTATTTCCTAGAACAATGGCTTTTATCCAAGTATAATTCATCATTCTATTTACAGAATTCAATTTCATTGAACGATGCTCAAGAGTTGTATTCCGATGTTCTGGGTAATCTATATGTGCTTTCAAACTTGAATCAAACACATAATACAATTACGGAGTTCAACAGCAATCTTACTGCATTATGGAATTTCAATACTCAAAGCATTTTCGGAACATCAGACGGAGTAATCTATAACGTCGCACTGAGCCCAAATGATGTAATTATTGGTGGATTTGCAGATGCACCTGGTTGCAATATGTGCCAAGGCGACCTTTGGTTTGCGCATCTTGATGCCCATACTGGAACAAACTCGGGATGGATAAAGCAATCTTCTCAAACCGATGCATCAATGCATGGAAGCTTAGGAATTGAATTTATTGATGGGACGTATGATCGTGTCATATTCGCATCCGGGTTTGTTCCAAGCAATTCAACATGGGATATAGTTTTGGATAATGATATTATGTCTGGAAGTGGCACATATGCACCTAACCCAGATAAGAATATCGTCGTTAGTGAATTGAAGGATATTCAATCAGGGATTCCCAGATTTAAAAGAGATTTAAGAAATTCCACCTTGGCCTTTCCAAATCCTGTTAGTAATGAATTGAATATTGAGACGGATTCGATGATTCAACGAGTTGAGATAGCGGATGTAACAGGTAATGTACTACTTGAGGTCAGTGATGTGAATTCCAACAGAATGATTCTGTATCTTGATAAAATACAACACGATGGGATTTACTTCCTTAAAGTCGAAACCATAAAAGGAATTGAGGTCGTCAAATTGAAAAGGAACAATAACTGATTGTGGGTTCATTATGAAGAAGATTATTATCCAATGCGCGTTCTTGCTCTCCACGGCGACATGGGCCCAGTGGAATCCTAGCCCCAGCACCAACCTTCCTGCGCTTTCAAATATTAGTTACTCCACCATGAAGGCGATTGTCGGCTCAAATGGTAGAACATACATCGTTGCCTATGGAGATCGCGGATCTGGTATGGTGCCAAACTTTCAAATACTTAACGAAAGTGGACATCGAAGAAAAACACAGAGCGGATCAGACTTATTGACACCTCCTAGCGGCACTTCTTCGATTCCAGTACCCAAATGGGATTTTCAAATCGACCTAAGTGATGACGCCACATACCTGGGATACACCTCCATTGCGTACAATTACACCTCCTATGTTATCAAAGTCGATAGCATCGGAGATCCGATGTGGCTGTCGACCATTTCCATAGCCAACAGCAAGGATGTCAAGTTGCTTCCCATTGGCAGCGGCCAATGCTTTCTCGCATGGACGGACATTTCAACCAATCATGGAAAAGTCCAAAAGATTGGGGCCAACGGATCCTATCTATGGACCAACCCTATTGACATCGCACCCAGCACGGCAGGATGGGAAGTCGTGATCAATCAAATGCATAAACTTCAAAATGGTGATGTCGAAGTTCTCTATGCCCATCATAACACCACGAGTTCATGGGGCTTTCCTTACCTCCAAAAGGTTAGCAATACGGGGAACTTGATCTGGAGTCAACCGGTTCAACTCACCGATCAATCCATGCAAGTAGCTGTTGAAGGGGACATTCAGATATTGGGTATCGGAGATACATTGTACGTCGGCCTGGATCAGTCCTCTGGCGGCATTCATCAATCTACCCTACACAAGGTAAATCCAGACGGAACCCTGCCCTGGAGCACTGCGGGGGTGCCATTTGCGTCAACAAGCGCATTCAACTCCTCCAACCTGCACCTGCAATATGCGAATGGTGATATTCAATGCGTAGCAGAAATATCCACCTCGTCACAGTTTGGGATCGCCGCTCAAAAGGTGAATCCACAAACCGGACATTTACCATGGGGAAGCAATGGTCGCTCGGTCATCCCCATGTCCGGTTCGGACCTGATACTTGTCGGAATGGAGACTTCATCTTCAAGTCGACCTATGATTGTCCTGGGCAAACAACTCAATGGCTATGCCATGCCCAAACTGCTTATGGGCGTCAGCCTAGACACCGCTGCGGCCATCATCGACAGTGTGACAATCGGAAACTCGTCATTCACAAAACACTACCCAATGGTTGCCGGGATCTACAATGACTCCACCATTACGCTTTGGGGAGAAGACAGAAACCTCCATACATACGCAGCAACTGAAGTATACGCTCAAAAATCGGAGATCGGCACCACATACTTAGGACAAAATGAATTAGCTATGTCATTGGGAATTTACCCTAACCCTTGCGCCGGGCTCATTCAGCATCATGGTACAGCGCCATTGGAGAATGTAAATATCAGTAATTCACAAGGCCAAATCGTTGCACACAAGGAGCTTTGGATACGTGACACACCGTGGAATCTAACCTCTTTGCCTTCAGGAGTCTACTACCTACAAAGTGGAATAAACCACTCATATTTCTACAAGCTGTAAAGTGTTGAAGTATGCTGTTACATCACAGAAATCTCGAATGCACAGGAAGAAGATCATTGGTAATTGATAACCGTAAATGTTCAACGATAAGAACCGGTGTCATTATCCAATCGAAAACAACCAAATTGAAAAATCCCTATCTTCGCAAAAGGGTGCAGATTTGCGCAATATCGGAGAAGCCTTCTGCCGGCAAATATTGTAGGCTAAATCGTAACCCCACTGAGAAGCACTCAGTCCTAAAAAGCTGGTTATCAAGATATTGGAGCGTTAGGTTCGAAATCCGCTCTCTCCGACTCACGTAGTCAAGGAAATCGCTGGCCAGATATTGGCAGGAGACAAACTACCACTTACCAAACCTATTTGTTTTTGAAATGAACAAGAAGTTGATTTATGCTGCTGTCGCTATACTTGTGGTGGTTGAAGTGTTCTATGCATATAAAAATTTGATTTTCT
>Ga0102883_1000507_pt1 | contig 14971 bp, 10 predicted proteins | sample Colrivmet1549B02_FD_94877 | JGI IMG/M metagenome (GOLD analysis project Ga0102883, IMG submission 94877) | Estuarine microbial communities from the Columbia River estuary - metaG 1549B-02 | ecosystem: Environmental > Aquatic > Marine > Intertidal zone > Estuary | place: USA: Columbia River... | reverse complement strand
CGTTTGGGACGCGGAGGCCGCAGGTTCGAATCCTGCCACCCCGACAAAGGTCGCGTAGCTCAGCTGGATAGAGCATCTGCCTTCTAAGCAGACGGTCAAAGGTTCGAATCCTTTCGCGATCACGAATAAACAACCATCCATACGGATGGTTTTTTTGTTGATATCACTCGGTTTTAACGAGATAGACCTATCAGATTTTCGGTGAAAAACAGAACGTTATACACCCACTAAAATACACAATTTTTACTTCACTGCCCGTCCACTGCCAGCAGAAATGGCTGTCCTGAGGCAGTCAATTTACGTAAAATGAATTCCCTGGAGTACTATATATCGAGTTGAATGAATTCAACCCAAAATGGCTTCAATTCAGTTCATCCATCCTAGCCATCTATTCCTTGGGATTTTAAATAGGAACAGAAATAGCACTTTTCAGTTACCTCATTATAATCAAAAATTATTTGAGCATAATGAACCAAAAATGCCATTTCCACCCCGAAGATTTTGAGTTCCCTGTTGTCTTAACCAAGTATGCGATAGAACATCATTGGCGGACTACTCTTGTAGGTCTTCCAGGTATGTTAATACTAGACTTAAAAAAGAACTACGGCATATTCCAAGAATTTATACCGCCCGGATATATCAAGGAGCAAGAAGTCAAATACGTCACACAAAACCTCTTGCTCCAAATTGCTAATGCGTATAAGTGGATAGATGATGATAACCTATACGCGCTCTTGATGGACTTCGCTAACAAGCTTCGCAAGAAGTCTTTAGGAGGGGTAATCTCAGTGGGTATGTATGAGGATTATGTAAGGTCTGCTATGATAAACAAGGACACTCTATTGCTTGAACCAAATAAGTCAATACGGTATTTATACAACCCCTATTATGACTACACAGGAATTCCGTTGGATGAGCGAAAGCAATTCCGCATAGACCAGCTTAATATGGTTATTGGTCTTGAAAAGCGAAGGGACAACTATGACACCATTTATGAGGCGATAGTTGATTACGACCTAGGACATAAAAGGTTAACTAAAAGAATTCTGGAGTCCCTAACCGGACTATCCTATGCAACCATCAAGAATTACCTCAACGAACACTCGGAGCTGGAACTAGCCTATAATGAGATAAACCGTCATTCAGGGACAGCAATGCAGCAACTACACAGAAAATACAACCAAGCTAGGAATTAGTAAAATGGCTAAGCGATGATTGAGGCTATAAAGCTAAAGCTTGTAACGCTAGCAATACCAAGACTTTGCAAGTCAGTAAAGTGGCTAAATCGGTCCAATACATCTAATGTATACACCAATAAAAAAGGGGTTGTTTAATCAAGTGTAATACTTAGTATCAAAGTGTTGATTGCGGAGGTCCCAAACCGAAGCAATCAATGAGCAACAAGAGCCAAATAGTATATGTGAGTCGCCCCTTTTAGGAGGGGCTCCTAGCTTAGTGTAAAAAGGCGTGATAGTGAAAATATGTACCACTGATTTGCTAGCCCCATAAAGGGCGGCGCAAATCAATTGAGCAAAAATGTGCTTTTTTCAGAAGTGGTTGGTATTCAGATGAGGTGGGATTGAGTACTTGAGTTTTAATCAACGTTTTCTACTCTAATTGATGCAACTAAATCCAGGAAAATATCCTCTCAATACGTTAATAGTATATCAAATAAGAGCTTCTTTGGTGTTGTCATTTGTAAGGAGTAGTATTACACAAGATACTTTAATTATGAGAAGATTTGCATCACTTTTACTAATTGGATTTACATTACTATGCTGTACAAAAGACCCTACAGAAGTTAATGAGAACACAGAAGAAAAAAAAGCTGAAAAATTTTTCCAGAATTACAATCAAACTTCATACAAATTAAGATCAAATCCACTTTGGATAGATTTGTATTCAATCCCTAAATCAAACAATAGACCTACACTTGAATCAGATGGTACATACGTTTGGTATGATACCACTGGTAATATTGCTGACTTTAATAACGATGGTTATTATGACATATTATTTGCTCCATATGGTAGTGATGAAATAGAGACTCATTATCCTGTTGAAATATATTTGAATGACGGAACCAATAAGAATTTTATACACAATAAAGATTTAATAGCCAATAACATTGGACCCGTTGTTACCAGAAAATCAATAATTGGGGATTATAACAACGACGGGGTACCAGATGTTTTTTTTGCCGATACGAGTATTCACAACAATTTTCCGGGAGGTTCACCAAGTATAATATTAAGTAAGGGAGAAAAATTTGAATTTTCGACTTTTGACTTACCAAAAAGATTTTATCATACCGCATCTTCTGGAGATTTTGATAATGATGGTGATATAGATATATATGTTGGAGCAATTAATGGCGGAAGTCAATATTCTAGTATGGTTGAAACCAGTTTTTTATTAGTTAATCAAGGGAAAGGGAGTTTTGAAATTAAATCAAATTTTATTTTGAACTATAAAACTCCCACTGACAGTCCTGTAGCTTCCGAGTTTTATGATTTAAATAAAGATGGGTATTTAGATTTATTAATTGGTGCGAACTCTGGTGATTATTTTAGGATCTATTGGGGAAACGGGATGAATTATGATTTTAAAAACTCAACTAAAATAACAACCTCTGATTTTGGTCCAGTTTATGATTTTGCGTTTTATGATTTAGACAATGACAACTCTGATGAAATAATTGTTTTTTTATCAAACCCTGGAAATTCAAAAATTGAGATATATAAAAATCGAGATTCAAATTATATATATTCAAATGATGAATTCATTGAAAGCCCATTGTTAAATGATCACGCATTAGTATGGATTAGAATCGGGGATATAGACAATGATGGTAAAATTGAACTGTTTGAGGAAGACAGAGGTCATTTTAATAGTGAAGAATATAGATGGCCCGGAGTATTTGGAAGTGTTCCAGCAAGATGGGAATTGAATGGAAATAAATTTACCCCCAATCAATTATACAACTAATTTTTATTGCAAAGCAAGATTTCATTTGGGTAATGAATAGCCTAACAATAGGCATATTATTTTTTTCATCTTATTAACATCAAGCCCACAAGTTAGTTTATCAAAACAGAAAAACGAGGTCCCGCGAAATTGTATTTCTATAAATTCATTAATAGGAGTATTATCCTAGAAAAAATAATTTAAATAAAACTTCTGTTATGAAACGTCTCTCACTTCTTCTAGTTCTAGCTCTTTTTTCTTGCAGCAAAGAACCTGTTATGTATGATGTTACTACTTCAGTTACTGAGGGAGGAACAGTAAGTCCACAGTCTGGTTCGTATGAAGAAGGTAGTACGGTGACTATAACCGCTACTCCAAGCACAGAATATGAGTTCACTAAGTGGTCAAACGGTTCTACCCAGAATCCTTTGGTGTTGACAGTCACATCAGACCTAAATATACAGGCTACATTTACTAAGAAACAGTACGAACTTAACATTTCAAAAGAAGGTGAAGGAACAGTTAGCGAAAGGGTAATCAATACTGGGAAGGGTTACGACTCTGGAACAAAGGTTGAGTTAACAGCAGTACCAGCAGGAGAATGGGTTTTTGCAGGATGGTCAGGGGACTTTACCTCAAATGACAATCCTATTCAAGTAACAATTAGTTCACCAAAGAACATTAAGGCAAAGTTTGTAAAGCGTAAGTATCCGCTAACTATTAACATTGAGGGTGAAGGAACAGTTACTGAGGAGATAGTTAACACAGGCAGGACCACTGAATATGATTCTGGAACAACAGTAAGACTTACGGCACAGCCTTCTGAGGGATGGAAGTTTGAAAAATGGATTGGAGATATTGAGTCAACAGATGAATCCATCGAGATGAATATTGTAGAGCCTTTAGGAGTTACAGCAATTTTTATAAAGCAATCAAACCAAGTCTCAATAACAATTATTGGAAATGGAAAAATCAACAATATAATCGAAGATTATTCGATTGAATTAGTTCAAGGTGAAACTGTCGAGCTAGCTGCATTATCCATAAATGACCAATCAATATTTCTTGGCTGGAGTGGAGATGTTTTAACTTCATCTAATCCACTAATTTTGAGTACAGAGACAAATATGAATCTAACCGCTAATTTTCTAAGTAAGGATGAAATCCAAGGCTTGGTTATTACTGGACAAGGAGAAATAAAATTTGAAAACTATGTCTACGACGAAGTAGATGATGAAAAGATAACTGGATTTAATGTATCTGCAAATCCAAACACAGGATATTCATTCAGAGGTTGGAATGGTATCTCGACTTTATTCTATGGTGGAGTGGAAGAAAGTGCTAATCCAATTGAAATTGATTTAACAAAAAGGTTAAGTAATGGTCCACTTGTAGCTTTTTTTGTTCCAAATGATGGAAACTATGAACAAATAAAAACATTACACCAACTACTAGAATATCCACTTAACACTGGTGTAAATGAAATCCTGGAAGGTATAGGTGGTGCTGCTGCTGGTGCTGCGTATTTTGAAAATGATACAGGTAAATACATAATATTTATGCCAAATTACTCTAATAATATTGTGTCGAACAAAGATGACATACCCAGAATGGGTGCTAGTATTTACAGATATGAGCAAGATGGATGGCATTTTTTTAAAATTGACAATGGAATTCAGGCCTGGTCTATCAGAAACACAGAGGTGATTGACAATAAGTATATAATTAGTGGGGATGGTAATGAGATAGGTCAAAATGCAAAAGACTGGAGTGGAGATCTTTTTTTTGGGGAAATAAATGGGGAGAATATTTCTTGGACTAGAGTTACTAGTGATAATCAAATGATGTATTTCCACGGTGCCGCAGGTGGAGATTTAAATGGAGATGGGCTAATAGACTTAGGAGGGACGGGAAGTAATGGTCTTAGCGTTTTTATTCAAACTTCTCCAGGAGTATTTGAGCTTTTTGAAAATATAATCTCAAAGGACGAGACAATTTGGAACGAGATTGGGGGTAATCCATTTGCTTGGGATTTTGCAGATCTAGATAATGATGGTCTTGATGAAATAATTATGGCTGATTATGGTGGTGAAATGTCTAGCCCTAAGGCCAATAATGTTTCTATTTGGAAGTATGATGACTCAAGTTCGAAGTTTAACATCAATTTTGTTGGTGTAGTACCCCATAACATCCACTCTATAAAAAGAGGTGCTACTAAAGTCTCTAGTGAGGACTTTAATAATGATGGTTTAAAGGATATTCTGGTTGTTGGAGAGGGAGATAATATCACTCTAGAGATTTGGTTAAATAATAATGATGGAACCTTTAATTTAAATTGGTTTGATGCTTGGAATGCCAAGGATTTTTTAATAAGAGAATATTTTATTGCAGATGCAAATGCAGATGGATTTTTAGACATTTTACCAAATACTCAAAATATAGGAGAAAGAATTATCCTTGAAGGTGGCTATCCATTTGCAAAACGATTATTTAATCCACAAATATTAATTAACAATCGAAATGGCACTTTCACAGAATATTCTAATAAGAGAATAATCGATTATTATTCTTCCTTTGGAGGATTTTCAATTCCATACATAAATAATGGTTTTTTGGAAGTAATGAGCATTTTATCATCTAATGACAAGGTTTACCCTAATAAAAATGAAATTTATATTAGATCAGAAGTGATTACAATTGATTTGAGGGATTGATTCAAGAATTATACAACATAAAAGTTGTTAAAATATTTCGGTAATAAGATAGCGAGATTAGACAAATACGCCTTTTCGTAAATGTGTTAAACTATAGGCATATCGCTCTCTTCCAACTCACTAACCTCTAAACCCCTGAGATAGGTTAATGAAACTGCAAGTGAAGAGTGTCCCATAGCCTTTTGAAGCTTAGTTAATGACCCCGTTCTCTTGAAGATATCTATAGCACCTGAGTGACGAAAAGAGTATAGTGTTTGGTCTTGCTCCAGTAACTTTGAAACCTTCTTATAACGCCCCCAAATGGTTTTAAAATAGTCCGGATTGGGGGCTTTTTCATTGCCAGTGAATATGTTGAGGTGTGGATTGATTAAGATAGCGTGGACAAAAGAATTCAAAGCGAAATGGCTTTTCAAGTCTAATCATAAATGCTCCTAATACAATAAGAGCAATATTTATGAACGTCTCATATTTTCTAAGGCTCTATGACATAATTTAGACATTGTTATTGTCTTATTTATGAAAAAATTCCTTCTAGCAATTTGTGTTGCTTTATTTACGGTAAACTGCTCTCCTGAGCCTGAAATCCCTGTTTACACCCTGACTGTGACCGCTGGTGACGGAGGAACGGTCTCTCAAACGGGAGGGTCCTATGACGAAGGGACCAGTGTGTCAATCACAGCTACTCCAAATACTGGATATGATTTTTCTGGTTGGACAGGAAGTGAGACTTCCAATAGCCCAACTATCAGTGTGGTAATGAATTCAAACAAAAGCATTACCGCCAACTTTAGCAAGAAACAATATGCTATCAACATAAGCGGTAGTGTAACTAAGGGTAGCTATGTCTCTGGTTCAGAGCTAACATTCTTTGAGCTCAATAATTCATTCAATCAAACAGGTAAGAGTTTTAATACCAACATCACTGATGACTTGGGGAACTTTGCTTTAAACATCTCTGGTCTTACAGAAGAATATGCCCGTGTTGTAGGTAATGGCTATTATTGGAATGAGGTAACTAACGAGGTTACAGAAAGTAAGTTGACACTTCTAGGACTATGCCAGACTTCTCAGGAAATTAACCTCAACGCAATTACCAATATAGAATATGAAAGGGTACTCCAACTCACCAAAGAAGGTAAAACATTCACTCAAGCTAAGACCCAAGCATTAAATGAAATTCTGACCGCTTTTGGAATAAGCGGACAGAATATCCAAAGCTCTGAGAAACTAAACTACACCAAAGTAGATACTGGGTCAAAAGTGCTTCTAGCAATCACAGCTACCATTATGTCCACAAGGACTGAGAATGAAATCAGTCAACTAATGGCAAACATTGCCAATGACATCAAGGACAATGGACAGATAGATACTGAAACTATCAAGGAGAACATTGTAAATGGCATAAGTAAGATAAACTACGACCAAATCGTAACCAACATAATTAACAAGTACAAGTCTGCTTATCCATCATTATCTGCTGCTTCATTTTCACCTGAGATTTTTGAACAAGTAATCTCTACAGATGGTCCATTTAGAAGTGATACAGATGGTGATGGTATAGCGGATGATATTGACCAATGCCCAAATACTCCGCTAATTGAAGAGGCTGATGAGAATGGGTGTGGCCCATCTCAAAAAGCTTATGGCTTAACTATTGAAACCGAAGGAAATGGCCGAGTCATAGAGGAGGTAATCAACACAGGAAGAACCAATACTTACGACTACGGAACTAGGGTTAAACTTACTGCTGAGGCAGAGGCAGGATGGGCATTCAAAGAATGGATTGGAAGTGTCCAAAGCACTGAAAATCCATTAGAGTATACAGTGAACAGTGCATCTACGATTACAGCCGTATTTGTTGATATTGATGCAGACGATGACGGAGTAATGGATGCAGACGATTTATGTCCAAATTCAACTGCACAGATGGGATTAGTGGATGAAAATGGTTGTGCTTTAGCTCAAAAGGATACAGACGAAGACGGGGTAACAGACGACATTGACAAATGTAATGATACACCAGCCGGAGAGACTGTAAACGCCAATGGATGTCACGACTATATTTATCTGGCTGAAAACGGAATCACCATAAAAGCAACAGAATATGCGTTTATAGGTGATACAAAAGTCATTAATGGCAAAACTTATAAGTTAATTGATGAGAGTTCACTACGTGAAATGGTAACCAATAATGAAGATATTAGCCTTGTAGTGACTTCAAGAATAACAAAACTAAGCTACTTGTTTTATACCAATGTATCCTTCAATCAAGATATAAGTTCTTGGGATGTAAGTAACGTAACTGATCTCTCAGCGACATTTCAGGGTGCAGAAAGTTTTAATAGAGACCTATCGCATTGGGATACAAGCAAAGTAAGATCAATGTTTGGGACTTTTGGAGGAGTAAAACATAATCTAAATATTGGGAATTGGAATGTTGAATCAGTAGAAAATATGGAGCAAATTTTCGCTGGTTCAGAAATTACAAACTTAGACATTAGTAATTGGGATACTAGATCTGTCAGAAATTTAAGATTAGCTTTTGCATCTAATACATTTAATTCAAACATATCAAACTGGGATACTTCAAAGGTTACAAATATGAAAGAGGCATTTAGGGACGCTTACGAGTTTACAGGTGATATTTCTAAATGGGACACTTCAAATGCTACAGATATGAGCTCTATGTTTGAGAGCGCCAGAAAATTTAAAGGAGATATATCAAATTGGAATGTTTCAAAAGTAAAAGATATGCATAGAATGTTTGCAGGAGCTTTTTTATTTGATGGTGATTTGTCAAAATGGGATATATCCAATGTGGTTAGGACATCTGGAATGTTTAATTCATCAAATTTTAATGGAGATATTTCTAGTTGGAATACCTCAAATGTTTATGATATGAGCGAAATGTTTTATTTGACAAGATTTAATAAACCAATAAATAATTGGGATGTAGGTAAAGTAACAAATATGGCTGGTATGTTTGATGGAAACAACTTTTTCAATCAATCATTATCCCAATGGGACACAAAAAATGTTGTTAATATGCAAGCAATGTTTAAAAATACGCCCTTTAATAAACCTATTGGAAGTTGGGATGTAAGTAAAGTAAACAATATGAAATATATGTTTGAGGGGAGTTCTTTTAATCAAGATATCTCAAGCTGGTGTGTTACAAAAATAAGCAGAATTCCTGATGGATTTTCTAGTAGAATATCTCAAGGTAATATGCCAGTTTGGGGTACTTGTCCAGAAAACAACCACAACTCAGGAGGCTCTCACGATTCAGGTAGTGGAGGAAGTACTGGACAGAGTGGTAACTAGATTATAATTGCTTGTATGAAACGACTTTCCCTTCTTCTCCTGTTAGTTCTTTTTTCTTGCACCAAAGACCCTGTTATGTATGATGTTACTGTATCCGCTACAGAGGGCGGAACAGTAAGTCCACAGTCTGGTACTTTTGAAGAAGGTAGTTCAGTCACATTTACAGCTACACCAAGTGCAGAATATGAGTTCACTAAGTGGTCAAATGGTTCTACTCAGAATCCTTTGGTGTTGACAGTCACTTCAGACCTTACCATACAGGCTACTTTTACAAAAAAGCAATACGAACTTACCATCTCCAAAGAAGGAGAAGGAACGGTTAGCGAGAAGGTAATCAATGCTGGAAAAGGTTACGGCTCTGGGACAAAGGTTGAGTTAACAGCAGTACCAGCAGGAGAGTGGGTATTTGCAGGATGGTCTGGGGATGTTACCTCAAATGACAATCCACTTCAAGTAACGATTAGTTCACCAAAGAATATCAAAGCAAAGTTTGTGATGCGAAAGTATCCACTGACCATAAGCATTGAAGGTCAAGGTACAGTTACAGAGGAGATAGTCAACACAGGCAAGACTACTGAATATGATTCTGGAACAACAGTAAGACTAACGGCACAGCCTTCTGAGGGTTGGGAATTTAGCGGATGGTCTGGTGATATTGAATCAACTAGCCTAGCAATTGAATTGGATGTTTCCCAAGCAATATCCGTTAAAGCTAAGTTTATAAGGTTTTTTAATTATAAAGTGCCTTCATTTATTTGGAAAAATGAAATTCAACCTAGGTTAGATCTTTTTGAAATAGAGGAATCTAACGGATATCCAAAGGAATATTTCTCCAATACTGGATATGCAGTAGCTGATTTTAATTTAGATGGTTACATAGACTTAATGATTCAGAACAGCGGGTTTTCTGATAGTGAGATACGTTATCACAAGTTTTTTATTAATGATGGTGAAAACAATTTTATTGAAAACAATAGTTTATTGTTAAATCCCGAATTTGGTTCTTTAGGTGCAAGAAAAACCATAGTTGGGGATTTTAATAATGATACATATCCTGATGTAATTAGAATATCAGGCGCACACGATGTTCTAGACAAATCTACAATTACACTTAGCAATGAAAATGGAAATTACCTTATGAGTAAATTAGAATCTGTCCCTTACTCACAATATCACGGATTTGCCTCAGGTGATATTGATAATGATGGTGATTTAGATTTGTTCTTTGGTTCTCCTAGTGAAGACCAAGGATTTGCATTAAATGATGGAAAAGCAAATTTCTATTTTGAAAAAGTTGTAGATAGAATTTCAAATTTACCCGAAAATAGTCCACTATATGGAGTACAAACCGTTGAAATTTTTGATTTCAATGGGGATAATTTCCAAGACTTAATACTTGGCGGATCTTTTGCGGATATGAGCTACGACAAAATGCTTATATCCCCAACGATAATTTGGGGGGATGGTTCAGGTAAATTTGACTACAATAATAGGAGTAATGCATTTAGTTTAGGACAAAAGCCTTATGTAAACAACATTAAAACTGGGAATAATGACGATCTAGTTTTTTTTGATATTAATCAAGATGGCTTAAATGAAATAATTGCACTTTTCATAATCCAAATCGATGATGATCCAAATAATAACGGGCTCACTACGATGTATTCTTTTCTTCAGATTTATAGTCCTGATTCGAATTTTAACTTTTCAAACAAAACCACTGAATGGTTTAATGACGATGAATATATTTTTCAGCATCCAGTAACCTGGATTCAAATTAGGGATATAAACGGAAACGGAAAAGTTGATATTGTAGAAACTGAGACTAGATTGAGTAGACCTGGATATTGGACCGCTGGAAATGAATCTATTCATTTTGAATGGGACGGAACTAAATTTGTTAAAATAAATTAGGCATATCACTCTCTTCAAGCTCATTAACCTCTAACCCTCTAAGGTAAGTTAGAGATACAGCAAGAGATGAATGCCCCATAGCCTTCTGAAGTTTAGTTAATGACCCTGTTCTCTTGAAGATGTCTATAGCTACAGAATGACGAAAAGAGTACAGTGTTTGGTCTAGCTCAAGCAACGTTAAAACCTACTTTCAAATTAGTAATTAAGCGATGTGCAAAAAACTTAATTAACTTACTCGTATCGGTATAATATTTTTTTTGGTAGGCTCAGGTCCTTTATTACTTGTTATGCTTTTCGCAAAGATTGGATTATTACAAGACTCAAATTCAAACCCAATATTATTTGGGATTATGGAAATGGTTACTTTTTGGCCATCTATATTATTGATTTTAATAGGAGTAATAAAACAGTTCATCGTAAAGCCTAAATCATAGGCATATCTTCTTCCTTTAACTCTGCTACATCTAAGCCTCTTAGATAAGTTAGGGACACCATTATATTAGTATGCCCCATAGCAGCTTTTAGCTTCTCAATAGAGCCTGTACGCTTGTATACATCAATGGCTCCTGTGTGACGAAATGAGTACAGCGTTTGATTAGCTTCTAACAGCTTGGAGCGCTTTTTAAAGCGGCTCCAAAGCCCTTTAAAGTAGTCAGGGTCAAAAGGTTCTTCTCTGCCTGAGAATATGTTGAAGTGGTCCTCAGTTTTTTTCAAAACCTCTTTAACGTAGTAGGGTACTGGAACGATTCTATTGCGTCCAGACTTATTTCTGTCACCAGAGAGTCTAATGTAGTTGAGGTCTTCGCTGAAGTCACCCCAAGTAAGCTCTCTGACCTCTCTATGAGGTCTTAATAGACATCCGTAGGTAAGAAGGCAGCAGAGATATAGACTCTCGTTATAGGCTTTGATTTCCTCTAATAAAGCAGGGGTATTGCTATAAGGCTTATTAAGCTTCGCTTTAGCCCTTCTCCCTCCTATTCCCTTAAGAAGATTCTTCTTCCACCCCAACTCACTGGCAGCATTAAATAACACCTGAAGGCTTCTGCGCATTGTGTTATATGAAGTTGGATTAGAGAAATGCTCTAATACCTTCTTTACCACCCTATCTGAGACTTCACCAGCTGTTTGTTTTCTTATTGATGACAACGTATACTTTAACTGCCTTTCATAGTGCTTAGATACTCCCTGAGCAACTTTCTTATCAGCGGCCTTAACCAATACCTCCAAATCAGAAAGACCCTGCAATTTGTTTTTAATAGCCTTGTGAAGGGGATTGTAACCTGCTAACAACTTAGAATAAATTTGAGCAGCGAGAAGTTTACTTTGAGCTAATCGCTCACTTTCAGGAAATGAATTTGGTTTAAGATTGATATTAAAAGTCTTTCCATTTTGGAGGCGTAATCTTTTGCCTCGATAATAGAACACTAATTCAATCCTACCATCAAATCTTTGATGGACTTTAGGGTAAGAAATAGACTCATTTTGACTCATAGTTGACACATTATTTTGGTTAAATGCGTCAAGTCCATTAAAAACAAGTATTCTAACAATAGCGCATCTGATTACGGCTCAGAAGGTTACAGGTTTGAATCCTGTCGAGGTCACATAAGGATCAATAAAAAACGGGTACCTTCCGGTACCCGTTTTTTTATTTGGCCAATGCTCCGTGGGTTTCTAGTGTCTGCATCAGTTGTTGCTCTGAAACTACCCCTGATTGACGCCAAAGCAAGGAACCCTGACGAAATAACACCAAAGTAGGTACGCCGCGCACTTGAAGCTGTTGGGCTATAGCAGGATTTTTGTCCACGTCTACTTTGACAATTTTAACCTGATCCCCTACCTTATTTTTTACCTGATCTAAGATTGGAGACATCATTTTACACGGGCCGCACCAAGTGGCAAAAAAATCCACCAAAACAGGCGTAGGTCCTTGTATCAGTTCAGAAAACGCGCTCATAATAAATAATTTGTGGGGAGGAAAAAAAAGGGCTGAATCCTCAGCCCTTGATAATGGTTCACCTAAAAGGCCTACAACAGAGTTGACGGGCACACGTAGTCACTTTTGGGAATACTGGTTTGAGCAGCAATTTCCTTAAATCCACCCACTACATCGCTAAAATTATTCCAACCTCTTTGTTTGAGGATGGAGGCAGCGATCATCGATCGGTATCCACCGGCGCAGTGAAGCACAAACGGCTTATCCTTAGGGAATTGAGCCAGATGTTTGTTGATCTCATTTAAAGGCACATTGATAGCACCAATAACATGCTCAGAGTCGAATTCAGACTTTTTGCGCACATCGATGACTAATGGAGCCTCTTGTTTTTGCAGGATTTTCTCCAACTGCTCTGGAGTTAGTCGATCTGTTACATCTAATTCTTTGCCTGCTGCCTTCCAAGCGTCCACACCTCCATTGAGGTATCCGATGGTAAAGTCATAGCCTACTCGAGAAAGCCTAGTAATGGCCTCTTCTTCTTTACCGGGATAAGTGATGAGTAAGATTTCTTGTTTGACACTGGGAATCATCTCACCTACCCACTGAGCAAAGTTCCCCTCTAATCCAATATTAATTGAGTTAGGAACAAATCCTTGAGCAAAATCAGCTGCATTTCGCACGTCGAGCATCAACGCTTCAGTTTCGTTGGCTGCCGCATCAAAAGCCTCGGGATCTAAGGCCTGAAACCCCCGTTCCATTACGGTATCTAGAGATTCATAACCTTTGATATTCATGGATACATTCTGGGGGAAATAGGCTGGTGGCGCTGTTAGACCAGTAAGTAACTCTTTGGTGAATTCTTCCTTAGTCATATCGGAGCGTAAGGCGTAATTGGTGGCTTTTTGATTCCCTAAGGTATCGGTGGTTTCCGCGCTCATTTTCTTCCCACAAGCAGAACCTGCCCCGTGGTTTGGATAAACAATTAAATCATCTGGCAAAGTCATGATTTTTGTGCGGAGTGAATCAAATAGGTGTCCAGCAAGTTTTTCCTGAGTTAATCCCTCCACTGCTTTTTGAGCTAAATCAGGTCGACCTACATCACCAATGAATAGTGTATCACCAGTAATAATACCATGTTTTTTTCCTTGATCATCAATCAACAAATAAGTAGTACTCTCCATAGTGTGCCCAGGAGTATGTAGTGTTTTAATCGTATAGGCACCTATCTTAAATTCTTCGCCATCTTTGGCAATATAGGCATCATAATTAGGGGCAGCATTGGGACCGAACACGATTTGTGCCCCAGTCTTCTTTTGCAAATCCAAGTGACCAGAAACAAAATCTGCATGAAAATGTGTTTCAAACACGTATTTTATTTTTGCTCCATCGTTTTCTGCGCGCTCTATGTAGGGTCCTACTTCGCGTAATGGATCAAAAATAGCGGCAACGCCATTGCTTTCAATATAGTAAGCTGCGTGGGCCAAACATCCGGTATAAATCTGTTCTACTTTCATAGTTTTGGTTTTGAGGTACAAATTTAAAGATAGTTAACTTAAATGAACGTCACTAAAGTTACGTAAGTGCACACAGATGTATTGAATGAAACCATTACTTTTGAACCATTCTAATTGACCCATTGACACAACTAAAAAACATACCTACCCTAGTTTGGGTGATACTCGGCTTTCAATTGTTTCGACTGGCCTTGGTGCCCAATATGGGCATGATGCCACAGGATGCTTATTACTCCCTTTACGCCCATCATTTAGATTGGTCCTATTTTGATCACCCGGGCATGGTAGCTTATTTATTGTTTCTATTTGAGTGGATCTTTGGTCATAATTTATGGTCCATAAAATTAATGGACTGGACAGTGAGTAGTCTTGGGTTGTGGTTTTTTTATCTATTGGCCAGCCAGATTCTGTCGAAAAAACGAGCACTCGTGGCTGCTTTTATATGGAGTAGCTCTTTGATATTGAGTGTTTTGTCGCTTAATACAACTCCAGATGTTCCGCTTATTCTTTTTTGGACCCTAGCTTTGTACAGCGCGCACAAAGCTTTGTACCAAGGAAGTACGGTTCACTGGTGGTTAACGGGACTGTGGATGGGTATGGCT
>Ga0102883_1000491_pt1 | contig 15170 bp, 9 predicted proteins | sample Colrivmet1549B02_FD_94877 | JGI IMG/M metagenome (GOLD analysis project Ga0102883, IMG submission 94877) | Estuarine microbial communities from the Columbia River estuary - metaG 1549B-02 | ecosystem: Environmental > Aquatic > Marine > Intertidal zone > Estuary | place: USA: Columbia River... | reverse complement strand
CTCAATTTCTCTGCCTCTAATGAAGTGATTCAAGAAGAATTAAGAAAATTAGGCCCTACCCGATCAAAAGAAAAGATGGTATTGGGCATTTTTGCAGTAACCGTATCCCTTTGGATCTTTAGGACCTTAATCAATAGTGTATTTCCCTCTTTGGGATTGTCAGACACCATGATTAGCATGTTTGCAGCAATAAGTCTATTTGCGGTCCCTTTTAACCTAAAAAAAGGAGACTTCATACTGGATTGGAAAGATACTGAAAAACTGGCATGGGGCATCTTAATATTGTTTGGTGGCGGATTGGCTTTGGCCAAAGGAATGTCTGTTTCTGGAATTGTAGATCAGGTTTCTCAAAGTATTGCGGCAGGTAATTTCAGTATTACTGCCACAGCCAGTTTACTGATTTTATTAATGCTATTTATGACAGAACTCATGAGCAATGTAGCCTTAGTGGCTGTATTAGCGCCTGTAGTCGCTGGAATAGCCATTGGTCTTGGAATACCTATGGTGTACCTACTCATCCCGGTGACAATGGCGAGCAGCTGTGCTTTTATGCTGCCCATGGCTACCCCGCCAAATGCCATTGTTTTTGCCAGTGGTTTTATAGAAGTAAAAGATATGGTCAAAGCAGGTATATTACTCAACCTAGTAGCCGTACTAATCCTCATTGGGCTGTTTGAATATATTATTCCTTTACTCTTTTAGCTTTAGTGATTGATCGAACTATAAAATCATTAGATCATTTGAATATGTGGTTCCATTACTCTTTTAGCTTCAAACATAAAAACGGCCTTAACAACTTAATTAAATGGAGAAGCTGTAAGGTGTTGGCTCATAAATAAAAGCGCCATCTTATGATTTTGTTAACATTTCATTAGGACAATTTTTCGGTTATTTGAGAAGCAATAAAATAAAAAACCCACCTAATGATCAAAAAAAATCTTCAGTACCTGTTGTTTTCACTCCTATTGATTGGAAGTGTCAGCACAAGTGAAGCCCAGCTTTTCAAGAAAAAAGCTAAGGCAAAAGCGCCTACAGAGGCAAAACCAAAAATAGATAAAGACGCACCACAGCCCTATGCTAAGGTCATTACCAAAGAGGCCAAGACAGATAAAGGGCTTTTTGACGTACACCAAATCAAAGACAAATTTTTCTATGAAATACCAGACAGCCTTTTAGGTAGAGAAATGCTCATGGTGAGCAGAATTTCTAAAACTGCTTCAGGGATTGGATTTGGGGGTGGAAAAATAAACACCCAAGTCATGAGGTGGGAGAAAAAGGGAGATAAAGTGCATTTAAGGGTGGTTAGCCACGAAGTAGTTGCAGCAGATTCGCTCCCTGTTAAAGAAGCTGTAATCAATTCAAATTTTGAGCCGGTATTGTATTCCTTTGCCGTAAAATCTAATAGAAAAGATTCTGTTGCGACGAGTACTGTCATAGAAGTAACACCGCTTTTTGAAAAAGATGTGAACGCACTTGGAATGCCTGAGGGGTATAAAAAAAGATATAAAGCGACCAGATTAGATTCGGAGAGAAGCTTTATTGAAGGCATTAAAAGTTACCCAATGAATATTGAGGCCAGACATGTGAAAACTTATTTTGCGGGCAGTCCTCCTTCTAATTCAAGCTTGGGATCTATCTCTGTAGAGATTAATAACTCTATGATATTACTTCCTGCTGAACCCATGAAAAGACGTTATTTTGACAAGCGCGTAGGTTGGTTCGAAAGAGATCAGGTAGATTATGGATTGGATGCTCAAGAGAGTAAAACAGTGAAGTTTCTAGACAGATGGAGACTCGAAGTTAAAGAAGAAGATCTAGAGAAATTCAACCGAGGGGAATTGGTAGAACCAAAAAAACCAATCATTTATTACGTAGACAGGGCCACACCAAAACAATGGGTGCCTTTTATTAAACAAGGAATTGAAGACTGGCAAGTAGCTTTTGAAGCCGCAGGATTTAAAAATGCTATTATAGCTATGGATCCTCCAACGCCAGAAGAAGACCCAGAATGGTCTCCTGAAGACGTGCGCTATTCTGTAGTGCGTTACTTAGCTTCCCCAATACCCAATGCAAACGGACCCCATGTAAGTGATCCAAGAAGTGGCGAGATCTTAGAATCTGACATTAACTGGTACCACAATGTAATGAGTCTATTGCGCAACTGGTACTTTGTTCAAACTGCGGCCATAAATCCAGAAGCACAAGGCGTGGCTTTTAAAGATGAAGTAATGGGCCGTTTAATACAATTTGTTTCTTCTCACGAAGTGGGCCATACTTTAGGACTTCCCCACAATATGGGTAGTTCTGCTGCATATCCTGTAGATTCTTTAAGGTCTGCAAGCTTTACCAGTAAATACGGTACAGCACCTTCCATTATGGACTATGCCCGTTTTAACTATGTGGCTCAGCCAGAAGACAAAGGGGTAGCCCTAATGCCAAATATTGGTGTTTATGATAAATACGCTATTGAATGGGGTTATAGACCCATCTTAGATAAAAGTGCTGAAGCAGAAAAACCAGTACTAGACAGCTGGATTATGGCCCATGATGGAGACCCATTATACCGTTTTGGAAGCCAACAAGGAGGCGACGTGGTAGATCCAAGTTCTCAGACAGAAGATTTAGGAGACAACGCTATGAAAGCGAGTATGTACGGAATCAAAAACCTACAGAGAATTGTGCCTAAATTAATTGAGTGGACTGCAGAGGACGGTAAAAATTACGATGACTTAGAAACCCTTTACGGTCAAGTACTGTCTCAGTTTAATCGCTATATGGGCCATGTGTCTAACAATATTGGTGGGGTGTACGAAAACCACAAAACTTATGAGCAAGAAGGGGCTGTTTATACACCAGTAGCTAAGGGGCATCAGCGGGACGCTATGAAGTTTTTACAACGTGAATTGTTTCAAACACCTGAGTGGATGCTAGACCAAAACATCTTTAACAAAATTGAGTACTCAGGAACGGTAGACCGTGTTCGTGGTGTTCAAGTAAGAACGTTAAACAATGTACTTAGTCTAGGTAAAATGGCCAGACTCATTGAACATGAAACAGCCATGGGGTCTAAGGCCTATTCTTTAACCCAAATGATGTCTGAACTCAGAAGAGGGATCTGGTCTGAGATTTACAACGGTGGCGCTATAGACACTTATAGAAGAAACCTACAAAAAGGACACATTGACCGTTTGGCCTATTTAATGACTGCAGACAGTCAGAGAAAATTACCGAGCTATGGTGGGTATCAGAAATCTACTGCAGTGAATACGTCTCAATCAGACATTCGTTCAGTAGTAAGAGGTGAATTAGTGACCCTTAGAGCACAATTGAGAAATGGATTGGCCAACGCGGCTAATACCATGTCTAGATACCATATTCAAGATGCCATTGCTAGAATCAATGACATTTTGGATCCTAAATAATCCAATCAAACCAATTTTTAAAAAAGGGAGGCTTTCAGCCTCCCTTTTTTTTTACTTCACATAAGCCAAAAGCATTACAGTAAATCTGGTGCCACTTTTTCCAATGCAGCAATGGTGAAATCCAAATCTTCATAACTCAAGGCGTCATTTAAAAAATAACTCTCATAAGCAGAGGGGGGCAAATAAACCCCTTGTGCCAACATACCGTGAAAGTATTTTTTAAAAGTTTCATTGTCTCCCGCAGCTGCAGTCATAAAATCTGTCACAGCGTCCTGACAAAAGTGAACAGAAATCATAGAACCTAGCCTATTGATCGTATGAGAGATACCGTGCTTGAGTAGCACGCCTTCTATTCCTTTATGTAAATAGGCTGTTTTTTCTGCCAAGCGTTTAAATACTGCTTTATCTTTTGAGAGCGCTTGTAACATAGCCAAACCTGCACTCATAGCCAGCGGATTTCCGGATAACGTTCCTGCCTGATACACCGGTCCGTCTGGTGCCAAATAATTCATTATTTCTGCCCTAGCTGCAAAAGCACCTACCGGCAAACCACCACCAATTACTTTTCCAAAACAAACAATATCTGCGGAAATATCCAAAACCTCTTGGGCCCCACCTGCTGCCAGTCTAAAACCAGTCATAACCTCATCAAAAACAAGCAATATGCCCTCATGACTACAAAGTCTTTTTAGGCCTTGAATAAAACTAGCTTCTGGTGGAATACAGCCCATATTACCGGCTACTGGCTCAATAATAATTGCAGCAATGTCATTCTTGTGTTCTTGCACCAATTGTTGCACCCCTTCCAAATCGTTATAATCTGCCAGAAGGGTGTCTTTTGCCGTTCCTTTTGTCACACCAGGACTGCTCGGTGCACCAAAAGTTACCGCACCACTACCTGCCTGAATTAAGAAGGCGTCTGAATGTCCGTGGTAACAACCCTTAAATTTTATAATCTTGTCTTTTTTTGTGAACCCCCTAGCCAAACGAATGGCGCTCATACAGGCTTCTGTGCCTGAATTGACAAACCTAATTTTATCTATTCCAGGCACCATACTAACCGCGAGTGAGGCCAATTCTGTTTCAATAGCGGTAGGCATTCCAAAAGAAGTGCCCAAAGCAGCTTTTTCTGTCACGGCTTTTAAAACAGGCTCGTAAGCGTGTCCTAAAATAAGTGGCCCCCATGAGGCAATAAAATCTACATACCTATTCCCGTCTACGTCGTATAGGTAAGCCCCTTTGGCACGTTCAACAAAAATAGGTGTCCCTCCAACTGCTTTAAAAGCCCTTACTGGAGAGTTCACGCCTCCTGGTATTACTTTCTGTGCCGCTTCAAAAAGGGCGCTACTTCTCTGATAATTCATCTATTTTATACTTATTTTAAGTGAGGTACCCACCTGAATGTCATTGCTCTTAAGCCCGTTAATCTTCTTGAGTGTGTCTACACTAAGACCGTATTTTTTGGAAATTCCAAAAAGAGTATCTCCTTTTTGAACCTGGTGAATACGGTCAGACACATAACTACTGATTGGGTTTTCATTATTTTCTTTAATAATTCTTTGTGCCTTTCTGGGGTGGTCGTATTGGTCTAAATTATATTTTTGAATCTGGGCAATGAGCTTGGCGGGGTATTTTGGATCTGTGGCATAGCCGGCTTTTTTCAATCCCCTAGCCCAGGCTTTATAATCGGTGGTTCGGTAGTCAAACAAAAACGCATATCTGCTGCCATTGGCTAAAAAAAGACTGTGGTCTCTGTAGGACTCTCTGGGGTGTAGGTACTTCCTAAAACACTCCCCCTTTTCGTCGTCGTCATGGGTGGTGGAAGGGCCCCGCCATTTGGTGTGACACTTTATCCCAAAGTGGTTGTTAGACTTTCGAACCAAATTACTGCTCCCAGCACCACTTTCTAACAATCCTTGGGCTAAGGTAATGCTGGCAGGAATACCATAGGCCTCCATTTCCTCTAAGGCAATGGGAGCGAATGTACGTATATACTCTTCTGCAGAATTAAAGGTATAGGTGGTAAATCCGGCTGTGTTTTCATCCGGTAGTGCGTTTGGTTTTGACCCTTGAGCACTTGATTTTTCGTAGTCCTTTTTTGCCTGGGCATAGCTGCGCTTCTTTTTTGCGATACAGCTATTGAGCAATAACGCAAAAGAAACCACCCATAAAAAAGATTTCAATCTCATAGCAACCATTCTATATCTTGCTTTCGCAATTTTTTATTCATGCCTTCAATGGCTTGTAAACCCCCTGTATGAATCATTAAAATATGGTCTCCAGAGACAAAATAATCTTTAGCAATGAGGTCCAAGGTGCCAAAAACCATTTTAGCAGTGTAAATGGGATCCAAAACAACCCCTGTATCTCGCCTAAATTGATTGGCAAAATTTACTAGCTGAGGGCTGAGCTTTGCATAACCCCCAAAATGATACAATTCAAAAAGGGTCCAATTATTCTGCTGTGTAAAATTACAAATATCTTTTTGCAAAAAAGCGCCTTTTAGGGCTGGAAATCCAAGAATTTCTTGGTGTTCAAATGCAGCCTCTGCCAAACCAGACAGCGTACCTCCAGTACCAACAGCCACAGAAATGTGCGTGTATTTAGCGTCCAACTCATGGAGTATTTCTGCACATCCCTTGACCGCTAGTGCGTTGGTACCTCCCTCTGGAATGAGATAAAAATGACCAAAAGTCTCTTGTAGTTTGGCCACAAATTGTGGCCGATGCTTTTCTCTATACACCTCCCTAGACACAAAGTGAAAAGACATTCCATGTAATTTCGCTCTCTCAAGGGTAGGATTCAAGGGTTGTCCTGCCAATTCTTCTCCACGAATTATCCCAATGGTCTTAAAACCATGGATTTTTCCTGCATAGGCTACCGCGGCAATGTGGTTTGAAAAAGCACCACCGAAGGTGAGCAGCGTATGCTGCTTTGCCGCTTTAGCCGCCTGAATATTGTATTTTAACTTTCGGTATTTATTGCCAGAAATACCCGGAAACAACAACTCCTCTCGCTTAAAAGCGAGTTGAATGCCTTTCTCTCTAAGCAAAGGCAGGTCTATTTCGGTGTATGTAGCTATTTCGTTTATCAATGGACTAAGTAGAGAATTGAACGCAAAATTCGTATTTTTAACATTCACAAAATAGCTTTTATACCCTAAATCTCAATTGCCGAACTAATGATGAAAAAATACATTCCTGTAGAAGAAGGTGATTTTTATTACGACCCCAGTGGTTATAGGGTGTTTACTGCCCAATACCACCTAAAAAGAGGGTATTGCTGTGAGAGTGGTTGTAGGCATTGCCCCTATGGTTATGACCCAAAAACAAACAAGCAATAGCACTGCATTCTCAAAGTAGTCCTGTTGCGCTGCGCTAATACCGTTCAATTGTATTTCACCAGAAGAATAATGGAAAAGAATGGCATGCTTTTTGATTTTAGGGTGATATATTAAATTTTTAATCTTTTTAAAACTGGATTTATGATGAGACAAAAACTATTATTCGCATTACCGCTATTCACCTTAATGATGTTTCTCCATAGTTGCTCCAGCATAAAGGTCATTACAGATTACGATCCCAATGTATCATTTGATCGCTACAAGACCTACGCTTTTTACAAAGCGGGAATAGATCAGGTAAAAATTTCTGATTTAGACAAGAGAAGGATTTTAAAATCTTTAGAAAACACCCTCCAAGAGAAAGGCTTTTCTGCCAGTGATATGCCAGACATACTCCTTAACTTTTTTACCAAAGAAGAGGCCCAAGTAGACATTTACAACAATGCCGGATTAGGATGGGGATGGGGCTGGAATCCATGGTTTTGGCCAGGAATGGGCATGCAAAACACCCAAGTGACCACCAGAGCAAAAGGGCGTTTGTTTATAGACGTGATAGATGCTAAAACCAAAAGATTGCTGTGGCAAGGAAGTGGCGTAGGCTTTTTAGAACCTCAGGACGATCCTTTAAAAAAACAGGCCAATATTCAAAAATTTGTCAATGAAATCATGGCCGCTTATCCGCCATCAATTGAAAAAAAATAAGTCATACACCAATATTATTTTCAAAGATTAAGCGCTTTTTAACTTATAAAAATATACTTAAATTATGGAAACATATGGGGGTATTGCCGTTTAATTTTTGCCATACGCCTACCCAATGTTTGCAGGAATTTTTTATGTGCCTCAGCGGTTGGATTAAAGGGTCTGTGGTCCAAACCATTTTGGATTGAAACCACTTCTTTTAAAAGTATTTTGGTGGCTGCTTTAAAAGTACCTGCTACCAAAGATTCCCATATATACGCTATGGCCAATTCATTGGGATGAATTAAATCCATTTTATAAAAACGATAGTCCCGCAGTTCATCCATTACAATTTCATAAGATGGAAAATAAGAGACTGATTTTGAATCCTTGGCTTTTTCCTTTTGCGCATGAATACCTGCCAACAAATGGGCTTTACCGATAGAATTCTCTGTAAAACCATCTTTTAAATGCCGCACAGGAGAAACGGTATACACCACCTTCAGATCGGGATTCAGATACATCATGGCAGCTTGTATTTGTTCCAAGGCATTTTCAATCAAAGAAATTGAAGCCAACTCTTTGTGAAATAACGAGGCGGACTGCTTGTGACAATTAGTGACAATGGTGTTATTCAACCTATAACCCCAGGCAGTTCCCAAAGTAATAAAGACATGGGAAGCTTTATTTAAAAAATTATGGGTGAGATCCAATATTTCATTGGCATTTCTAAGTGCTTCAGAGAGATTTGTTCGGCCCATACTAGAATGAAGTTCATAAGAATGCCATTGCTCTTGATGAAAAAAAAACGCGTCTTCAGTAAAATAATTCTTATGCACTATTCTTTGTATTAGTGAAGCGAGCGGAATAGGATGAAATATAATACCAAAGGGATTGCTTATCGTATTGAATTGGTGCTTTGAAAACAAAGCACCTATATGGTCACTGAAACATGATCCCAGGAGCAATATTTGGGCATTGTAGTCTATTTGAAAATTCAAATGAGATAGTGGCACCTTAGTTTGCAGCTCCATTTAAAGGGGGTCTATGGGGTTATAAAGTCCTTGGCATGTGCAATAGCTTCTGCTATTCCTTCGGGGTTTTTACCTCCTGCTGTAGCAAAGAAGGGCTGCCCTCCACCACCACCTTGGATATACTGACCAAGTGTTTTCACAACTTGCCCTGCATTTAAAGACTTTTCGGTCAAGAGTTCTTTAGAGATATAACAAGCCAACAATGCTTTCCCCTCGTATTGCGCACCTAAAAGCAAAAAAGTATTTGGACTCTGGGCGGCCAATTCAAAACACAAATCTTTCATGGCTGAGGCGTCTAAAGAGACTTCTGCTGCCAAGAAACGCACCCCGTTAATTTCTTCAAAGGATGCCGCTAATGATTTTCCTACATCACCCGCTTTTTCTTTTTGAAGCGCTGTTAGGGTAGTTTTTAACTGTGCAAATTCCTCCTGAAGTTTTGTAATAGCCGTTACTGGGTCAGTATTTATTTGCAATTGGTTCAGGACCTGCTGTAAGGTCTGATCTGTTTTTAAATAATAATCTTTAACCGCATCTGAAGTAATGGCTTCGATCCTTCTGATTCCAGAGGCCACAGCAGATTCCCCTGTAATTTTAAACTGCCAAATGTCGCCTGTATTCTTCACATGAGTTCCACCACAGAGTTCAATAGAATGGCCAAAACGGATACTTCTTACCGTATCTCCGTACTTTTCTCCAAATAAGGCCATAGCACCATCTGCTTGAGCCTGAACCAAAGGTCTATTTCTATGCTCCTCTAAAGGGATGTGTCCGTCTATTCTAGCGTTTACATAGTCTTCTATCTCTTTAAGTTGTTCTGAAGTTACTTTTGAAAAGTGAGAGAAATCAAAACGCAGGTACTTGGAGTGAACCGCAGAACCTTTTTGGGCCACATGAGTGCCAAGTATGGCTCTTAAAGCCTGATGCAATAAATGCGTGGCTGTATGGTTTTTTGACGTTCTGTCACGCTGTTTCTTGTCTACAGATGCTTTAAAAGAAACCCTTGGATCTTTGGGGAGTGTGCTAGAAAAATGAATAATTTCATTGTTTTCCTTTTTGGTATCTACAATATAAGTCACATCTCCGTTGGGTGCCTCTAAATAGCCTTTATCTCCAACTTGTCCTCCACCTTCTGGATAAAAAGGAGTTAGATTAAATACCAATTGGTACATTTCTCCTTCTTTTTTTGAAGTAACTTTTCTGTACTTGGCAATTTTAACCTGCGTCTCTAAAAGGTCATAACCAATAAACTCTTGGGTGTCGTCTTCTAGCAAGACTTCCCAATCTTCTTTGGATACTTCAGAAGCCGCCCTTGAGCGCTGTTTTTGTACTTGCATGGATTTTTCGAATCCTGATTGGTCTAGCGCATAACCTCTTTCTGAGAGTATTAGAGCGGTTAAATCAATGGGGAAACCATAAGTGTCATATAATTCAAAGGCTTTCTCTCCAGCTAGAACCTTATCTTTTGCGGTAAGAATGAGCGTGTCTAATAACTGCAAACCTTGCTCTAAAGTTCTTAAAAAAGATTGTTCTTCTTCCTTAATTACATTTTGAATTAATTGCTTTTGGGAATTTAATTCAGGGAATGCATCTCCCATGGTTTTAGAAAGCACCTGAACCAGTTTAAACATAAAAGGCTCTTTGGTGTTTAAAAAAGTAAACCCATAACGAATGGCCCTTCTAAGTATTCTTCTAATAACATAGCCTGCGCCTGTATTACTTGGCAATTGACCATCTGCAATAGAAAAAGCTACGGCCCTTATATGATCTGCAATAACCCTAATGGCAATATCTGTTGGGGTATCTTTTCCGTAAGAATGGCCGCTAATCACCTCTATTTCTTTGATAATAGGCGTAAATACATCTGTGTCATAATTGGACTGAACCCCTTGTAAAACCATACAAAGCCTTTCAAATCCCATACCGGTGTCTACGTGCTTTGCAGGCAGTGGCTCCAAAATACCATTGGCTTTTCTATTGAACTGCATAAAAACCAAATTCCAAATCTCTACAACCTGTGGGTGGTCCATATTGACCAAACTAGCTCCTGAAACGGAGGCTTTCTCCTCTGGCGTACGAATATCTACATGGATTTCAGAACAAGGACCACAGGGACCTTGGTCGCCCATTTCCCAAAAATTATCTTTCTTATTCCCAAATAAAATTTGTGATTCGGGTACAATCGCTTTCCATAAAGACAATGCCTCTGCATCCATCTCTAATTGATCTGCGTCTTTACAGCCCTCAAAAACTGTCACATACAAACTATTGGGATCTATTTTAAAAACGTCTACCAATAAAGACCAGGCCCATTGAATGGCTTCTTGTTTAAAATAACCATCTACATTATTCTTTGCCACACCAAAACTCCAATTACCAAGCATCTCAAACATGGTATGGTGGTAAGTATCCTTACCTACTTCTTCCAAGTCATTGTGTTTTCCGCTCACCCGCAAACATTTTTGAGTATCTGCTACGCGCTGGTTTTTAGGAAGGGTATTGCCCAAAAAATACGGTTTAAAAGGGTTCATCCCTGCATTGGTAAACATGAGGGTTGGGTCATCCTTAATAACCATTGGAGAAGAAGGAACTATTTGATGGTTTTTATCTTTAAAGAAAGCTAAAAACTGGGCTCTAATATCTTGAGATTTCATGGGCACTTAATGATTTAATTGGTGTCAAAAACACTTGAGAACAAAATGTTAAAAATGCAAAGATTTCTTAAGCTTTACGCAAAACTATGAGCGAAAGAAAAACAATGTTTATATTTGTTTTAATGCTGTTAACAACGGCACAAAAATAGCATAAATTCCAGAGATGTCTAAAGTAAAATACTATTACGACGCAGATACACTTTCTTACCGTGAAATAACGGACAAGAAAACCACTCGTTTTAAAAAGGCGGTATTGTTCCTTTTGGCCTCTTTTTTATTTGGAATGATTGGTTTGCTGTTTCTCCTCAATACATCAATAGTAAATACTCCCAAAGAATTGAGTCTGTCTAGAGAGCTTAAAAATTTGAACTTTCAATTTGAGCAACTCAATAAAAAAATGGATGAAGCCACAGCTGTTTTGGCAGATGTTGAAAACAGAGACAATACAATTTATAGGGTGTACTTTGAAGCAAATCCAATTCCTGAATCTCAAAGAAAAGCAGGATTCGGAGGACTAAACAGGTATGCCACTCTGGAGGGATATGCACATTCAAATCTTATCGTAAATACCGCGAAAAAACTAGATATACTTCAAAAACAATTGGTGGTTCAGTCTAAATCTCTGGATGAAATAAGTACACTTGCTTCTAAAAAAGAAGCGCTACTTGCTGCTATTCCCTCCATACAACCAATCTCAAACCAAGACCTTACCAGAATGGCTTCTGGCTTTGGATGGCGCTCTGACCCTTTCAATAAAGTGAGAAAAAAACACTGGGGAATGGACTTTACAGCCCCAAGAGGCACCCCAATTTACGCTACTGGAAATGGACGAATCCTCAGAGCAGATCAAAGAGCTACTGGGTTTGGGAAACACATTCGCATAGACCATGGCTTTGGTTATGTGACCATCTATGCGCATTTAAGTCAGTACAATGTGAGAAGGGGAGAAAAGGTTAAAAGAGGAGACATTATTGGCTATGTGGGGAGTACTGGACGTTCGCAGGCCCCTCACCTTCATTACGAAGTGTGGAAAGACAAGAAAAAAATAAACCCGATTAACTTCTATACCGGCACTTTAAGCCCTGCAGAATTCGAGAACTTACTGCGTTTTGCCAACCAAGAAAACCAATCTTTAGACTAATGCACAACCTGCCCGATAAAAGATATTACAGCATAGGTGAAGTGGCCAAAGCGTTTGAGGTGAACACCTCTTTAATTCGCTTTTGGGAAACTACTTTTGACATTCTCAAGCCTAAGAAAAACGCCAAGGGTAACAGAAAATTTACCCCTGAAGACATTAAAAACCTACAGCTTATTTATCATTTGGTCAAAGAAAAAGGCTACACCCTGGTAGGTGCTAAGGCCCATTTGAAAGTCTCTAAAAATAAAACGCTAGATAATTTAGACCTCGTGAAGCGATTGTCTTTAGTGAAAGAAGAACTTCTGAAAATAAAGTCACAACTGTAATATTCTAACCACCGTAGCGCATACTTCTGCCCCCTGGTTTCTGGCCGCCAAATTTGTCTAATTTATAACTAAAGCTCAGCATAAAATACTGCTGCAATACCGTGCCTTGAAAATCTTCAATAAAATCTTCTGCAGTAGTCCTTCGCGTATTGATGTTTTGGTTTAAAATATCATAAGCCAATACTTTCAAAGTAGCCTTGTCTTCGAGTAGCTGAACCCCAATACTCATGTTCCAAAAATAGGCGTTCTTATCAAACCCTGGACCTACATTTGGATTGTAACTATAGGTAATGTCATTGCCCCAAATAATATTTTCTGGCCAAAAAGTGGTTGTTTTTAAAGTTGCATTGTGGTTCAACACAGATACCTCTGGAAGGTTCTCCAAATTATAAGTACTCCTAGAATACCCTAAAGAATATCCCGGCTCAATTTGAAACTTTTCATTGAAATTAATTGAAGTAGACACGGAAGGATTCAGACTATAAGAGGTCGTTTTAAGTAATTGCCCATTTGAGAAGCCTACATTCTTAGAGAAATTCGCGTTGGGCCTAATATTCAAATTCATGGAATAAACACTGTCTTTTTTAATCTGCTTGGAATAACCTACCCCAAAATAACCATTGTAATTACCGTTGACGTTCGTAAAAGTAGTATTCCTTAAAAAGTTTTCATCTGTTGTGGTTACCGCACTCACCCTATTGTCTGTAAAAGTAGCACCTGCATATACAAAAACGCCAGAACGTTCCCGCCAATTGTAGTTATTGTAATTAAATCCTATCCTGTGGTTTAGGGCTGGATCCAGATCTGGATTACCCACCACAATATTCAGTGGATTGTTCAAATTAGGTACTGGCTGTAATTGATTTAGATTAGGTAGGTCTAAGTTGTTGGAATACCTTAAACTAAGGCTCTTGTTTTTTCCCAAACTATAACGGCTATAAAGGTTAAACAGCAGCTTCTTGTAATTTTTTGAAAAATCTGAATTTTGCAGAAAATCTTCATTACTTAGTGTAGCGTCTGTATAACTAGCGTTCAGCCTTAAACGCCATTTATCGCTATTGTTCCTAAGACCAATAGAAGGTGTTTTTTGCACTGTTTTAAACCTAAAATCTGAGCTCTGTACTGTGTTAAAGCCGTCGTACAAACCAGTTTCTAAGTCCAAATCAAAGATAGATAGCTTGTTCTCTCTTGTGCTTACATCGTAAGTCATTCCGGCTTGCACAAACAAATCTTTTGTGAGTGCTTTTCTGTATTCCAGTTCTAAATTATATGCATTGGTTATATTCTCTGAACTGTTCTCTTGGTCCAAAAGTGTTTGAGTCACCTGGTCTTCATTATAGATCTCTCTGAGGGAATTTAAATTGGTGCGGCTTTCATTTTTATTTTGAGAAATATCAAAATCCAATGAAATATACCCACCAATAGTATCTAGTTTTTGGAAAAGACTGAACTGATTAGAAAAACTTCTCAAATCACTTCTGTTGGCGGTTTTTACCCTGTTCGAATTAATTAAAAGCCCTTCACTATTTTTAGAAAGCGTATTCTGATCGTTAGAGGCTGTGGTGAAACCCACATTCACATTGGGTTCAAAACTGATCACCAAATCCTTGGTTAAATTAAACTCCAAATCTGCAGAACCCCTATTGTTTTGGTTGGTCCCTTTAAAGCTAGACGTTCGCTCTGTAAAAAACCTGCTGTCTGGAAGGATGTTTTCTCTAAAGGAAGCTTCATCATTATAGGAATCTGAATAAGAAAAGAAATGATTCCCCTCTACTTCGTATTTTCCTTTTTTTGCATCGGCGTAGCTGGCCCCTAAGGTAGAGGAAGTAGCAATCCCTTGACCAAAGCCAAAATTAATTCCCCCTACATTAAAACCGCCACCAAAATTTCTTCTGCTCGAGCCTCCGCCTCCGAGCATATCAAATACCTCATCATAGGAAAAACCTGCATTATTAATGTTGTTGCTGCTCGCTAAAACACTCACGCGCTGTTTGTTTTTAAAATAATTGAGTAAACCGTTTAATTGGTAGCGCTCATCTGTTCCATACCCTCCAGCCATTCTGGTCAGATAGCCCTTGTTTTTGTCTTCTTTAATGGTGAGGTTTATGGTTTTATTCTCGCTTTGGGCGTCGTCTCCAGTGCGTTCTTCTGTTTTTGTTTTGGTATTGGTAATCTGAATTTTACTGATAATATCTTTGGGCAGGCTCTTGGTGGCTACTTTGGGATCTTTACTAAAAAATACCTGACCGTTAACCAGCACCTGATCTACCTCTTGGCCGTTTACCGTAATGGTGCCATTGGCATCTATAGCTACCCCTGGTAGTTTTCTTAGCACATCTTCTACATTGGCGTCTGGTCTAGTTTTAAAAGAACTGGCATTGAACTCTAGGGTGTCTTTCTTTACTGCAATTGGAGCGCGTTCTGCTGACACCAACACTTCCCCTAATTGTTCTACTTGTTCTTCTAAATACAAGGTACCCATCTGAAGCTGAGGGACAATGCTAATTTCTTTCTTAAGACTTTTATATCCATTGAAAGTAGCGTAAAAAATAAGTTTGGTTTGGTTGGTTTT
>Ga0102883_1000456_pt1 | contig 15758 bp, 13 predicted proteins | sample Colrivmet1549B02_FD_94877 | JGI IMG/M metagenome (GOLD analysis project Ga0102883, IMG submission 94877) | Estuarine microbial communities from the Columbia River estuary - metaG 1549B-02 | ecosystem: Environmental > Aquatic > Marine > Intertidal zone > Estuary | place: USA: Columbia River... | reverse complement strand
CAAACTAAATTTAAGTATTATGAAAAAGATAAAATAGAACAATTTAATATGGAATTAATTCAGTTTCTTAATTGTTTAAGAGATACAAGTAAATTCCCTACAACTTTTAGAGAACAATCAGAATTTAGTATTATAGGAGAAAAGATTCATCATATATTGAAAACAATGAAATCATTTATTCGTTAACAATGAATTCATATATTGTCAGATTCTAACTTTTCTTTCTTTTTCAAGTATGCTGTTCTGGCCCATTTCTTTTTTTGTTCTGGTGTAGGATTGTAAGTAGCCTTATAATTTGTTTGTTCTTGGTATTTCTTAACACGGTCTTTGATAACTTCCTTATTCTTCTCGTAATATTCCTTGCTATTTGCTGGTGAAGTGTAACGCTTCAAATGCTCTTTAGTAGATTGTAGTTCCGCCTCTAATTGAGCGTTTTTTTCTTCCAATTCTTTGATACGAAGGTCTTTATCCATTACTTCTATTTTACAATCTATAATATAGATTAATCTTTATATCTGGTTCATAACATATATACCCTCCCTCACCCATTTAACTTTCGACCGGAAAGTTCCGACGAACAAAGACAAAATGTAAGAATAGTATTACAAGAAGAAAATGAAGTAGAAGAACAAATATCTAACCCTAGAGAGAAAATCAAGGTTAAATATGTCTATGAAATAGAATAATACGCGCAACCAAACATCATAGCAAACATCATAGCAAACATCATAGCAAACATCATAGCAAACATCATAGCAAATATTAGAATAAATATTAGAATAAATATTAGAATAAATAAAATGTAAAGGTATTTTGCCGTATATAAAATAACATATATAATATAATGCCTGTTCATGAAATATTCAACTGTATAGATATTATCCGCGAAATAGCGTCTTACTTGTCATTTGAAAATAAATTTTTGGTCAATAAAATATTCAATACAAATTGTTTTATTAGTTGTAATTTTACCGGGAAGAAATTCAGATGTCAGTGTATTGGATATATTACTAGAGTTACAGATTTTAGTATTATCAATACAAATGATGTAAAACAAGACGGTGAGTATGACTATGATTTAGACAGTGAATTTTGTGAATATCTTGGTAGTTTATCTTCGAATTTCATCAGTGATTTTGACGAGTATTATGATAGATATTATGATTATGATATATGTGACTATATGAACGACGAATATAACAATGTTTCATATGAAAAAATACGCGAATTATCTGAACTATGTCTAACAACATACATGTCTATCTATTCAAGAAAACTGGTAGAATGTGTAGAAAATAAAAAGATATCTCGAAAATATTTACAATATAATATTTTTCAATTGGACGACATGTTGAAGTTATATATTCATACACAAGTAGATGATTACTATAAATACGTATTTGATAATCATATTGATATAAATTTATTTTGCCAGAGATGTTGTAGTTTTGGACACTGTGATACATCAAAAGAATGTTTATTGTATAATTCATATTATGAAAATAAACGTGTAACAGAAGAGATTAGTAAAATGAAAGAATGTTTGCTGGATAAAGTAGTAGAGAGAGATAATTTGTTACAAAGAATAAAAACATTGTGTGTTTCGTGTAAAACAAATACAAAAAGTAACCGGTGTAGTTATAATAACTGTCGTAGATGTTGTAATTGTATTGAACATAATAAAAATAAAACCGTCAATATAAAATAAACGCGAATGAATAAAATATAGATATAAATTATATTGATGGCAGAAGTGGACGAGTACTTTAAAAAAATAGTCTCATATGAAAAAACATGGTGTAAAATGATGGGATTTTTTAATCCATATATTGATCCGTTTAATCATTTCATATCCAAGAATGTTCCTGATTTTGATAATCAGGCCTTTTATAAATATAAGGAGCATAATTTTGTCTATGATAAATTATGGGTTATTCAATCACAAGGATTATTAGGCGGAGATTTAAAAAACTTGAAACAAAATAATAACATTACATTACCCATTTTTATCAAACCGAGATGGGGTCATGAAACCGCCTCTAGTAAAAACTGTTTTAAAATAAAGTCTTGGGATGAAATTGAACAATATAAGCACATCCCCGACATGATGTGGTCGGAATTTATTGACGCAAAAGAACAAATGACCGACTATATTTTGGTCAATGGGCAAATCGTTCATCAAATCACCTATGTTTATTCAGAAACACAAAATGGGTTTATTGATGATTGGAAATATATTAGCCAGGACAACAAACCCATCTCAAAAATAACGGATTGGGTAAATAGACACATGGCGGGTTTCACAGGAGCAGTAAATGTTCAATATCGCGATGATAAAATTATCGAGGTGGGGCTTCGTTTGGCTAGAGGAGGAGCGTATATTTTAAGCACTAAGAACAAATATTTAATAGAAAATATTAATAATGTCGTGGACAAAGGTGAATGGGACTATACTATTCAAGAAAAAATGACATTCAAGCCATTCTATTCTTTTAAGTGCTATAGTACAGTTCCCCTAATGTATGTATATCCACAGTATGTCATTGATTATATCATGAAAAAACAAGGCGCCATGCCTTTTTACGAGTATTACTTTGAACCATCCGGAAAAACAGGTATGGTTGCTTTTCAATTTATGCATCAGGATTTCGATGAAGGTATGAAAACAAAAAAACATTTAGAAACGATGCTTAATTTTGCACAATATCTATTTCTTTTTCTTTTCTTATTTAGTTTGATTTTATTTAGCATTAATAAAACTATCGGTATATTCATGCTTATTGCCATTGGAATGCTGTTTAATACACGATTTTTAAATCCACTTGGGGTTCAGTATCAACATTGGAAAGCCGTAAAACAAATGATACGCGGATAAAAAAAATATTATTATTTCATACCGCCAAGCAATAATAAACCATAATAAACCATAATAAACCATAATAACTACATCCCATACTGTATCTGGTTTTAATTGCGTATGAAGCTAGCAATATTGCTATTATTTGTATCATTCATATCACTAGATTGTAAATACTGGTTCTCAAATTGAACTATATTTTTCATATTTGATTTTATAGATGTCATTAACTTATATATATCTTCGTTCACAAAGTGTTTGATATGTATATTATTATAGCTTCTTTCTAACGTAGGTTTTGCTAATAATACTGGATTACCATATTCGTCACGTGGTAACATCTTTTTTTCGTCATTTGTCATATTATCCAAAATATAATTTATTAAATCGGTATATTTCTCTTTATATTGCGTCTCGTATATTTCTAGAAACCCAATAAATTCTTCATAACTATCTAAGTACTCGGTTGAAACATCCTTAAAAGTAAACAACATAGTTACTATATCGTTTATATTTTCTTCGTTTATTTTCACCAAACCACCGTCCTTTATGTTTGTTTTTAAATATTCAACATTTCTCTCATATTCATGAAACGTGATTATATTGCTATTTTCCATCCGGTTCAGTTAAATGTACAAAATATTAATTTATTATTATTTACGTCAATTTTATTAAATAATAATAATAATATTGCCTGGCAAGGCAACCATCCGTGATTTGTGAAACTGCTACTATTTTTATACCATATTATGGTCTACGCAAAACTCACAATACGCGTATAAAAAATTATACGCTTCCACTATAGCGTTTATAACTATATCATAAACAGGTGTACTTGACGATGAAGAATCATTCATATCTATAATATATTACTGTTATTTTTCTAAATAGGTGTATTGACTAATGTTATTTTTCTAAATAGGTGTATTGAATAATTTATTCATATTTTCTATTTCTGGTCTATGTGCTACGTCTATGAATATTTTTTCAATCAATCCATCGTCTCTAAAACGAATGCTATAATCCTTGCTCAACTGATTTCTTCCGATGCGCCCAAGAGCCTGAATCGTCTTCTCTTGGGTCATATTACATAAATCCTTGCTTATATATCCATGACAAAACTGATAATTTGTTCCGTAAATATAGTCACTCGAAGCAATAATCAAATATAACTTCTGTTCAACTGCCAATTGCTTCATAATCTCAGTATAATTATTATCATGATTGTTTGTAAATACACCTATCCCCATCAATAGTAATATTTTCCAACTACTGTTCACTTCCATCAACATGATTTTTTCTACGTCACTTGGATCTATGTTACAAGAGAATTCCCTGGTTACTATATCTTTTTGAGCCCAGTGTCTCAAATGGGCTAATTTGTTGGGAACAAATAACTCGTGTAGTGCGATTGTTTTAACTAATTTATACAAACCTTCTATTTCTCCTCGCAATTTCTTCTGTTCCGGGCTAATACGTTCTTTTGCCATTTTATGTTCCTTCTCTACCTCATCTCCCAAACTGTCTTCCAATTGTTGCTCCTTTTGCTTCAATACCTTTAATACCTTGTCGTTATGTTCAATTGCCTCCATCATATCACTAATTACCTTTTCAGGAATTTTTATGCTTTGTAGGATAAACTTGGAGATCTTTTCAACATTATCTGCTAAGAATATGGTTGGACCATCGGTTAAAGTATGCGCATCCGTTGTAGCCACATGAACATTCGACGCAAATTTACTGATACGTGTTTCCTTAAAATGAGTGTATATGTCAGTCCACGTGTCTTTCGGTATTCGCTCCAATAACTCCAAATAATGTAGCTTGATATTGTTCATTGTCAATTCGCTCAAATCCTCGTATTTAACCGTTATCTTATATCTATTTTCGTCTATCCTATTTGTCTTGTTCATGTAATGAATGAACTTTACGATTTCGCTCAAGTCAAAATACCTCAACAGTGTTTTGTGTTTTTTACAATGAACCACGCTCTGTTGGAGTGTATCATAGTTCTCGTATTTCAGATGTGGCATCTCGACTTGATTGTTTGTATTTAACAATGGTATTGATTTATTACAATCATGACTAACTATATTGTAGACTTGCCCGTTGTCGAATCTGGATGTAAAGTCAGCAATCGTTTCTTGTAAGTCTTCCTGGTGTGGCAAGGTGGCGGACGAAAGAATAATGTTTGGAATAATGTTCTTTTGCCAAATATCTGCTATGTAAGAATGAAATTCATGCTCCTCATAATCCATTGTAATGGTTGGTTCGTCCCAATACATTATCATGTTTTCTACGTCGTTGAAGGCGCGCATATAATACATTGCGCAAAGATAAGATTTTATATCGCAAATCATTATTTCCACATTATCTCCTACTGTATTATCCACCTTCTTGCTTCCATCGCGGTATTTAATATCCTTCCCGGTCTTGTTATGCTTTACATAATCCTTGGCCGCAAAATAGTGTAATCGTATATCAGATACATCATTACATCCAAACGCAAAGGCTATTTTTTTCCCCATGGATATTGCGGATTTTGCCAAGGCTAGACCAACGTGTCTTGCAGCGCATACAAATATAACACGATTTGTCTGGGATAAACCTAGTGGACTAAGGGTTTTTCCAGTTCCGGTAGGAGCAATATACAAGACCAACTTGGGGTTTGGATGCCTAGATATCGTAAATAATTGCTTTTGATGTTCATATAATTGTATATCTTTATAACTTACCAAATCCTCATTTTTTTCAATTAAATCACTTGATTGAAGAAATAGCTCGTCTATTTGTATGTCTGTAAAGTAGTCCGCCAAAACAGCATTCACGTATTCAATTACGTGCGGGTTAATATTTGTAATTTTTAATTTCATTAGATGATGTAGTGTATAATAATACTTGTTAAATTTAACAGTATTGTCTTTGTAAAAGTAGCGCATCGTTTGTTCGGTAATATGAAGGACGTAAAATTCGAATATTTTTTTGCCACAATCCTGAATTGTTTTGCTCAAATTTTCCAACTTTAACTTTTCGATCGAGTTCATTCTTTGTATTTTCGTCGTCATTTTGCTTTCAAATGCGAATTCGTATTTTTTATTTAATTTCATAATTACCGGTTCAAAGTATTCTTTGTGTAAATGGTTCATTATACCATCGGTGGGTTCTAATTTTAAATAATTAATCATTGACATATTTTTATTGTATATGATGTTTACGTCGTCATATCCTTTTATGATTAAATTTAATATTTCTTTTTCTTCTCCGGATACTGTTATTTCGGTAGTATCCCATTCCGTTTTCGTTAACTTTTGCTGATTTAAATCCATGATGACTAATTAATAGATGATATAGTAAATATAAACAACAACATTTAATTCAATTTTTTATATAATTCGGTTGATTACATTATTTTTTGAATATTCATAAAAATTGATTTTAAATAAATTAACAAATGTTAAACAAATACCAAACAGATATTAAACAAATAATATCATACCTTTATTATATACAACCCCTACAATGAGTTCTCTTCCTATTATTTTGAGCATCGATGGCAATATTGGTTCGGGTAAATCTACACTATATAAGGATTTACAAGAATATTACAAAAACCACCCTGACATTTGTTTTGTGCCCGAACCAGTAGATGATTGGACGAATATTGTAGATGGCGAGAACACTCCTATTTTAACCAATTTATATAAAGATACCAAGCGTTATGCTTTTCGATTTCAAATGATGGCCTATATTTCGCGCCTTCATTTACTAAGACAAAAAGTAAAAGAAAACAAGTATAAAATTATTATTAGTGAGCGTTCTGTTCAAACTGACCGTAATGTGTTTGCTAGAATGTTATACGACGACGGTATGATTGAACACGACGAATATCAAATATATAATACTTGGTTTGATGAGTTCCTAGATGATATGCGTTTAGGGGGAATTATCTATGTAAAAGCAGATCCAGAAATATGTAGTGGACGTGTGAAGATTAGAGGTCGCGCTGGTGAAACCATAGCTATTGAGTATTTACAAAAATGTCATGATTATCACGAGACATGGTTAAAAGACGTTACAGAAAAAATAGTTATTGAAGCAAACACTGACACGTCTAATAAAGAAAACGCATATATTCGCCAAGAGTGGGTATCTAGTGTTGATAAGTGGATTTCCTCCTATCTATGTGATGATAACCTTGAACAACCTGCCGGTAATAACAATAACAATAACAATAGCAGTGGTAACGATAATACCGATGGAATAAACACTCGTAGAACAATGGACGAAAGTATACTAATAAAAAGTGACAATATTTTACCAATAATTCGATTTGACGGTGCGTGTAGAGGAAACCCATCAAACGTATTGGGACTTGGTTATATCATAAAACAGACAGATAATGGAGATACTAAAGAAAACACTCTTTATCAAGGTAGTTATCGGTACAACACTACAAATGGTACCAATAACGAAGCAGAATATTTATCGTTAATTAAAGGTATGGAATTAGCCATTGAGAATAAGATAACAAAGGCTTTAGTTGAAGGTGACTCTAATTTAATTATCAATCAAATGAACGGTAACTATCAAGTAAAGGCCGAAAATTTATTACCATTATATAAACAAGCCAGGGAGTTGGCCGCAAAATTTGAGTTTATACACTTTGTACATATTAAGCGTGAATTTAATAAAGAAGCCGACAAATTAGCAAACGAAGCGTTAGATTGCGACGACGACTGTAAATCCAAGTCCAAATCCAACTGTCCCGGATGTGAACCGAGATTCCAGGAAAATCAATTAGCACACATCGGACCAAACGGTTGTCTCAATGAAGATCATGACAATTGTTATAGAAATTGGTATAACGTTTAGTTACTCAATATCCATAAGATAATACGTATTAAAAATAGAACTAGGTTTATATTTTAATATATCTAGTTCCTTTTTTGATGTTGGAAATAATTCGCTACTATAAATATCTTGTAAGCATAACCACTCAAATAATCCACCTGGATATACATATACATGTCTAAAACCTAGTTTTATCAATTGTTCGTATTTATCATACACGGACATGTCATTTACGTTTTTACCATATATAATAATTCTTTTTTCCATGCTACTCGACAGTAATTGATTCACGATTGATTCTTCTTGTTTAAAATCAATCGTATTCGGTAATAAACATGCTTGATTGTTTGAGGATAAGGTATTAATAATTAAATATCTCTCTTTATTTTTAATTGCCTCTTGTATATCTTCAAAATTTAATCGATGTGTGGAGGAAGATGTTTGATTTCCCATAATTTTAAGTATCTAATTACATGTATAATTAAATATTTAAATGTTTATTTTGTTTTCTTTTGTTTTCTTTTGTTTTTGTTTCCGCGATTCGAAATAGGAGACATTAGTCGAATTTAACTACAATCTCCACAATTTCCTTCTTAATACTTTTTGAAGCAGAAACAGACAATTCCTCGCGCTTCTTTCTCGTCTTGTTATTTTTGTCTGTGACTCTGTTTTTAGACGTACTATTACGACAGTTCATATCCTTTTCAATAATGGAATAATTTTGGTCTATATAATCAATGACACTGTTCTCTATAGCCCACTTAAAAAAATTCAATTGTCCGATAGTTGTTTGAATATGCGCACCATCTTTATAGGGAACATTTATACGATCCCATCTACAAAACGGGTCAAACCGTTTTTTCGAGTAAGCTTTTAGTTTTAACTTGTAGTCATTATAAACCTTGAATCGCCTCTCTGTATCTTGAATCTGATACACTGTATAATATTTCTTGGCATAATTAGTGGCAAACCAATCAATTATGCGCAAAGATATTAGCGATTCGCCATTAATTATTTGTAACATTCTATCCATATTGCCGTTTTTTTCTGTATTATAAAACTCTAACAGATTGGTTAACAATAAATCATTTTGTGTACTATAATTTTTTGACATTGTATGATCTGTATATATTATTATTCGTATTTATGTTTAAATGCTTTTACACATTTGAATATTTACTCGTCGATATTGCCATATAGACTATATTTGTCTTGAGACATGTTTGAATTTTGCGGAGTCAAAAAATTTTCCTGAACTTGTAAATCTTCTAAATAATTTGAAGATAAAAATGGATTCTTGTTTGTCTGTGCCACCATTTCTCTCTGGTTCATTCTTTCAAAATTATTTTCTCTCTTTGTGCCAGAATTACTAAATCCCCCATCTGAATACATATCAGGTGACGATTTAAACATGGCTTCCCTCGGTGCGTTATTCTCTATAAAATTATATCCTTCTTGAAGTGTCGTTTCCATGACATTATTACCAATCGCTTTATGTTTATCTTCTAACTTGCTTTTTTCATAAAACTGGTCTTTAATCGAGGGAGACCATTTTAAAAATAAAATATGACTCATATATTTCTTATCATTATTTTTAAAACAATTTTCTAACTATTTTTATTTCCTTTCCTTTTTTAAATCTCTCACTATCCATATCACCCCTCTGTACATTACACTCTAAACAACATATTACTACATTATCGTGATTGTGACCATAATTATTATCGATTCTATCCAAAGTCCACTGTTTCTTTGAAAATGTATTTTTATACAATAGCTCACAATTCTCACGACAATAAAAACATTTCAGTTTACATGTCATTAGCTTCTCTATAACGTCACTGAGAGAAATAAGATAATTCAAATCAAGTATATTATTTTGTTTATCTTGATTTTTATATCCAGTGATTTTGTTGCTAATTTCTCTCTTCGTTAAGACTCCTGGTTCATTTTTTGTTTCCTCTTCTAGATACAACATATTTATTATTCGTATCTGTTGTTCATATGTGTAATAAGTCTCGTCTAATTTCCATTTCATTGTGTTTTTGCGTTCCGGCTCTTTTATTTGGTGTATTTTATCTATATTTCGCTTACCGGTAATTTCTATCGACTTCATCAAACACTTAGTTATATTTATTTATTTATACTATTTTAAAATAATATAAACTTAGTTTACTATCTATCTATAAGAATAACGATGAGTAACGAGTGCATTGAATTAAAGAATATTAAATATAAATCTATGCTTCTTAGTGGCAAATCTGAAGGACCCGTTGAAACGGTAGAAAATATGTCTAACTTGGATAAATTTCTTGCGGGTGAAAAAAAACACAGTTCAAACGAAGTATGGGCAAAACTAGATAAAACGACAAAATTATTAAAATTTGACGAGTTCGCAAGTGGGTATTGTAATGAAAACAATTGGGATGAAAACGATAAAATGGAATTAAATTTATTTCTTAATAGTAACTTGGACAGGAAGCGCCTGCTTAAAGCAAAAGAAGTGATATATGACAAGGACACTGGAAAAATTAAATCAATTCCGGCATTGATGTATAATCCTATTTCAAAGAAATTTACCTTGAAGAGATGCGAAAAGAGACAATCCACGCTCAAGTCGCTTGCCCCAAAGAAGAGCAAATCTAAAAAAATAGCAGATAACAGTGGTAATATTGGTAACAATGATAATAATGATAACAGTGGTAACAATGATAATAACGCTGGTAATAGTGGTAACAATGATAATAACGATAAAATTGATATAAACAATGATTAATGTTATAAAGTAACAAACAACCAACCATGCTTTTTGGATATCAATTACCCAGTTTAAAAAACATTATAGATTTATTTAACTGGAATAGTATTTTAACTGTCCAGGAAAAAGATGAAATAGAATTATCTATAGCTACTCTAATAGATAATTTTATAGAAGGAGACCCACTCGGGTTTAGTAGTCCATATTTTGAATTGAAATTAAAAGACTATGTTTTTAAAAATATGCTTATATCTTTGAAGGAAATATTCCTTTGTAATGGTAATAGTAATGGTAATAGTAATAGTAATGGCAATAGTAATAATAAAATCAACAAGACGGCGAATTTTTTCGAAAATAAAGCCGAAAAGGAGAAGAAAATAGAAAAAGAGAAGAAATTGGAAAAGGAATTAGAAGACGAGTTAGAAATCATGTATGAAAAAATACATAAAATATATTTCACCAAGTATTATCCTTTACGATCATATTCGGAATCGTTTATTCGTATAGAACCAAATATGGAGACACTCTCTAAAAAAATAGCATGTATTGAAAGTAAGCCACAACCAGACCAGCGAACTAATGAGTGGTACTTATTTCGTCATAATCTAATTACCGCCAGTTCGGCGTGGAAAGTATTTAAATCTCAATCATCTATCAACCAGTTGATCGTTGAAAAGTGTAAAGAGATTGACGTCACCAAATATGACAGCGTAAATACGAATACACCAATGCACCATGGAAATAAATATGAAGAAGTTTCTATAATGTTGTACGAATATATGTACGATACAAAGGTGAAAGACTACGGTTGTATTCAACATGACATATATAAATTCTTGGGGGCATCTCCTGATGGTATCAATGTTGACCCGAAATCAAAACGTTATGGTAGAATGTTGGAAATAAAGAATCCTACGTCGAGAGAAATAACAGGTATTCCAAAAGAAGATTATTGGATTCAAATGCAACTTCAAATGGAAACGTGTAATTTAAATGAATGCGATTTCTTAGAAACCGTATTTAAAGAATATGAAACAGAAGAGGAATTTATGGCAGATGGAACATTTACACATACAGAAGAAGAAGAACAATTAAAAGGAATAATAATTTATTTTATGAAAGAAGGCAAGCCTTTGTACGAATATATGCCTCTACATATTTCAAAGGAAGAATATGAAATATGGTACGAGGAAGTCATGGAACGAAACTCTAGCTTAACATGGATTAAAGACATATTTTGGCGCCTGGAAGATTATAGCTGTATTTTAGTTTTACGTAATAAATTGTGGTTTGAACATGCCATCCCTAAAATTCAAGATGTTTGGACAATTATTGAACATGAACGCAACACTGGACATAATCATCGGCTACCTAAAGCACAAAACAGAAAACCTCGTTCAAGTTCAATAATAGAAAACAGTGATACAGATACAAATTCAAATTCAAATTCAAATTCAGATACAAATACAAACAGCGGTTGTCTAATAGATACACAATGCTTACAAAATCAAATTATTTACATTGATACAAAGTATGAAATGGTTGAAGATATTAGTGGTCAAGATATTAGTGGTCAAGATATTAGTGGTCAAGATATTGCTGGAAAGTAAATACTATAATATGGGTATATCTATCTTATACCATATGTTACAACACACTATATATATATATTATTGTGCTGACTATAGGGTTGGGGCAGGGACGATTACTGTATCACCCCATTTTAGGTTACCATTCTCATCAACCTTAAGGATTTTTCCACCCAATACGACACCATCTACAAACAATTGTCTATCACTATTTACATACATTAGATTTTTTATCTTGTCTTCTATTACATCACCCTCTAATGTATTATCTACCACTTGAACACCAAAACCGGCATGTATGTTATTATTTCCATCTATTCTATCTATCACCATTTTTACCTGTCCCAATTCTTTCGTCACTCCATTTCTATTCCTCAATTCAAACGAAATATCGGCTCCATAATGTTTGTAATTATTCCAATTACTGGGTGTCATTATACCATCAGTTATCGAATAATTCTGACTATTATTTGACGCTACATTAGTCATAAAAGAACTTTCGTGATCAAAAACATACAAATCACTCGCCCGCTGAACGGTTAAACCACTATACGACCCAAAATATTTATAATCAGCATTATTTATTACTGCGGTTTCGGTGGGTTCGGCCGTTCGTGCGAATACCGCATTTGGATACTTATCATTATAAACAACCAGATTATGCGAAGCATTATACCTCGATGTAGTAGTTGCGTATTTATCAGCATAGTTAATAACCATCTGTTCCGTATTTACACCCACGTATTTGTTCAATGGGTTAATAATTACATGTGACTTGTTATTATATTCATTTATTATTGACAAGCTACCTTCCATTCGTGTGTCGCCATTTATATTTACATGGTGACCTATATAATCACTGTAATTCATATAGAAGGAATATACAAATATGTCTGTTCCTCTTTTAATAACATGATACATGGAGCGGTAATAGGTATATCCTACTTTATAAATTATCATTCCACTGTCACGTGTGCGTGCGGTAGCCAGTATATTATTATTATATTGTTTTAGTAATTCATCCACAAACGAAATGGAGTACTCGCGTCTAGTATCATATGTTAGGCTAGATATTTGCGTAGTTATTTGAGATACCTCAATACTATTTGGTACAAGACTACTATAATCTATACCATTTACATTATTGTTACTTAAATCTGTTCTTATATCTGTTATGCGACTCACTCTTGATTCAGTAGAGTCCGTATTATGTTTTATAAGATATACATCAATATCATCGAGGATTGATTGTGTTGTAAGCTGATTTACAGCCGCCTCATTTCGTTCTACATTATGAACGTTAACTTCCGAACCACTTTGGTCTCTTACTATATTTGATGTATTATTAATTTTTTTGACATAATTCATGAACCTAGTTTGTTTTTGTGTATATTCTATGGCATTATTCATACTTGACGTATAGGTCGTATCTATGTTATAATCGGTTACCTTATTTCCATTGGATATTAATAAAGGTCTACGTGTAGTAGAAGAATTGAATGTGTCAAATATTCTATAATAATCAATCATAATACCATCTATAAAATTAGTGGTTGATGTACATATGGCCGTCGGATATAACAAATAATTGTCTAGTATTTTTTGGAACGCGGGTAGTATATTTGTTTCTATTTGCTCACGCATTCCTGGGTATATAGTCATTATTTCATTATAAGTGTATCCATTCCAAGAAGCATCTGTACCGTAATACAATATTTTTATATCCATCGCCTCAAATCTTCCAGTAGTGGCATTGGCTAGTGGTAGTTCATGTAAATAAAAATAAGACTCAGTTGACGGATTCGCATTAACGTACTCAGTGAGTTGCCTTACTACTCTACTGGTTGGTCTAAACCTATTATCGTAAATCAGGTTGTTTATTATATACAAATTATTGGATACATTGTAGTCCATTTTTAGTATTTTAGATATGGTTGTGTCCGTTATATCCAATACGTTGGTTGGCGTTTTTCCAATTCCGACTTTCAGTTTATTCGTATTTGTTTTATTATATACATCTACAGTAAATAGGGGATTTGGAATTTCATTATCCGCATTGATATAAAAATTTCCATCTATATAGGCATCTCCATTAATTGACATGCCCCTAACAACGATACTCTCTATATCTATAGTAGACGTAATACGATACACCTTAAATAATCCAGGCGTACTAACATTTGTAGTACCACTATTATTGTTCAATACTTTAATAAATCGTATAATAGACAATCTTGCCACCCCATCTACCATGTATTCAACCAAATAATTAAAATTGTATTTAATTTCATTGTAATACTCTACATACGAGGTCAATAGATTTGTATATGCCTCGTTAAGCGTCGTGGTTGTACCGGCAAGTGTAATATTATTAAATGATTGGTTATTCCATTGGGTATTTAATTCATCGCATACCACCTTATTATCAGTTAGGTTATCAATTGTTATGTAAGATTTACAATTAAACCTATTTGGAAATAAATTATCGCTTGATATGATTCCAGAGATCGTTTTTCTCCCTTCAATTATGTCAGAAAGATATTTTTTAAATATAACGGTGGCATAATTAACTAATTCACTCGTTCCATTAAGCTCATTTGTTATTTCAAAATACTTGGAACGATACGATAAATCATTAATATAATTATCTGTATTGAAATATGAACATGTCATCATGACAGACGGTCTAGAGACGTCTTTTTCATACAATATTGACATGTTAATAGCGTACACGTTGGACTCATCTGTATCTGCCAAGTTTGCATAAACCGTATAATTTTCATCTTTTGCGATAGAGGAATATGAACTATTAACATATAATTGCCAAACATTATTTACATAATTTCTTATTCTATTGTGCGAATCAGCGTTAAATCCAAAATCTCTTGTAAATGTTTGTAATTCATCTATATTAAGTGTTTCTAATCTACTGTTTGCACTTTCTAGTTGAGCATTTATGCTTGCTATATTTGCATTTTCCTGATCAATTTTGTATTGATATACAAAGTTACCATTTGGAACGTAACTGTTTCGCCAGCTCCCTACGCGTGTTGTCTCCCATGCACCGATCCCATCGCGGTATCCACCACTATCGCCAGCAAAACGATATGAGTGTATGCCTGTTATTAATTTTGCGTCAATATATTTCCTTGGACCATAACTAGAAGTACCCGATCCCACATATGGATATAAGATTAAACTATAGTAATCTGGATTGTTATACATACGTAATGCTGACTCTTTGAATACAGTCCAATAGTCCAGCTCATTTAGAGCGGTTCTTTTACTAGCTACTAGGTTCGCTATGGAAGCTCGCGTATTGTTAATAGACCCTGTGTTATCAAGCGGTTCAAAAACAAATTGAGCATTACTGTTGTGTAATTGTGATACGCGTGCTGCAGCAGTTTCAATATTAGATACAACCCATGGTAAATAGATGGTTCGTATATAGGTTAGTACCGGAGTAGTAAGTTTATCTACTTGTAGAGAAGTTTCGTCTCTACCATTTGTTCCACTGACATAGTCATACATTTTTGTTAATGCCAATTTATTATAGTTTGGAATCGTGTTATAATTAGGACCAAGGCTGTTAGATGATATTTCGGACGGCATGTTGTCTATATACTGTATCTTGAATGTCTCAATCGTCGTTTCATTTGTCAACAAATTAGTATACTGATCTATTTGCTGTGAGGTAATAGTT
>Ga0102883_1000402_pt1 | contig 16870 bp, 19 predicted proteins | sample Colrivmet1549B02_FD_94877 | JGI IMG/M metagenome (GOLD analysis project Ga0102883, IMG submission 94877) | Estuarine microbial communities from the Columbia River estuary - metaG 1549B-02 | ecosystem: Environmental > Aquatic > Marine > Intertidal zone > Estuary | place: USA: Columbia River... | reverse complement strand
ATAAAGTATTTAATAAAACAAAACAATATTGATTTTATATTAACGACTCATTTAACCGAACTGTGTAAAAAAATAGAGCCCATCATGGAAAACCATCATATGAATGTAAATAAAGAGGGGGAATTTAACTTTAATTATACTTACCAAATAAACAAAGGCATTTCAACTGTAAGAGGCGGAGTAAAAGTATTATTCGATTTACATTACCCGGAATATATTTTGGAAGAATCGAATAAATTATTAAAAGATACGTAACATACGTGTAAAAAGTAAAATGTAATACGTTTGCTTATAATTTAATTAATATCATAATTAAATAATAATAATGTACGACGTTTTAACAAATCCAATCACTTTACTATGTTTAGGCATTGTATTCTTATTAATATCATTTTTGTTTTTTTATTTTAAGAGAAGTCTTTCTTTATTGGAAAGAGCGCAAATGGAACAAGCAAGAATATTACAGTCGTTTATTACAAATATGGAAATGTCACAACAACACCAAATGGCGCATCATCAACAAATGATGTCACGCGCACATATGAATAATAATACAAGTGAAATAGAGAGTGTACGAACATTGATTGATGTATCTGATGATAGCAAGGTCGGTGATAGTGATAATGAGAGTGATAGTGATAGTGATAGTGACGATGACATCGGTGATGATAGTGACGATGAGAATGACGCGGATAGTGAGAACGATACTGATAATGACTGTGGTCAAGACAGTGACGATGACAGTGTATTGAATGGTCGTAAGAAACATAGGATTCCTATAATAGAAATAGACGTATTACATGGTGAGACGGATGTAGCGGATAATGACAATACTGAAATAAAGGTAATTGATTTTCAAGAGACAACGACAAGTTTAGAAGAAATATACCCAACAATTATGAATATTGACAAGTTAAATAACAGTGTGAATAATAGTGAGAATAATAGTGACAAAGACGAAACTGATGATAGTGATGTTAGTGATGACAGTGATGACAGCGATGATAGTGACGACCATGATGACGGTGATGATAATGACGATGTTCGTAATGAAACAGTACTAGGTCGTAGTAGTCATAGTGGTGAAAATAAAAACAATACGACTAGTAAAAGCATTCACGAGCTACTAGAAAATAAAACGTCCTCATCAAATGACGAGAGTACAAACAATACATATGAAACTATGATTAGCGCTGATTTAAAAACATTGAGTGTCCAGACATTAAGGAAGATGGCAGAGGAGGCGCATATTATTGAAAGCGGAGATAAAAGAACAAAGAAGGAACTAATTTCATTATTAGGAAATAAGAAATAAAGAAATACATTTTCTCTCTACGTATATATATACAAAATGAGTTGGGGAACATGCTATGCTGGTTCTAATAATATTCATTTCGATTTTCCACCCATTATGGCAGATGGTCGAAATTACTCAAAATGGCAACCTGGTGCTCAAATAAACGAAGAAATCAGGAAAGAACATAATATCAAATCAAACTGGCAATACAGAAAGTATTTAACAGAAAACGCAGACGCGGTGATAAAATCGAATCAATTGGAGGCATGCGACGAATGTTGTTATTGTCCTGCTTTAAGAACAGGAGAAACCATTTCAAATACTCCGTTTTTATACAAATCGTGTATGGAAAAATCACAACCATATGGGTACGAGAACAGTGATTTGAAGAATGTTTATTTATCTTCTTATCAACTTCAAGCAAGAATGGTAGCACCTGCTATTACACAAGAACAATTGTTACAGCGAAAATATCCTAATCCAAACTAAATCAATATTCAATAAATATCAGAAGAAGTAATATATTTATTGAATTTAGTAAATAAACAATTCACGTGGTTGTACTATAATGAAACTGTTAAGTATTGATGTTGGAATAAAGAATCTGGCACTTTGTTTGTTTGATATCGAAAGCAAAGATAAATACGAAATTGAAAAGTGGGATGTAGTAAGTTTATGTAATGAATCCATAGTAAATTGTTCATGCGGGAAAAAGGCAACCTATTCATACGATACAACTTATTACTGTAAAAAACACTGTAAAGATACTAAGCGCGATATTATTCCACCTGAATTAGAAATAGGCAAACTAAAAAAGAAAAAAATCGGCGAAATAAAAGAGATACTCACAAAGCACTGTATCGAATTTGACCCCAAGAAAAGTAAAATACTTACATTGGAATATTTGGACAAAGAATTTGAATACAAGTATATCCTTCCATTTTCAAACAAGGTGAGAACAACTGATTTGAATTTAATTGAGATTGGCATTAATTTAAAACAAAAAATGGACGAATTGTACGGAGACATCAAAATAGATACTGTTATTATTGAAAATCAAATAAGTCCTATAGCAAACCGTATGAAAACGCTACAAGGAATGATAGCCCAGTATTTTATAATGAAGGATACAATTGATATTCATTTCATATCAGCTTCTAACAAATTAAAGGATTATGTATGTAAGAAAACTACATATAACGAGAGAAAAGGCATGGGAATTGAAATATGCGAAGAATTATTAATTAACAACGAATTATTTGGAAAACATTTAGAGATGTTTCATAAACACAAGAAAAAAGACGATTTAGCCGACTGTTTTCTACAAGGAATTTGGTATCTGAGAGATAGAATTATATATAATTAATGTGTTTGATTTAAAATTAAAGTTTCTATTTAATTCATAATGAGTGAGCCTGAAATTATAGACATTAGTAATTTTGATTCAAATGATACAATTAATATAAGTGGGCCCCGATTATCAACTTTTGGTTCAGGGATTGAACTATTAATGAACGATAAAAAAAAGAATTCTATGGGTAGTGGTGGTAGCAGAAGTGGAGGATTATCAAGTGATATAGATGTGAATGACTTGAATAATTTAGAAGATGAATTGAATGAGCTATCGAGTCCCAAAAAAAGTATAAAAAATGCTAGGTCAAATATGTTTTCATCGTCCTTCAAATTAAACGAAGGGTTCGATAACACGGATGATATGGACGACGATGACAACATCAGTATAGTCGAGCCATTAAATTTAGGGGCATCTACAAAACAACAATCCAGCGAGGAGAAAAAAACATGGGATGGTTATGGTAAGTTTAATGACATTCCAATAAATCCAGATATCACAAAATCTCAAGCAGAGCCTCGAATGAGCAAAGAAGAAGCCTTGAAAGAGAAATTTACTTATTTACAAAAGTTGGAAGATTTAGAAAGGAAGGGGGTAAAACTCACCAAGAAATATGACATGGAATCCAACTTGCTTGAAATGAAGGGAGAGTATGAGACAATCGTGGCAGAAAAGGAGCGAAAGAACGCGGTCAAGTTTCAAGGAAAAATGTTGATGGCTTGTATTACCGGATTGGAATTTTTAAATAATAAATTTGACCCGTTTGATATAAAATTAGATGGTTGGTCAGAGCAAATCAATGAAAATATTGATGATTACGACGAGATTTTTGCGGAATTACATGAGAAATACAAGTCAAAGGCATCGATGGCACCCGAACTAAAGTTATTATTTCAGTTGGGTGGTAGTGCGTTGATGGTTCATATGACAAATAGTATGTTTAAATCGTCCATGCCAGGAATGGATGATATCATGCGTCAAAACCCCGATTTAATGCAACAATTTACAAGCGCTGCCGTAAATTCAATGGGACAAACAAATCCAGGATTAGGCGGGTTTATGAGTTCTATGATGGGAGGCGGCAGAGGAGGTCAACCGCCTCCATCCCCAAGACAACAGCAACAGCAACCGCAATACAACCCCCACGAGCAATTTATGCCACAAACAAATAGGCCCCCTCCTCAACCGATAGCAACACAAGGTCCTACGTCTGCGCCTCCGCCGGTAAGACCTGGATACGTTCCTCTCTCAAATAGACCGGATATTAATGCTAGTCGTAACATTCCACCATTGGAACAGACAAAACGCCCTGATATGAAGGGACCAAGTGATATATCTAATATTTTGTCGGGTCTTAAAATGAAGCAAACGGAAGTAAATATTCAACAAGATAGAGACGATAAAGGAAGTACGATAAGCATAAGTGAATTAAAGGAGATGCAAAACGACAATATGCCTATAAGATCAAAGCGTCGAAAATCAGAAAGAAATACAGTCAGTCTTGATATTTAGAGCAAAACAAAACAAAACAAAACAAAACAAAATAAGATGTAAAAAATATATAATATTATTTAAATATTATATATCTGTTATTAACATGTTTGAAAATGGATTATTTATATTTCGAAGAGATTTACGCATTCAAGATAACATAGGACTGAATTTAGCAGCCGAGAAATGTAAACATGTATATCCAATATTTATATTTACACCAGAGCAAGTAACTGATAAAAACAAACATAAATCGGATAATGCGGTTCAATTTATGATTGAAAGTTTAGATGATCTACAGGGAAATATTCGTAAACACAATGGAAATCTAAATACCTTTTATGGTGAAAATGAAACAATTGTAAAGAAACTGATAAAAAAATGGAAGATAGATGCGGTATTTTTTAATAAAGATATAACCCCGTATGCCAAGAAACGTGATAAGTCAATTGAAAAACTATGCGAAACAATGAATATAGAATGTCTAACTGGTCAAGATTATTATTTATATCCGCCAGATGCGGTGGTCACTGGTTCGGGAGAGTATTATACGAAATATACTCCATATTATAACAAGGTTATTTTGTTAAAAGTAGAGAAACCGGCATACAGTAGACAATTTCACTTTACAAATGTCAGTGATGGCAATATAACAATCACAGACGCATATATGAAATTCACCGAACCCAATCACGAGATATTAGTGAATGCGTCGAGAGAAAATGGTCTACAAATACTAAGTAATATAAGTACCTTTAAATCATATGACAAAACAAGGAACGACTTAGACAAAACAACGACACAATTAAGCGCATATTTAAAGTTTGGAAATATATCCGTGAGAGAAACATATGACAAAATGAAATCGAAATTAGGACTAAAAAGTGGACTAATAAAACAGCTAATATGGAGGGAATTTTATGCTCAGTTATTATATCATAATCCGCAAGTGCTTGGAAATCCATTGAAAGAAAAATACGGAAAAATCAAATGGGACAAAAATACAAAGAATTTGAATGCTTGGAAAAATGGCATGACTGGATTTCCGATAGTAGATGCTGGAATGAGGGAAATGAACAAAACTGGATATATGCACAACCGCGCGAGATTAATAACAGCAAGTTTTTTGATAAAAACATTGCTTATAAATTGGGAAGACGGTGAAAAATACTTTTCTCAACATTTAACAGATTATGATCCAGCCAGTAACAATGGAAATTGGCAGTGGGTTGCTTCGACTGGTGCGGATTCACAACCATACTTTCGTATATTTAATCCATGGTCTCAGTCCGATAAACATGATCCCGAAGCTACATATATTAAAAAATGGATACCTGAGCTACAAGATATTCCACCAAAGGCAATACATCAATGGAATGAAGAATGGGCAAAATATCCAAATATTAAATACCCGAAGCCAATTGTTGACTACGAAATACAACGCGAAAAAGCATTAGAAATGTATAAAAGTGTGGTATAATTCATTTCAGTTCCCTGCGCGGGTTTCTTTATACAATTGTATCATATTGTGTATCCCGTAATTATCATACACTGTAAGTGAAATATTTAATTCTGGAATTAACATAGGAATACACACGGAATTTAGCTCGTGTTCATCTATCATAAATACGAATTTTTTATTAGTATTATTGCTACTTCCACACGTATCCGTTGTATCCATTGTATCCGTTCTATCCAATGTGTCTACTATTGTATCAGTGACGTTTATTGTATCTACTACATTGATAAACATCGTATTACATATGTTATTTATAATTTTATCTAGCTTATTCATTTTATTGGTACTATAAATATTTTGTGGTGACATCTTAATTTTAACCTTATAATTAGTGATACCGTTTACATCTATATATTCGCTTACACTATTATCTACTTCAAATATTTTATGAGTGTTTATATTTTTGTAATCATATTTACTTTTAGACGGAATATATAATTCAGGTTTCACTTCACGTTTTAGATTACACGAACAAAAAGAACGAGACATCGTTTTATTTTTATAATCACTATAGGTAATATTAAACCGCATGTTTGCTATTTAATAATATCATTGTTCGTTTATATATTTTTTACGTTTTTTATGTTTTTTATGTTTTTTATGTTTTTTATGTTTTTTATGTTTTGAACATTCAAATGTGTAATTATGTTGTTGTACGAATGGTACGGATAATTTCCATAACCAGACGATATATACCATACATAGATATAATTATACCTATAATATAGTCCATACTTTCCGTTTTTTCGTTGTTTAATCGCATATAATCAAGTATTCGTAAATATTCAACATCTATAATAGGCAAGTGTTCAGTATGATAGTAGTTGTCCACGTATATTAACGCGTCCGTATTGCTAGTGCTAATACTGCTACTAATACTATTGTTGTACTGGGAGATCATTATTGCTACAGGATTATGATTATAATTTATTTGAAGACACATTTCAAAGAGTTTTTACTATAATTCAATCTAATCTATTCTATTGTGTACTTCAATTATATCTAAAAAACAATATATAACATAGTTATGGCGTTACGATTATGATTCTGTTATTTGTCTTCGTGGTTCAGTAAAATGGGTAAATCATTTCTTACAAAATAACAATGACCTTGTTTGGTCCATTCTACTTGAATCGTTTTAATTTCTACGCCATTCTGAGAGGCTTGATACACTGCCTTTTTATAAACTAAATCGACATTTGACGTTTGAAAATGTTTCACATCATTTCGTTGAATAATGAAGCATAATATCGCGCGAATAGTGCCTTTTTTTGCTATTTCTTCCAACTCTTGGATATGTTTAAGTGCTCTCGGGCTAACGACATCTGTGCTATTTTTTCTGTAACCATCCGGGAAATAAGCGATTTTTTCATCAAACCGTTTATTTTCACATTCGGTTACATAATGTTTGCGCTCTTTTTTTGGAACATCAACATAATCAGCTAGTGGGACGTTTTTTATTTCTAATATAAATGGTTTTCCGGTTTCATCTATCCCAGCAAAATCAAATCTGGAATTCATAATCTTGACTTCGCGTGTATACGATTTTACACTCATCAAGTTTTGAATACAGTTGTTTTTCAATGCCTCCTCTGCTATATTTTCTCCTAATTTGGGATTAATTCCAACTATAGTTACAACATCCTCATTGTCGGCGGTTGTTTCGTTGTATACCGCCAAATCTATACGATGACTACATACAAGTTTTTTATTAGAGGAGTTGGTCATTTTGCTCATTATTACACGCGAATCCTTTTCCGCAAGACCACAGCAACCTAAAGAAGGCGAATGACCCAATATTTCCTCGCCGTTTTCTAATTGAACATCTGCTACATAGGGTGTTTTACAATATTGAGACGGACGTTTGGTTATTATACCAGAAGAAACGTCCCCTAATTGTAACAATAAAATTGACATAATGTAAGTAATGGATAAATTATGCCAAGACAGAACATTTATTTCAATTTTATTTCATCTTCATCCAATGTAATTGATTTGTCAAAAAAGGAACGATATATACCATCTAAATACGTAGTGATGTACTCTTGATGTATGTATAAAGTATATGATACCACATATCCTAATACATAACCTGCTATCACCTGAATTAAATTATGACAACCTTTCATAATTCTGGCATACCCCATTAAAATGATAGGAAAGTTATACATGAATATACTAGTCCAGTTATTTTTTGTACTACGCAACCATAAGATATTCATCAAGAATGATATGGTGGTTACATGACCGGACGGAAATCCGGATTTATGGTCAACTAAACCACCCGTGTTAAAGAGTGAACAATTCATAGCACCATTTGGTCGTTTAAATATTGGAGCATACCATCCAGTAGTGATTTCCTTTAGAAAGTCGTGAAAAAACAAACATAGACCAGAACCCAAGATTAGTATAGGTTCTAAACTAAATAAAATATAAATATTTGCTACGAGTGCAAAGAGTGATATAATATCATATATAGAATCCATTTTGATGAACATTTAATTATTATATAACAATTAAATATTTATTTTTCGCATATTTACACATACACATACATATACGTGTTATATAGTGCCTTTTTTTAAGTAGCTATTTTCTGTTTTTTTTCGTTCGTCTTCGATTGCCAGTTCGTTTGCCACCCGTATAAGTGGTAGTAGTAGTGGTAACTGTTTTTTTTACAGGCGGATTCTGTATAGGTTTACTGAATGTATCAGTCGGTCGTTCGCTAAATGGAGCCGTTTTACCAACTGGTTTATCTAATCCAACTAAATAATAATAATCATTTACAATGCTCTCCCTTTTTTGCATACAAGTCAATCGCGTAGAGTCTATAAACGACAACTCACTACCCTCATGTAATACAAATTGTATATTAATTTCAACATTGGGAGATTTCTGTCCAGGAACGGGAGTTATTACATATTTATTGTTCCAATTATAACTATTAATGACATACTGTTTTTGATATATAAAAAAACTGTCTCCCTTTTTAAAAAATAAGTCCAACAGAAATTTAATGTTATTATATATAATACCTTTCTCTCGCGCATCAGCTATGGTAATCGGTTTATACATTTTCTTTTCTTGAAGCCTAGTAATAAAATTATCAAGTTGGGCAGAAGAAAGAAATATTTTTTTAATGTCATCGTCACCTAAACCAGGGTCGAACACTTCTTTTGTTATTTTTATAGAAGGTATAAAAAGTATATTAGGAAATAGACTATATAACGCTGGATTAGACATGATCGGGCTATAACGCATATCTTTAACAATAGCTCCATTTATGGTAGAGGCATCAAATGTAACCTTCAATATATTATTACTCATCTTATAATAAGAATATATTATTTATTAGTTACTAGCATACAAAATATAAACTATAAAATACAAGAATGAAATAAGAAGTTTACTAATAAGTAGTTACGTTTTGATAATGATTTAATAATTCCATTCGTCTAACCTTGTCTTTTTGTTTTTTCGCCTTTTCCAAGGTTTCTATTGCCTTATTTATTTCAATGTCACTAATTAACCCGTCGTTATTTGTATCTATTACCATTCTTGTTTTATACTTATCCGGTAACACGCAAAATTTACTGTTACTATTTAATATAAATTCTGATAAAATAATAAACACGGCTGTTAAGGTTAGAGCAACGATAATATCTCTTGTACCCATCCAGGCTATCGTAAAGATTAAAAGCTCTTTACCAATATTATATTTAACATACGCCTCCATAGAATCGCTTAGTTTTATTTCAACAAACCTAGAACCAATATTTAGTAAAATCATCATGATACCAGTAAAATATTTACTGTTATTTAGCACATTTAATATTTCGAGCATAATTGTTATATATACATTAGAAAAAATAAATGGAATCATATAACAATAAACATGTCTGTTTCCTATACGCATATTGCGCATTTCTAAATATTCTATTGAATTGAATTGAATTGAATTGACGTTATTTATTGTTTTTTAGTAACCTGTTCTCGGTCCACTGGTTGAGTATTAGAGTCTTGTGGTCGTAGATTTTCTTCATTTGTTATTTGTTCACCAGAAGAAACAATTTCAAAATCACAATCATCGTCACATGGATTACATTGTTCCTTTGTAAATTTAAGGTTGGGAAAACTCTCTTTAATTAAATCACTTGTTACCCTTTTACCATTTTTCATTAAAATACCATTTTTACAATTATTTTTTTTAAACATTGAGATGGAAGAATTATTAATATCACTCTCATTGTCTGTATCAGCATCCATATCACTATTTTTGTCAACACTAGTAGAGTGTTTAAAAGATTCCGATGTGCCATTGGCTGGATGGTCAGTCATATTGTTTTTTGTGGCATCGTTATTTTCCATACCCTCAAACAGAGGTTGTTTCATTGAAATAATTACCAAAAGTATTAGTATACCAGCTAAAATATGAAAATGACTGGCTACAATTATCAAGATAATGATTATCATTTTGCCTAAAACACTGTTAAAATTCATCAAGTTAAAATTCATCATATTAGACATTCCTTATCCTTATATAAATAAAAAATATAATTTTTCCGTAACTTATTCAAATTATTATCTGTATTTTTTATAAGTAAATGTCTTTAGCAATGTATGCCTCTGAATTTAATATTGAAAATATGGAAACCAAACAAATACAAAAAAAAAGAGAACCGATGAGAAACAAGACCTTAAAGCGTCGCGAACCATTGAAACAGAATGCGAATATTGAGGCTTTAAAAAAACGCATACAATATGACGATGTTGATGTTGATGACGATGACGAAGAGGAAGGTGGATTAAGTAATTTTCAACCACTTCAACACCCGAATTCTGCAGGTATGGAACGCATGACTAATGTGAATAGTATTGGTATGAATTCAATAGAAGATGGATTAACAGATAGAATGAATGCCCAACAAAACATACCTCAGTCTCAAATACACCAAGAAATACAAAATCGTCAGCAACAGGAAGGATTCACTCAATTGCCAAGTGAATACGCGAAACAATATTATCAACAATATGTTCCTTATTTTAACCAGAGCTCAGACGATAATAGTCCAAATGGAGTTGGTAAAGATGAATTATTAACAAAGTTGAATCAAATTATTTATTTATTGGAAGAGCAACAAGATGAAAAAACCGGCAATGTAACCGAAGAATTAATATTATACTCTTTTTTAGGAATATTTATTATTTTTATAGTTGATTCTTTTGCTAGAGCAGGTAAGTATGTAAGATAATAAATACGTTTAACTACATCTAAAAAAATATTATTATTCAATATATGGATAACAATATTACAATGCACACTGTAGAGAGGAGTCATCAACAACAACAGCAAAAACATCATGAACAGCAACAACAGTCACTTGTCGATGTCAATATTACGGATGAAAATACAGCATTAAATGTCATGGTATCATTTCTTCATTTGGCGCAAAAGAGAGGGGCATTTAACCTTCAAGAATCAGCCAAAGTATGGGAGTGTGTCAAGTTATTTATGAAACAATAATAATTTTAATTTAATATTGTATAACTATAAATGAAGGCATCTTCTAATTTTATGAGATATACCCAAATAATGGTATTTTATGTATTGATTTCATACATACTCTTCCCACTAATTGGATATTTTATGTTTGGAAAAACATTACAATCGGCCGGTCATGGATTTGTCGTTGGAAGTGTTATTTCGGTAGCGTTATGGTATACATATGGTAGAACGTTAGTCAAGGACTAATTAAATGTACATGACCGATGTATAATAAAAATAAATTTAACCTCACAAGAGATTAAATTTATTACACTGTCTGGAAAGAAAAATAAAAACAAACCCAATCAAAACAAAATACCTAACTATCTACTCGGGTTTTTGAAAAACGTACAAATATTGATATTCCATTTGTGCCATCATTAAATCGACTTGCGCATAAGTAATAAACCCCGCTTCTTTACATTGTTTTACAACACTTTGCTTAGAAGGTATCCACAATTTATGAATATTCTGCCTGGTCTTTTTCTCACTGGAAGTAGTGTCTTTAAAAATTTCCTGAAACTGAACAACATCATTCGGAAATATTTGGAAATCAGACTTATAATCGAAATTATTAAAGACAACATTTGACTCGGTAATTCTTTTGTCAGCAAAGCTTTGTGGGTTTACCATAATAAATGGCTTAGCGGCAGGCACAACCGGATCAAACTTGTTTTTATCGACCAACTGAACAACAAAAAATCCTCCTGGACGTAACCAATTAAAAATATTTTGTAACAACGTAGATTTATCCTTATAGTAATAAAAAGTCAGATTCAAACATACAACATGAGTAAATTGTTGTTGATTAAATGTCATTGATTTCATAGGAGTTCCTTGAACAAAATTTATTTCCGGGTATTCTTCTTTAGCATATTTAACCATTGATTTGGATTCATCTAAACCTATCACTTTAGATCCTTGTTTATGAATTTGATTTGCTACATGTCCAGTGTTACTACCTATAATCAAAAAATTGCTTTCGCTCGTTGGCTTGGTGATATTTTCAATAGTGCCAACTTCATACTGATTGACAAGTTCTCTATAAAACAATTCGTCATATATATTTACATAAAAATCATCAAATAGGTTTATTCCTTTTTTTACTACAAACTTTTCCTTTTGGTCAATAAACCCTTCCTTGACGGGGGTATATGTTCTATAAACATTTACTAAAACAAACATAATAACTAGTAAAATTAATAAATGAAACCAAACGGGCATTTTCTGTAAATATTTTTCTATCTTATTATAAATTTTACTTATTGTGTTTCCGAAAAAGGTTGTAATTTCTGTCATATATATGTATAGTTATGTTATTTTTTTTATAAGAAATTTTATATGAATGAATTTGAAATCAGTGATATAAGAAGTGATGCTGAATTCAAAGGAATTACATTCTCAAAATTTAAAAGAACAGACGTAAAAAAAGAATTACTAAATAGTCTTGCGACCGGGCGTATCGAACAAGCCTTACATTGGAGTGCCGAATTTATTTGTTGTGGTTGCTTTATAGACTTGTGGGATATCATTTTAAATTTCGTCGGAAAACATATTCATTTAGGTAATCCTAAATTGCCTATTTATTTGGAAATGCGTTTTAATCATTTCAAAGAGATTATTTCGTGCTATATTGGATTTGAATTGAATATGCGTAATAATGACAAAGTACGCAAGATATTTGCTGAAATTATCACTATCATTTGTAATTCGAATAAAAAACATTCCATTGAAAGTGTCAAAATAAAAAAACAAGACGAATTTGATATCACCAATTTGGCAAGCAAATTAAAAGCGCCAAGTGTTGAATATGCGACCGCAATATTTAAAAAAGATGACCCAAAAGAATTATTTATTGCCGTCAATGAATTTGCGTATCATGTATCTAAGCAGTCATTGAATTCATTAGAAGCATGTTATTGGCTAGAATGGATAATGGAATTTGAATCATTGTGTAAAAAGAAAAAGGAAGTGTGTATGTGTGAGCGAAGACTATTTGTTCACGTGGATGAAAAATGCGTAAAAGAACCGATATGGTTGATATGGGACGTTTTATTTCATACAAATTCAAAAAGCAAAAATGAAATGTCTAAAAAAATCCTAAAAAGTATTTTCGAGCTATTTTGTATTCGATATACAAGTGGTGCTAAAAAAAAGAGAAAATATTTACTTTATTTTGCTATATCTTTATTGACGGACAAGTTTGATTCAACTATAGATATAATAACAAACAAAGAAGGAGTAGATAATATCACAAAAAAAATAAATCTCATCTACAAAGAAATAAAAAAGAACGAACAAGCGCCTGTAGAAAATTATCTATTTACAGGGCTGGAAAAGAGTAATAGAGAGAAAACATTTGAAAAATTAGAAGCACTAAATAATATGAATACAATTATACGCTCTTAGATAACTAGAGGGTGTTTCTAATATTTTGTCCCAATTACTTTATAGGTAACCAGTGTTACCAAATAAAATAAAACACCACCCCACAATGTATCGAGCATGGCGGGTATCCATTTATAATTTTTGAAGATAGCAATATTTGTAAAATCGAAGACACCATATACACACAATCCCAATATAAACGCATCGGTTGGTGATTTTCTCTCTAAAATGATAAATTTATATAGAACCAATACTAACAATATGTAAGAACCGACTACACCATACATATTTAATGTCATTTCCTCCTTTTGGATGCCCTTGACCATTTTGGCGAATAAAGGTCCGCCAATATTGGATAAATAAAGTCCGTCTAGTGCTAACATTGAAAATGCTGGAATTATATAATCCATTATATATTGGGTTATATAATAATTTATGTTAAAAGTTAACTGTTTTCATCTTCAATATCGTAAATTATAAAATTAATACAGTATCATAACCCCTGCTTTCTAATTTATAGCCGATAGAACAATATAACTGTATAACTTCATCTACTTCTTTGGAGATACTGTGTTCGTTTGTTTCAAAAAGTATTTTATTCGGATAACAAACGATAGGCAAATATTTTATATACAAAAATAACTGTTTTAAAATAATAGTATCGTGTCCTTCTGTGTCTATCTTTAAATACTTGACATTTCTTACATTATTCTGGTAAAATAGCTCATCAGTAGTAATTACGTTTACCTTGTCTATTTTACACAAATGAGAAACATTATGATGTATATGTAGAGGGTGATAATTATTTATACAATTACATCCTTTAAACCAATACGGTAAATTATTTTGTTCTATTATGTTTTCAGGTATATAATAAACATCCAATGTTGAATTAATATTGGAAATTCCAACATTTATTTTTTTACAGTTTAATTTATCCGGCAATTTATCAATATAATATTTTACAGCATCTACTGAAATACCAACTGTATTATCGTCAGCAGATTGTATTAAGGTATCAAAATTACTTGTTCCGATTTCAATAAAATCATAATCAATCAGTTTCATATTATCAAAGGATTTATTGATAAAATAGTTAACAGGCATATTACCTTCTAATATTTCCTTCTCTGTTTTATATTCTAATTTTTTATATACGGAATTTACTAACACTACCAATGGTTGATATTCACGAATGATTGTTTTATAATTTTCATATGGTTTCTCTATAAATTCTGTAACGCAATTCTGCCACTCAACCGGATATAAATTATTTAACCCATTAAAAATGTTATAATTATCAAAAAAACTAGTCGTTTTGTTATTATATATATTTTGGAGCATATTATTGCCTATATCAGTCCAACCAATTTTGCCCATTTTGACATCCAATAAATTTATCATTTGTTTTTTCCATTCAACCATAAGGGGTGTGTTTGCTTTACTTCCAAAAATACCATTCCATAATATAGTATTATTTTCTTTTATAAAAAATCCATCCCCGCTTTTAATAAAATCGAATAAACTATCGAGTGACTGTAAGACAATTGTGTCACTATCCAACCATATACCTCCATAATCGCAAATAACATTAACTCTTACAAAATCTGCCTGATGCGCAGGACATAATGTAGAAAAATAGTCTGGTATATTTTTTATATAATCACTTATATTTTTATCTGTTATTAAATTTACTTTGTATCCCTTACCATTTGTTGAATGTAAATAAATTAAATTTCGCAATATGGAAATTAACTTATATTCTTTACCAACCCAGTATAAAAAAACATTCCTTGGTTCCGTCGAGTTATTATGAAGATTATTTTCAGTATGACACTTACTAATTATTTCGTGTCTTATTTTGTCACCTATATTCTGTACCCATTGTAAGCAATGTTCTTGTGTTTTGATGACTTCATCAATGTCTGTAGACTGTATGATAGAAATTGCTTCATCCATAGAATAAACAAAATAACAAGGTAATGGTATTTCAAACATATTTTTAAAATACTCGAGATTATGTTTATCTTTGTCTCCTACAATAATTGGGATACAACCATTATACATTGCTTCATATATTCTAGAACATTCTATATTTGAATTTCCAGATGGACAAAACGCAAACAGTGAATTACGAAACATTTCTGTAGATTCAAAAGCATTCGTGTTTTTGCAAAAATAAGGTGTTAGTCTTGATAGTTTTTCGATTTGTGATGTGCGTTCATTTTTTACACTACCACTAAAACACCACTTATATTTTCGTTGATTTGACAATATCGATTGACCACGGATATATTTCTTGCCCCAACAATGATAACCTAGAGGAAGATATTTTATACTGGTATCGTTTATTTCGTCATGATATTCATTTTTATTTGGAAATTTGTACTGTCTATATACTAATTGTACCTTATCAAAAACCTCTTTATACTGCGGACGTTCACCGAATTCATCAGATAAATGAATCAACGCTTTTGGTTTTAATATGTCTACTAATTTTGATATATAATCCACGTTATATATATTGGAGGAATATGCGATAACATCCACATTTTTTATTAAAGAAACATTAAAATTGCTAGGAACTGACAAGAATTCAATATTATCCTTATTGCCGTCATCTGTTAAAATATCAACAATATACTCTGCTTCAACATCAGGACCCCATAATTTTGTTGTATCTGTACTCCACGAACTTTTATCATCTATATATCTCAACCATAAACATTTTATTTTACGTGAATTATTGAATTGTTGATATTGTGTGTCTAATGGTTGTTTTTCATTTTCAACGAGTTTATCAACAAGTTCCAAAGTAGTTTTTTTGGTAGATAATCTATATTTGTCTCGTTCGGTTTCATGTCCTTTGAAATAATTCGCCCAATAGTCATTTATATTATTATGCCCTAACATAGATGGTATATCCCTTTCAATCATCAATGGTGGAAATACGATTGCTTGGCTAAATAGACGATTTATGAGTACATCAGCAGCCACGGTATTTTGTTTTTCGCCAAAATGAGTAGCTAACACTTTATATCTATCTAATGTTTTCACTTTGTCATCCATTTCTATATAAGTTGGCTGAACCAAAGAATCCATATATGGTATATCGTCATTTTTTACAATATATCCTTGCATTCCTGGAAAATATCTACCTGTTATTATTTTTATTGTGTCATTAGACAATGTTTCGTCAAAGTTTGTATAAGTTTCGTAATTCTGGCAAGGAACCCAACCAATAGATACCATTTTATGAGTGTCATATTTGTTCCAATT
>Ga0102883_1000398_pt1 | contig 16953 bp, 13 predicted proteins | sample Colrivmet1549B02_FD_94877 | JGI IMG/M metagenome (GOLD analysis project Ga0102883, IMG submission 94877) | Estuarine microbial communities from the Columbia River estuary - metaG 1549B-02 | ecosystem: Environmental > Aquatic > Marine > Intertidal zone > Estuary | place: USA: Columbia River... | reverse complement strand
CCTTGAGCTCCTGTATTGCCTTGTGCTCCAATATCTCCTTGAGCTCCTATACTTCCTTGAGCGCCTGTATTTCCTTGGGCTCCTGTATTTCCAGAGGTTACAAAACTAACCAATACATCGTCTAAATTCACAAATGGACTTACACCAGAAAATGCTTGATTTACTATATCTATTGTCCACCAACCAGTGTTATCAGTTAAATTGTTTATTTCAAATAATAAAAAATACGTACTATCAAATTTTTTGGTTAATCTCACAAACCCTTTAATTGGAGCCGATACACTTTGAATTGTTTGCATAAAATTATCTATATTATCACCTGCGTCATTTTCACTATCTATATACATTTCTGTTGAAGAATTTTGTGACACATTATTTAATCTTACAAAACCAGTTCCGGGATCTGTTGCCGCTGTAGAACTATCAAATGTATAATCAAATGTTGCTCCTCCGAAATTTCCATCTTGTCCTTGTAATCCTTGAGCACCAATATTTCCTTGTGCTCCAACATTTCCTTGAGCACCAGTAATACCCTGTGGTCCAACCGGACCAATTGGACCAACTGGTCCAGGCGCACCTGATGAACCTTGCGCACCAATTGGTTTACAACATGTAACATACTGATTAAATTTATTATAATTTGGATATGACATTATTTGTATATATTTTATATATAATTATATTTAATTGTTAGAAACTTAATATAATTTGATTTATTTTGGAATAGGGAAAGGTCTTTGATCTGTTTGAACAACCAACTTTTCTGGCATATAGACTGGTAATCTATCAAAATAAGATATTTCCGGTAAATTTGTCAACTCTGGATTCACAGGCTTTTCAGGAGTTACTAAATTGGTCGAATTTATTCCAAACAAAGCGGATTCTATTTCCACTGAATTACGGGAAAAGGCTTCCCTAGGCATATGACTGGGTGTTATTCCCATAATAGGCAAGGCGTTATTATAAGCACGTCCTACTTGTGAATACGTATATTCAGCATAATTTCGTGAGTCCATATAACTACGTTGTTGAAGACAGTAATCATTTGGCATATTTTTATTACGGGTTGAAGCCATATTTGTATAGTATATTATAGTATAGTATAATATATTTTTATTCTTTTCTATTCTTAAAAATATAGTTTGTTCTAATTCTATTCTATTCTTAAACCATATGATTTTTATGTATTACTCTGCCTTTTCTTTCACGTATTATTCCTTCTTTTCTCTCGTTCGTTCGTCTATAGTGACCTTCAGGTATTCTTTCAAGTTATGAAGACTATTCTCGATTGGCAGTTTATTAAAGTAAGTATACAATAGTTTGTGGAATAAATCAAAATAATCATAAGAAAACATGGTTCTAAACATGAATTCTTTTGCCATATATCCTTTATAAGTATGAAGCTCGAAGAGTTCATCTAAAAACGGCTCCTTCTCAAGTTGTTTATAAAGAGCTTCCAACTTTTGGTCTATAACAGCTTCATCAAATTCAGTTAGTCCAAATAATTGTAAATATTGAATTTTATACATTAGTTCGCTTAACCCCTTTTCGTCGTCGTCTTCCTCTGTTATCATTTTGTATGTACATATATAATCCAACGCTAGATCACACATTTACATAAATAATTCATTTATTTTTAAACCGTATTTTCAATTGTTTTTACGATTTATATTAGTTTTAATATTGACCAGAAGAATGTCCAGACTTGTAATCCTTGTCCTTTTGTAACTCTCTGGAAGGAACACCCCCACGAATCCAGCCTTCAGCAGCCACACCTTCTACTAAATTGGCAGGATTAGTTATCGAATTCTCAATGGAAGGCAACAAAGGATAATTCATATAAGGAATATACGACTGTTCTGTAGTTGTGTTAATACTCTTTTTATTGGTTATCATATCGCCTTGTTGAATATGTGATTCCAAAACAGGGTTGGATGAACCACGACCCAAAAAGGGAACAGTTTTAAATGGACGCTCATACAAACTGATACGACATTTGGGGTGAGTATTGATGGTACCAATTAACAAATCGCTGTTAGAATCAATGTTACATCCACCAGCACCTACCTGATACCCCCCTTTGAAATTAATGTTTGGCTGGGTTGTAGCAAACTCTATGGGCCTCTTCATACCACAGTCTTGAGAGAAAAAATTCGTTAATAGGTAATTGGACTGAACTGTATTTTGAATATTTCTTTGACTTAATCCACAACTATCATCACCAATTCTTGTTAAACTATCAAATGTGAAGTCTTTTGTAAAAGCAGACATTTATATATATATATTTAATAATATTTTTCTTAAATATTTATTTATTTTTTACTAGTATAATATTTTTTAGTAAGTATAATCAAAACAATAGGCACACGTTTAACTCTGTCCAACAATAGAGCCTATACGAGGATTATTTTTCATTAACGCAAAGTCATTTCCTTCCTTACCTGATATCATATCTCCATAACAAAAATCAGCAAAACTCTTTTGGTCGTTGGGAATTCTTGTATTTGCCGTCGCATAAAAATTGTATTGTCCAAAATTTTCAAATTCCAAACTATCTCCTAAATTAGAAAATAATTTCTTCTTAATCTCAGGATCATTATCAAAATTTGATACGATAAAATCTTCCGTTCTGTTATTTATTTGCTTTTCAACTGCTTTATTATATGCCGGAGCAGCCATCTTCCTCTTAGGATCGTCTTGAATTTCAGGCAATAACACATTCATCAACGGATTTGTTTTGGTTGGATTGGTAAAATTCCCCTTTAAAGCATTGTAAACTTTTGGATTAGTAAACCCTTCTACGGAAGATGAATTTCCGTTATTATTTTCATTACTATTTTTATATTCCCTAGCATAATAAAGCATTATTATTATACCTAAAGTTACAATACCGGTTATGAAAAAATTGGAATTTTGAGTTACTAAAAACCCTAAAATAGTTAATATTATGACTAATCTCGTGATAGCATTTATTTTTTCATTTCTATTCATATTTTCTTTTGGCCATATTTGATTTATTTGTCCTTTTTTTAATAATATCAGTGGATTGTTTAACCAAATATTAGTGTTTTCTGTTGACATATATATATATATTCTTATTTATTTATTTTTTATTTTTTCCCCTTCTTTTTACTTTTCTTCATTTTATTCTCGCTGTCATTATTTGTGGATTTATCGCTTAATGACGTTTTGGTTGTTCTCATAGATTTTTCCGGTTTTTCTCCTTCTATGGAAAAAACCAACTCCTCAAGCTCATTATCGGTAAGAGGCTTTGTATCCGGTAAATTAGCCAGCCTATTCTGTTGAGTTTCCATCTCTAATTTCTTTTGCGCGGATTTGTCCTTGGCTCTCTGAACCATCTTTTCTCTTGTTTCCATCTTCTTCATATTTTGATTTAATGCGTTCGACATGGCACCTAAATTCAACTTTCCGCCACCTAAACCACCCATATTAGCCATCATTTTACCTAGATTGGCTAAATCGTCTAATCCACCACCACCGCCTCCTCGTCTACCCATGCCCATTTTTTTCATTAACGATTGAATATCTCCCATACCAGGAATATCTTTCATTTTACTCAATAACTGACTTGCCTCTTGCATCAATTCACTCTCCTTTATTTCACCAGATTTAATCTTACTATCTAACTTGCCTCCTACATTTTGTACTAAACTCATCAGTTTTCCAGGATTTTTAAATAAACTTGTGAACACGTCATTCACAGAGGTCGCATTTTCAGCGTCTATATTTAACTCGGCAGCCGTCTCAGCCGCTATCTCCTTTGCTAATTTGCCTAATTTACCATCTAATAGCCCTGAGATATGGTCTTGAATATCGTCTGGTTTAGGTAACTGATCCAAATTTATTCCGGATACATCAATCGGTCCATCTTCACCCATCATGTTTTGTAAATTATTCATGGTCTCTTCCAACTTTTTCTTTAATTCGTCCTCGTTTATCGCCTCGAATAATTTCGCAGCGTCACCAAATGATTCATGTGAATCTACCTTTCCAATGACTGAAAATAAAATGATCTGTAAATACTTCCATATGGTATCCTTTGTATTATCACTAATATCAGCTTTCCATAAATCCTTGAAATCTATTCCTGGCAAGAACTCTGTATTTATCTCACTATTTGAGAACATATCCTCGTTCTTGTACAAAATATCAAAAAATCTTTCGGGAAATACACGTTTTATATGTTCATACACTGCTTGAACACTATCTTCATCTTTAGTCTCCTTAATATTATGTAAGTCTAAATGTAGACCTTGTTTAAATTCTGGAAACGCAAATAAAATATCGTTTATTAAATCGTAAACAACCTTTACAAAATCTTCGGTTATTTCGGTTGAATTATCTTGGTCTTTGCTTGATTTAGACATCTATAAATAAACTAATCATTTATGTTTAAATCAAACTAATATTAATTAATTTAGTTGTTATATATTTTCGACAACTGGTTTAAATTCTTCAAGTACTGAATTGTTTTTTTTCTATTTCCCGCATCCAAGTGTCTTAACGGCTCCCTGATTTTGTCAATACCTTCTAGCATCTTATTCGCAGAACCCTCATCCATCTTCAAATCGGAAGAATAATCTTTGGTTAAAAAATACTCCAAGTTTTCCTTTTCGATTTCATCCTCATATTTTAAACAAATATATCTATACCACACAGAAACAATCATTTTAGGGTTCGCCTTTCTTAGCATGGTCAAGCCAGTTTTGGACGTTTTAATATCAGTGTTATTTGGAAATAACACCTCTACGTCTTCCAAGAACTCCTCAAATTGGTTGTTAAATGCCTTTAAAATAGTCGATTTATCCATTTTTATTAGTGTAAAATTTTATTTTTAAACCCTTTTCACAAGAATTCAAATACAGTTTTCGTATCCGTTGATAAGATATAAATATTTGAATATTATAGGATGAAAATACTTATAATAAATTACTTAGGGGGAAAGTGGTGCGATGTAATGAGACATTGTAACAATTGTATTTGTATTGATGAATCATCGTTAGACAACTACAACAAACAAAACTATAAACTCCTCCCTATTTTTATCGACGAATTTGTCAAGTATAATCACATTGAAAACAACATTTTTAGAAATACTCTGGAAAATATTCATTTACTCAACAACAAAAGTAAATTTGCAAAATACATGTTAACTCATTTTCCCGAAAGTATACCATTGACATATTATTATAACTTTGACAATGAATATTTTATCAATATCAGCATGAATAACGATATCAATAATAATAATACCAGTACAACTAATTCATTACATGATAAAATGATTATCAAACCAAATGAAGACATGGGTGGAACAGGTGTTCAAATAATTAATACTTTTGACAGCAATATCAAGTCAAACTATATTATTCAACAATATATTGAACATGTTGAATATTACGCAGGCCATTTTTTAGTATTTAATGGTGTGATTTATAATAAAGTTTTTTTCATGTCCAGTGAAAAAAATCGTGATGGGATTACATGTGGGGCTATTACAAATTACAAAATTATCACTGATTTATCTGTAGATGATACTATTTTTAGGACAATTTTCACTAACTTAAATTATTCGGGTATATGTTGTGCTGATTTTACTATAAAGAAGGATAAAATTATAATATTTGAAATCAATCCCAGACCGGGTGGTAGTTTGTTACTCAACGAAACTTATTTCAATCGGTTTGTAGATACATTGCTACAGGTTATACGTTAAATTGTATTTTACGCTCACGCATGGTGTTTGCCTTGTTGCTGTAATCGCAAATCATTATTTCTCTGTTCTTCCATATCTTTATAAGAATTCTCACTAATTTTATCAGGAGTCCATGTATCTGGTGGGGTGTCTATTGAACTTTTATAATCAACCGTCGCATAATTATACATTTGTCTCGTTCCACCATTTCCTTTTGCCAATAACTCGTCACTACCTTGGTCCCAATAACTAAAACTATCACTTGCTACACCAAAGCCACCAATATTATCATTTCCTAAAGCAAATGCCATTGGTTCACCATTGAATCCACTTGCCTTTGCGTTTATATATTCCTCCCTCGGTTTTATCTTGTCGGTTATCTCGTTTCCAAATATAACCTTATTGCCCTCTTTTAATAGTAACATGGCCGGTACCTTTTGTACTTGAGGGGGGAGTATGACCTTTTGTTGGTTTTCTAAAATCACATATATGGCGCCATTTTCAGGGCTTTTTATCCTTTTGTCAATACAAATAAAATGAATATCCTTCTTTAATTCACTATTTCCAATTGTTCGTAAAATATTTTTACATTTGTCGCAATAATTACTATAATACAATATACAACTCATTATACTAATAAACTACTTATTTAACATGTATTTAAACTTATTATTTATTATTTATTATTTACTAAATATTTTATTTATCGAGGAAATATTTTTTCAATAATTTCATAAAAAATTGATATAATAATATAAACAATAAATATAACAATATATATAGTTAAGATGATGGATCCCATTATTAAAATCAACGGCGAGGAAAGTAATACACTGAAATTTACTATGACCAACATCAATCATAGTTTAGCAAATTCATTGAGAAGAATCGTGTTAGCCGACATTCCTACAATTGTTTTTAGAACTTTTCCACATAACGAAAGCAAGGTTAACATTACTATAAATACTACTCGTCTTAACAATGAAATTATTAAGCAACGTCTTGGTTGTATTCCTATTCACATTACAGATGTTGATTTTCCATACCAAGAATATATGATTGAAGTTGATGAGAAAAATGACACGGACACTATTCAACTGTTAACAACTGCTGATTTTAAAATCAAAAACATTTCTACGGATAAATATTTATCTTCTACGGCTGTAAAGGAGATTTTCCCTCCAGATAGATTGACTGGTGACTATATTCCGATTACGAGAATGCGTCCAAAACTATCCGAAAATATTGAGGGAGAACATATTCAGTTCAGTGCTTATTTGGATTTTGGAACTGCTAAACAAGACGGAATGTATAATGTAGTGTCTACATGCGCATACGGGGCTACCATGGATACGGTAAAAGCGAATGATGTTTGGAATGATAAAAAGAAGGGTTTAGTCAAGTCTGGAACGCCTGAAGAAGATATTGAATATGAAAAACAAAATTGGTTTCTTCTCGAAGCAAAGCGAATTATAGTTCCGGATAGTTTTGATTTCACGGTTGAAACGGTCGGTGTATTTTCCAACTTTTCGATTATTTATAAGGCATGTGATATCATGATACAAAAATGTAAAAAGTTTATTTCGATGATTGAGAAGGGCGATGTTCCCATTGAAATTAGTGAAAATACAACTGTTTCCAATGAATACACCATCACGCTACACAATGAAGATTATACATTAGGCAATGCTCTCGTGTATTTCCTATATGAAAAATATTATAGTGGTAATAAAACGTTGTCATTTATTGGATTTCGTGTTCCTCATCCACATATTCCAAAGGGTGTTATTCGAATGGCATTTGAAAGTGTATCAGATACTACTACCGTTTCACAATACTTGACATTTGCTGCCGAAGATATTATTACAACCTTTACAAATATTCAAAATAAGTTCAAGGAATAATTCCAATATAGTTCAAAGAACAATTCCAATAACAGTTCAAAGAACAATTTAGCCTAAAAAAATATAAATATATGTATATACAATAAATATGTTTATTTTTTTAGTACACGTTATATGTTACGATTTATGGTATTATTTCACGCATATTTGCTCGCATAACGTGAAGATTTATAGATATCATAAATATCATCATGCAACTAGGTACGATGAGTTAACATATAATGATGCTTTTGCCGGACATATGATTGAATATCCAGTACAGATGGTTGGTATCTTTATACCCACTATTTTTATTGAATACCACCTTCCTACTATTTTGTGCGTGTATATTTTCGTTACGATACGAACTTTTTTAAATCATGACCATAGATATACCTGGTTAGTCGGTAATCATCATTTATTACATCATAAACATCCAAAGTATAATTTTGGTGAATACTGGACTGATGCCTTATTGGGTACGTTATATCTTCCTGGAACCGACGGTGTATACAGCCAATACAAACAATAAGAGAATTTTGAATAAAAATAAATTCTTTTTTATTTGCTATTATATATAAGATATAATTATGAGTATGAGTTCGGAAGCAAAATATAGAGCAGATACTAGTAAATACATGGTATCTGAGCGTGGTAGAATGCCATACGACTCTAGATTAACGGAAGAAACAAGAGTACCTGACGATTATGTTCCAAAAAAAGATAAAATTCAGTTTGTAGAAATATATCCTATGCCGAAGAATGAACAATCATCAACCTATGAGTTGGATCGTTTAGATCACGAATGGCAAAAAAAATGGTTCCACGAAAATGGTGACTTGAATGTGCGAATCAAAAAACGAAAGGGCGATGGTTCGAATGATAGCACCATACTATCTCAAATACAGAAATATCGTAATGATTTAGGTGAATTTCATAGAAATGATGAAACCTATACAATGGCACACGAAGAATTCAAGCGAAAAAACAAAGAAGAAAATGAACTTTTTCGCAAACGAAATGATATTCGAAAAGCATTGGAAAAAAATACGTTGCGTTCTATTTCGTTGGATGACGCTACTAAATTAGGGTGGATAGTAGAAAATGATCCGAAATATACAGTACATACTTCGTCGAAACATAACACACAATATGTTTATCCCAATGAATTTAGAGAAAGATGGACCGGAGAAAAAGTTATTTTGTCTAATAACCCCGTATGGATAGGTGAAACAATGATTGATGAAAATAATAGTAAAACAGGAGGGAAAAGGAAGAAATCTACAAAAACGCACAAGTCAAAAAGAACTAAAAAGGCCAGAAAAATGAACAAATCTAAAAAAATGAAAAAAACGAAGTCTTCTTATAGGGCGAAGCGACACCACAAGTAGTAGTATTCTAGTAATAGAGCTAATCAAAAAACAAAAAATAATTTATCATTCGTTTTTGTTTTTCTATAATGAATGGAACGGAGTGTGTATTTATATTTATTTGTATTATTTGTATTTGTATTTACGGGACAACCTCTACACTATCATTCGTACTAGTAGTCGCAGTGGTATTTGATGTATCATTCATACTATATTTCTTACTTGCGATGTGATTTTTTCTCATATCATAATTCAAAATAAACATTTGCTTTGCTGGATGTAAATTATTAAAATATTTAATCACCTCTTCTTTGTTGATATACCTGTTTTCAGGCATCAACTTCTTCAAATAAATTTCATGATGAAGTGTAAACATGTGTGTCTTGAATTTTTCGGGGAATTCCTTCAGTTCCTTCTCTTTCTTGATATAACATCGAATGTAATTATTGAATAATTCATTCGTATATGCGTGTATAATATCTCTAAAATCATTAAATACCGATCTATGTTCCTTATAATATCGTAAATATTCAGTCATCATTCCAGATTGTCTCAATGTAAGATATTGATATTGAAGCTTTGGATTATTTCCTCTTAATTTACGCACGTGTTCATAATTAGGATTTCTAAATTTCCAGCGATGACCCAAGTTGTTTTTAATCATTACACCTACAACGTCGTAAGATGTATTCATCGACGCCATTATTTCCTTACAATTGGCCAAGCTATTGGGCGACTTTAATGGAATACTGTTTACTATGTTTACTGTATTTGGCTTCATACCGAATTGTTCCGTGTTATTATTAATAGGAACAATATGAATCGTCTTATTGTTTTCAATATGATATACATTTACTAAATATAGTGCCATCTTCTTGATGATTTTTACAATTCTATTTCTAGGATGTTGCATCACAAAGCTGTAGACATACTTCTTATTTAAATCCTGTAAATCTAATCCAATATACGAACAAACTTCGTTAAACATATAACTAAATGTATTTTCTTCCTTGAATCCGTCTTCCATAAAGAAGCTTGTTTTTCCTCCTACACTACTACGTGTAGCAATTTCCCAGCTATTTGTTTCTGTTTCATAAAATACATTAATCATTGTTCCTTCTACAAATGTCTCGGCTACAAATGTTTCCGCCATATATGACGATGAAACATCTACAACTGTCTCAGAAACCGTGTTAACAGATAAATGCGCAACGGGTAATGACTTGGGTGGCGCAAAACACACCAATGTTCCATCGTCCTTAAAAATGAGCGAACGTAGCAATCCGACCGAGTATACCAGCTCTTCACTCAACCACTCCTTGTCGTACTTTAGAATATGATAATTTACACCATTGGTATGTTTCCAAACACTGTACTTCAAATTTAGTGATTTCGCAATGTCTTTCCTATTTTCTCCATCACAAAGCAATCCGTCTATCTTAGGCACTGTATTTAAGCAATACGTCATCTTACTAATTATATGACATTTCCTTTAATAGATTTTTTAAATCAATTTTTTCGTTATTCATAATAATTTCTACTCTAAATATAAAGTAATGACAACACCATCAACCAATATTTATTTACAATTAGGTGATATTATTCAAATCGACGCTCAAACTAACCCCGAATTAAATCAACATGTATTTCTTATTAATTTTATTAATACTAAAAAAATTAGAATTATAGACGAAGACAATGACACGTATGTCTTAAATATTACGGACAATGGTAATTTAAGCGATGAAAGTATTACTGCTATTTCTATTTTAAGTCGTCCAGATGTAACTGGATATGCCAGGCAGAATAATCTGCTTCCTGGTAACTGGATCGATATTCACTTTGGTGGCGATCTTCCAATTACAATTACCGGACAAATTACTAATTTAGAAGAAGACATGATTGAAATAGAACTGGTCAATGAAACCGACGAAAAGGAAACTATCTACATTGACTTCGGTTATAAAGGTATTCCTGAGGATATTCCGATTGACAAAATTATAGTTCGAAATGCTCCCGAAATTGCTAATAAAATGGCGGTTGACACAGAAGGCGTTGGTCAAGATAAAGCAAAAGAGGGTGACGGTGTTGGTGTTGGTGAAGAGAAGGATTATTCGTATGAATTAGAAGAGGGTGAAATATATGAACCAGATAGACAAATTATGGATACAACCACAGTTAATATCCCAGTTGAAAAAATAAAGGCACAATTAAAAGATATTATTTTGGAAGCAGACCAGATTGAATTTGGTCCCCAATTAGAATCGTTTGGACAAGTGGTTGAAGTACCCGAAGAACAAAAAAGATACGGCATCGAAACACAGACCAATGACTTATTAGACGATCTGTTAGCTTCTATTCCAAACGCACAACGTACGCGCGCCGTTTTAAATAATATTCATATTATGATTGACAGATTTAAACAGTTACGAAACAAGTTTTCCACGTTTGATCAAAATGGAAACGCAAATATGCCGATTTTTAAAGGAGCCGACTACAAACCGCTAGTCGAAAGAATAAACAATTTGAATTATAAATTATCATGGATTTTACCAGTCGCTCAAAATATTAAAAAAATGTACAATTTGGATATAGACGACAGTAGTGATGTCCCCGATGTATTGCCGTTGACGTTGGCCCAATCAAGAATAAATGAATATGACGTGCGTGAATTATATAAAACAAACGCTGATAATTATTCCACATATATGAATAAAATTAATCCGTATTTTACCCCGTTTGATACCGCCTATAATACAAGTTCATTAACGGTTGCCAATGTATTGGATAATTTTGATACGGTTATTGACAATTTGGATAACTTTTACTCGTCTATTGCCAAAAATGACACCATTAAGCGCAAACGGTTTTTGATTTCTAGATATAATCTCGGACTTTCTAAATTACAAACTACAGAATTGACTTCGATAAAAATGAAAACCAAAGTGGTTCCTATGACTAACAATGATTTAATCTCTGTAAAATCAATCATGACCTTACAAGAACCCGCTGTACATTTTTCAAATATCAATCTACCATCCACCAATATTTATGATAAAAGTAATCTTAATAGGAACTTTTTGAATTATTGGCAACAGTTTAGAGAAAATACTTCCATCACAACTCAATTTGTAGATAATTTAAATACGCCTATTGATTTTGACAATGACAACATACAATACCTTAAAAATAAAACCGAATATTTATTAAGCGAGAGTAACGACGACCCCGACCGGTTTAAAAAATTTCTTAATATAATTATTCCTAAGACACGTGTTTTATTCAATCTTGTAAAAAAACATATAAATGGAAAACTGTCACTTGTGTCTGTCGTAAATTATTTACAACCTTTTTTGATTTATTTAGATGACATTTCTTTTAAACAGTATGAAGACATTAAGCAGTATATTGAATTCAAAATATTAGACTATAAAAAACAATATGCTACCAATAAAGAGCTGTTTTCCAAATTAACTAGTATGAGAAAAACGATTCAGTATGAAACCATCTTTTACAAACTGTTAAAGGGACGACGTGAAATAGGTGACATGGTTTTACAAGAGTATGGGCTAGGAGAGAATGGTAAATTATATAGCGGTACTATACCAACGAACCATGTATTGTCGTCTGCCGAAATGATAAAATTCATGAATGAAATAGATAATACGAAATTATTTCACACATCACTTGCGATTTTAAATGTGGACTTGTTTACTCCTTTTAATTTTGACGAGTTATTAGAGGAAAAAAAGGAGGAATATAAAACCAGATTAGATAAAAAGGAAAAGGAAAATCAGTGCGCCCAGTATCTTCTAACAAAACGATACATTTCTCTTGAAGATTTAAATGCCGATAATGGCATCCCTGTATACTTTGATAAAAAATATGATCCAACTGTCTATGACATATTAAATGAGTACAAATCTGAGCAAAGTGAAATGGATGCTACTGCCTTTAAGAATTTTTTAATTGACCAACTGATAAAGAACGTTGGTCTTAAGCGTCCAGAAGCCAAGTATGAAGCGACATCGATGATACAGAAAAAGAGGGAAGTCCAAGATGGACACTATGCCGTCCTAGAAAACGACAGTATTGACAATATCAAATATTACTATTATAAACGAGAAAACAATACCTGGATACGAGATGAGACCATTCCAGATAACTCCTTTTTTGGTTCGAACGAATTATTTTGTAATATACAAAACAAATGTATTCAAATCGATAAAAAATGCGCCGACCCGGCTCTTGGTAGTGACCTTGTCAAAGCTGATTTAATTCGCGAAATGTATGATGAATTTGATGCGAGCTATATCGAAGGCGTTGACAAATACAAACAAAAGATAGACGCTCTTTTTAAATTTCAAAAGGAGAGAATATCTAAATTAAGACAAATTAACCGATTTTTATTGTATAAATATGAAAAAGCAAAGTTAAGTTTGGCGTCTAATGTAGAAGAAACTGACATTATCATTTCTCCTCATGCGAAACTATTGGATATTATTCTAGGACAAGGCGACTTTGTTAAAAAACAAAATGATATCGTGCGTTTTGTTACCAAATACACTCGTCAACCTCTGTTATTAAATAATGAAAATGAATATTGGTTATACTGTATTGATACAAGTACTAAATTATTGCCTACGTTTGTATCTAAATTGGCGAGTGTTTTTGTTGAAAATGGCGATTACTATGAAGCGATGACTATTATTAAAAATGATCAAGGTATTGATATTGACAATAGAACGGTTGATAAGCATAGTGGGTGGGAAATTGAAAAAATAATGATGAGCAGTGAAGAGGGATTTGAAAGTTCTGGGTTTAAAAAACAGTCTCGAGATTTACTTGAACTGGATGCTGGTACTGCTATATTTCAAACATCTGTTGGTCAAAAACAAGTCAAAAATGATTTATTAGCAAATCCAAAAGGAAAAATTATTAATAATGTCATTACGTCCGTGTCCAATTACATGGGTATTGTTTTAGATAGCCAGCGCGAAGAGATTATTAAACACGTGTTATTGGCTCTCGAAGAAACAGTAGATACACAAGATGAATATGAGGCGAAATTAGCGCAGAAAACGAAAGAGGGGAAAAAAATGCCTAGTTACAATGAGATTTTTAATAAATCATTGCTTACATTTACGTTATCGTATATGTTGACCTATATAGCCGTTTCTATTCCCTCTATTTCATCGAAAAAAACATTTCCTGGATGTAAGCGTTCTTTAATTGGCTATCCAATTACTGGAGATGAAGATTTATCAAATATACAATATATTGCTTGTACTGCAGCCGGTATTAAAACAAATATATATCCTTGGAAGGCGTTGCCCAAATCTTCTGATAAAATCGCGACGGCTATGAAAAATACACTGGATGCGTATATTCTAAAACAGGGTGATATTAAAATGTTAATTGATGAAAAACGCAATTATTTACTACAAAATGCGGCCGAATTAATACCTGTCGAACTGGATATTAAGAACTGGATTAATTTTTTACCGCCTCTACAAGAGATCACGAATAAAACTCCTTCCAATATGGACGCCTCTTTCCGCAATTCATTGCTTGAAAGTGTAAAGACCGGCTCAAAAGACCAATTTGAAAAAGTAAAAACTATCCGATCCAAAATTATTTATTTCTCCATGGCGATTATTCAGTCTATTCAAAAGGTTGTTCATAAAGAAAAGCTGTTGCTTACAAATGCCAACAAGGTTCCGTTTTTACAAAATGCTTGTTGTAATACCGGTGAATATAAAACGATTGATTACTTTGCGAAACGCGAGCCGTCCATTAATACCTATAACGAATTGGTGTCTTATTGGTACAATATAAACTTTGATATGGTTAATCTGGCGCAACCCGCCTTACTTGTCGACCCCAAGGATAGCAAAATTAAATTTCCACCGGTAAGTGACGAGTTTTCCGAGGATACAATTTATAGAGGTTTTATTGAATACTGTAATTTCAACAGTGACATTCCTATCAACAACAAATTAATGGCCGTTTGCCTGTCAAAACCAGAGGATTATGATAAAAATGATACTTTGAAAGAAAATATCCGCAAGATGAAAAATGAAGGTAAGAATTATTCATTGGCGTCCTTTGATGAGCTTTTGAATGCCGTTAATAAGATGAACATTGTTCCATTGGACTTGGTCCACACATATCCTTCTACTCTGTCTCATGTTAGAGATTTAATTGTTCATATGATGGATACGAATAATAACATAGGTGAGGACTTTTTGAATAACTTCAAGAACGTGGTGGATTCTTATAGCGTAGATACACCAAAAGATAACACGGACGCAAGAGAACTTCGTAATTTACTAGGAGAGAAAATACGACAATATGAGCAAATTATTATCAATTATGTAAACACATATGCCGATATTGGCAAAACCGAAAAGGCAAATCTTGGTGAGTTTATTAAAAACATCATGGATTTCAACCCGAACGGTAACGGCTATTTTACAAATATGGAAGACGAGACACTATATCGTTCCATTTTATTTGTCAAAAACGCCATGTTTAATTTTATTAATGTTTATCCAAACATCATATCAAATCACGTGAACTATAATGAAATTAAAATTCCAACACATTGGAAATTGTCTAAGGAGCATAACCGAGATATTAAAGATATGCTTACGAATTTTTATGCGGAATTGCGCAAATTTTATGAAGACAGCACCATCCTTCCTTATTTACAAAAAAATGAAGCCGAACTACAAGACTTCTTCAGTCTGGTAAGTTATACCAACTTGTATGCCAATGTAGTGACATTAGACGGCAATGAAATATCATCTATATTAGATAATAAAACGTCGTATCAACTGTTCCAGTTTTATTTCTTGCATATGATTAAGAATTTGATAGAGTTGACAGATGATCGTCAATTGCTTCGCGTCGAAGCCACGCCTTCAAGAGAAGAAGAAGATTTGATTACAACTACGGTTCAAAACGAAGAAGACGACATGGCAGAGATTACTGAAATAGATATTGTTCGGGGTGAACAACGAAGTGTAAGAGAGAAATTGGCCGGGTTTATTGTTACTACACTAAGCATGATTAAACGAGAGAAAAGCATGATTAACATGAATTCTCAAATGATCAAAGAGAAAATCAATCGTTCAAAGGATAAAGAAAGACATAAAATCACCTCTACATTGCGTGACATGTCAAAAGAAGAACGAGCGATTGAGAATTTGTTTAAAAACCATCGACTTGAAAGATGGAATAAGGGATTACAAAAGGGGTTAACACAGTATGTTGCCAAGACGTATGACGAAGAGAGAGAAGAGAGAGAAAAGGAGCAAATCATGGAACGTCAAATCGAAAATAGAGAAATGTTTGGACAAGCCATGACTGCCGACCATGAAATCGCCATGTTGGAACAAGAAGAAGACCAATTAGTTGCTGACAGAATTGACCGTGATGTATTTAATATGAATGATATCCCGGACGACGATGATATGGGTGAGCAAGACGATGAATACATGTTACAATTTGACGACAACGAAGAGTAAACTGTGTGTCTTGAATATATAATTTTGTAGTTACATATTCAAGGATTACTATACCTGCAAAATGTGGGAGAGAGAGGAAACAATAACACTGGAATTTATCCTCCAAAATAGACGAATTCACCTTTGAAACACGGATATGTTATTTTTTGGGCATGAAAATAACGTATTTGTATGTAAGTAACGACGCCTACATAACTTCCTTGTTTTTTTCAATATTGTATATGTATGTAGTAGCATGTAGGTAGGTCACTACATGATGTAGTGAAGCCTTTTCAACCAAAAAAATTGGTGTGCTTTTGATGAATGTAGCAAAGTCACTTTTTTCGTGATTTTCAATTTGATTTTCGATTTTGAAAAATTACACAAGGTATTTTTGTGTAGTTTTTTTATTTTTGGAAATAGGATTGGAAAAAGCGTGAAAAATGCGTTTTAGAGCATAATGCTCTCATTTT
>Ga0102883_1000381_pt1 | contig 17273 bp, 17 predicted proteins | sample Colrivmet1549B02_FD_94877 | JGI IMG/M metagenome (GOLD analysis project Ga0102883, IMG submission 94877) | Estuarine microbial communities from the Columbia River estuary - metaG 1549B-02 | ecosystem: Environmental > Aquatic > Marine > Intertidal zone > Estuary | place: USA: Columbia River... | reverse complement strand
TTTCTAAGGTCTCTTGCTATATACGTTTCGTGAACTTGCCTCGTATATCCAGGTAAGGATACGTTAGCAAGACCAGGAGGAGCAGCTGCGATTGATGCTAAATTTGTAATGGCAACTGACTCAGCAGTCATAGGCTGGGCGGGCATTTTTAATCCTCCGTGTAAATCAACAATAATTATCATTATGCCATCAAGACTTATCATTTCTGGTTTATCTAACACTGTTTTCGGTGGTTCTTTTGAATTGTATTTGTCGTCACACGTTCCATTCGACATACAGTTTCCTCCCCCTCCTGTATTTCGATGAAATCCTCGTTTTCTTCTAAGACGTTTTTTTGTGTTACGCTTTTTCGTAATATACGATGAACCACCAGCAAAAATTTCGTTTAGGTTTGTTTCTGCATTAGAATTACAAATCGTGAAATGATTTCCTAAAGTATAACCCTCTATTTCATCACTTTGAGAACTTAATTCGCTCTTGATAGTATTTGGTAAAATAATACAAGTTTCGCAATTCTTATTTGTATCACATGTTGTTTCAATATTTTCACTTGGTACATTGGCATCCAATAACTTATCGAATAGGTTTGATGTTTGTTCATTCGCAACGGACGCAATTTGTTTTGGGTTTTTATCAGATGTATCAAATGCCGACATAGGTCGATATGTATATAATATTATGACATTTTAAATCTTCAAATGTGTATAGTATTATGATTTACTAGTATAGATTTACATTACAAATAATTCGTTGTCATTTCAGTTTATAGCAAAGGTCCCCCTGAACCGGCATATCCCTTGGCAAAGTTTTGTCTAAAATTAAATAGAAAATTAGGTCTTTGAGCTGGGGCGACTGGCTGAAATGCCTGTGATGATGAGCTTGCTATCATAAATCCAGTGGCACTCGGGGCAGCACCACCCTTTTTAGGTCCACCAAAATAACTGGTTCTAACAGTTTGTCCAGTTGTAGTCATTACAAAAACGGCCGGCATAATTCCATTGGTACCACTTGGTCCACCAAACTGGGCTCTCCTGGCAACAGAAGAACGTCCACGTTGACTTCTATATCCATTTCTTTGAGGCATAATATAGTATATGACTAGATAATATATTATACAGTTGTCGTCCTAATTCTTAACGGAACATAAGAACGCGTTTACCAACACCTCCAGATGTTAAAGGATTGACAGAAAGCAACTTGTTTTGTTCCAAGTAAAGTTGTTGTTGGGCAGGGGTTAGACCATTTAATTGAGGTATTCCCTTGCCTCCCTTGATTTGAATATGTCTGTACGCAGCAACATCACGAACACCTGTACGGGGGGCTAAACCACCCATTATACCAAAAATAGAGGTTTTATTAGAGATAGAAGGAGTACTTCTAGCTCTTTTACTTCCTTGCATATATCCAACCATTTATATAATCACTAAATATTTTTTTTTAAACTTATTGTATCTTTAATGAATTAATATAAATAGTAGCCTATATATTATTTATACGTGTAAAGTCAAATGGCGGATTTTAAAATTTCTCACGACGACGATTTTGTTAAAACAGACGAGGGCCTTATTTTTAATCCCTATAATTCCAACAATGTTGAGATTACATTGAGCCAAGTTCAATCTATTCTAACAAAATATGGTGTTCCTGGAACAGTTCATAACATGGCTCTCTATAAAAGGGCATTCGTACACAAGTCTTATACAAAAAGGCCTCAACTTTATAATTTACAAGAGAATATCACAATCACAGAACAACCAGTTGATTGCTTGCCACTTCATACTAAATCAAATGAACGCTTGGAATTTTTAGGAGACGGCGTTTTAGAATGTATTACTAAATATTATCTATATCGCCGGTTTCCAAAAGAAAACGAAGGGTTTATGACGGAAAAAAAGATAGCCGTCGTTAAAAACGAAGCAATTGGTAAATTAGCACTTGAAATGGGACTACATAGATATTATATTATTTCAAAGCACGCGGAGGAAAAGAAGACGAGAACCAATCTAAAAAAACTGGGTTGTCTATTTGAGGCCTTTTTAGGAGCTCTTTTCTTGGATTTTAATAAAATCGATGTAAAGGACGAAGAAGGTTGGTTTAAAAATGTATTTGTAACTGGTCCCGGGTTTCAAATTGCTCAGATATTTGTAGAGAGTATTTTCGAGAAGCATATTGACTGGGTCAAACTAATTCAAGACGATGATAATTATAAAAATATTCTTCAAGTTAAAATACAGAAACAGTTTCAAGATACCCCTCATTATATCGAAATTTCACATGACGACGACTATGGTTATGAAATGGGTGTATACTTGTGTTTAGGACAGAAAATCCACGAGGTCAGAAAGGAAGAGGCCGACCATTTCACTATGTTTGGTTCTTTTGAAAAGGTCCAAGCCAAATTTCACAGCGAAGGAAAGGTATTCGTATTTTTAGGAAGAGGTACACATAAAATTAAGCGAAAGGCGGAACAGATGGCATGTGAAGAAACATTGAAACTAATAGAGTAGACTAGCTATACCTGGTAGACAAATGTCTAAAATCTAACGTACGTCTAAAATCCAAAATACAATCATAAAATAAAGATAATAAATGTTTTTTATTGTCTTTATTTAATATAGTAGATGTCTACAAGTGTTTTAGAAAAATTAAAAGTAAAACCGATGCCGAAAAAAATAGAACAAATTATGGTTAAACTGGTGGAACAAATACCAGAACAAAAAGAAAACGTTGAAATACAGACAAAAATTATAGACAAGACGAAGGATAAATTAGTCGACAGAACCGACTTTCTTAGAAAACTTAAAACCGTCGTATCCACCAAAATTGTACAAGACAAGGCGCCTTCTCCTATCAGTATTGCTGCTGTTACTGCTCCTCCCAAAAAGGTGAAGAAAATAGCCAAAAAATTACGCCTTGAAGTTGAAAAAACACCCGAACAAATTCGCGAGCCAGATACCACAAGACGTACACCTAAGCCTAAAATGGATATTATCGCAGACGACATTGATATGGAACAGCTTATCGGCGACGCTAAACTTATTGCTCGATTACCTCCCAAGGAGAGCAAAGTCTTATTAAGGGCAAATGCTTATTATATGAACAACCGGGAAGTGTTCACTAACTTTATTACCGCCTTATTTAGACCATATAAAGAGGAACTTAATAATCTAGAATCTAGCATCAGTTGCGATAGACCGGATGATGCCAAATTTACACTACTTACACATCAAAAAATAGTGAGAGATTATTTGAATTTATATACTCCTTATAGAGGTTTACTTTTATATCATGGTTTAGGCAGTGGTAAAACATGTAGTTCAATTGCGATTGCGGAAGGTATGAAAACAAACAAGCAAATTGTTGTAATGACACCTGCTTCTTTACGAATGAATTATTTACAAGAATTGAAAAATTGCGGAGATACCATGTACAAGAAGAATCAGTTTTGGGAATTTGTTCCCGTTATTTCAAGTGGTAAAAGTAGGAGCGACGTAAATGCGCAGACGACAAACAAAGATAAAAATAAAGACAAAGACAAAGACAGCGACACAGAGGATATTATTACTGTCCTATCTAAAATATTAAATATAACCCCCGACTTTATTAAAAAAAATGGGGGCGCCTGGTTAGTCAACGTTAAAAAGGAGTCAAATTTTAATGAATTGTCTACCGATCAAAAGAATAGTCTTGATTTACAAATTAATGAAATGATTACGTACCGATATAAATTTATCAATTATAATGGATTACGAAATAGTCATTTAAAGGATCTAACACAAGGCTACTCGCTCAACCCATTTGATAACAAGGTTGTTATAGTTGACGAAGCACATAATCTGGTAAGTCGTATTGTAAATAAAATGAAACGCCCTGAATCCATTTCTATGCGCTTGTATGAATATTTGCTTTCTGCTCAAAACTGTAAAATTGTCTTATTAACCGGCACTCCAATGATTAATTATCCTAACGAAATTGCGATTCTATTCAATATTTTAAGAGGTTATATTAAAACATGGACGTTCCCATTAAATATAAAAAGCACCCGCAAAATAAACAAGGAAGAACTCTTGAAAATATTTGAAGACGTCAACATTTTAGATTATTTGGATTATAAACCATCGTTGAAATTACTAACTGTTACACGTAACCCATTCGGTTTCATTGATATAAATAAAGACGGTGTCTATAAAGGCGTGTCCACCTTTAATATTAAAAATAGAGGAGACGTTAGCGACGTGGACTTTGTTAAAATCATTACTTCTATATTAAACAGAAATGAAATAGATGTCATTTCAAACAATATTCAGGTAGATACATATAAATCGTTAGAAGACAGTTTGGAGTCCTTTCAAAATCGTTTTATAGACCCGGCTACAGGTAATATTAAAAATGAGAATCTGTTTAAGCGTCGTGTTTTAGGGCTCACTTCTTATTTTAGAAGTGCGCAGGAACAACTTATGCCAGAGTTTAATAAAGACATGGATTTTAAGGTTGTGAAAATTCCCATGAGTGATTATCAATTTGGTGTCTATGAACAAGCCAGAATTCAAGAAAGAAAGGTTGCTAAAGCAGCCGCTAAGAAAAAGTTGAAACAAGTAGCAACCGATGTATATCAAGATACCGTATCATCATATCGTATCTTTTCGCGAGCATTTTGTAATTTTGTTTTTCCCGAGAACCGCAGACCTATGCCAAAGGAAGGTGAGGACGTAGAAGCCGTATTAAAAGGAAACGCCGACGAAGATATCTTGGACGCTATTACTGTACGCGATAGATTAGACAATCCAGATGGTCTTTATGGGGCGGATGATATCGATTTATTGGAAAGTGAGATAAAAAATCAAACAGACGCCTCCTATGCTGCCAGAATTCAAACTGAAATGAATTACTTGAGAGAAAATGCGGATAAATACTTAACACCAAAAGGATTAGAAGTATATAGCCCTAAATTTCTACATGTGTTGGACAACTTGAAGGACGCGGATTTTAGAGGACTACATTTAATTTACACTCAATTTAGAACGATAGAAGGAATTGGTGTCTTAAAATTAATATTAGATGCGAATGGGTTTACACAGTTTAAAATTAAAAAGGATACTGCGGATATATGGCGTCTTAATATACCAGAAGACAAGCGCGGGTTACCTACTTATGCCTTATATACCGGTACTGAAACAGTTGAAGAAAAAGAAATTATTCGTAACATATACAATAGTAACTGGTCGTCTGTTCCTGATACGATTACAAGCGAGTTATCACTCATTTCAACTAATAATTTATATGGTGAAATCATAAAGGTTTTAATGATTACTGCTTCCGGAGCGGAAGGTATTTCTTTAAAGAATACACGTTATGTTCATATAATTGAACCATATTGGCATCCAGTGCGCATCGAGCAAGTTATTGGGCGAGCTAGAAGAATATGTAGTCATCAGGAATTACCTCCTCAACTAAGAACGGTTAACGTATTCTTGTATTTAATGACCTTTACAAAGGAACAATTGTCAGGTGACGGGGCAATTGAATTGAAGTTAAACGATGTCAGTAAATTTGATGATGCCGTTCCAGTAACAAGTGACGAAACATTATATGAAATATCCACTATTAAAGAGCGTATTAGTCAACAATTATTAACCGCTGTCAAAGAATCGTCTATGGATTGTGCCATTTATAATAAACCAGGAACAAAGGATGCCGTCAAGTGTTTTAGTTTCGGAAAAGCGTCGCCCTATTCGTTTTCTTATAAGCCGTCTATTTCGAGTGAAGAAGCAGATACGGTAACGCAAATGAATAAAAAGATTATTACTTGGACCGCAGAAGAAATCACTATTCCTATCGACGGAATTAAAAATAAATATGCTAGAAATCCACAGACAAATGACATATATGACTTACAAAGTTATAAAGACGCGGTCGAATTTGGTGGCGAGCCATTGCTTATTGGAAGATTGGTAAAGAAATCGGATGGAAAATTTAAATTTGTAAAAGTATAAGTTCCTTACCGTAATATGTAGCAAAAATCGTCATCGTATAAACAAAATACAAATAAAAATAAAAATGATATCATTCTTATTTTTACTTTCTGTGTGTTTATTTCTTTGTGGATTTTGACATTATACGAATTAAATACGATGATGGCGTAGGCGACGGTTCTAAACCGGATGGCTTATTCATATCAGAATTCAAATATACGTCGCGTTTTCTGGTTTTATGTCCATTAGACATTATTACGATATTTGGATTATCGGTTGTCTTTGTTGTATCGTATTCCAATGTAATACTGTCTATGCTATCAATACTCATACTACGAGAACCTATACTATTACTTCTTTGATATTCGTAACTACTCGTTCTAGATCTTATTATACAGACATCTACACTATCACTTCTGCTAATTTTCGTACTCATCTATCTGTCTACGTGAATATGTAAATAGATAAGATATTATTTTTACATAATATTTTTACTCTTTATTTTCCTGTAATATGTATAGTATCTGCGAACACATTGACAATATTTTTTCTTGATTATCTTTTAATAATTTTATGTTCTCTTCTATATCTGTTATTCTGTCAGGTGCTGTAGTTGGTGTATTTGGTGTATCTACTATATCCAACGGTATTTCGTTTGTTTTTCGCTTAAGCTTGTTGAAAAGGTTATTTTGTATCGTCGTATTCACCCTATTTATCGGAGTTTTTTGTCTATATGTATCAGTTATCTCATTTTCTATATCTTTATTAAAAGATACCCTTTTTTCAAGTATTGCCTCTTTGTTATTACTATTGTTGTTGGTGTTATGACTACTATTATTAATACGGCTGTTAATAATATTACTATTATTACCATTATTACTTAACCATTCTTCAGCCTCTTTTGTTATAGAAGGTATTTCCAACTCGCGTTCACGACTAGCTAAACGTTCTGCTATTAATCGGTCCATTTCATCTCCAATTGGTTTGTCTTCATTGTTTGTTTCATCACTAAAACTCACTTCTTTTGGTTTTGATGGGTTTATCAGTGAATTCATACTCTCCTGGTGTTCCTTTAATTTTATATTAAATTCGTGTTGTCTTTTGTCTTGTAGATCTTCTGCTTTATAAATCATCTGAATATTTTTCTTTGGTTTACTTTTTTCATCACTTATTCTCTTTAACAACGTCTCCATCGTCATTTTGTTTTTTTCCAACAAAGACAACTGTGTATTGCTTTTATTTATAGCATCAATCGTATCTTCAAACATGTTTTGAATGTTTTTAAATTTTTCGTTTTCAATCCCGTCAAATACATTACTTTCTTGTAATAAACCCCATAACATTCCTTTATTCTCGTTAGTTACAAATGTATTGCTCTTGCTCTTTAACATAAGATTACTGATATTGTATAAATTCAATAAATTATATTTATATATTATATATTATATGTCTATTTTTGTAGATGAAAATGATAAAAATACAGATACAAAAAAATTCATGGATTATACCAAAATCTCCACAGTTACCTATTTCAATAGAGGAGCATATGGTATTGGTTATAGTGTAAAAATAAACGATTTAGCGAAATCTGGATATAACGTAATATCATTGAATAATACAGAACAAACGCTTAAATGTGGTCAGTTATTTGTAAAATTAGTCCCCGTATTCGACGATAAACAGAATACAGAATTACCGTCTCTAATAGACAATGTATTACAAATGGATGTTACTACAAGCGATGATTTTTTAAATGAAATTCGCGTTCAAACAGAAGTGTATAAAAAAACGAATAATAATTTAGAAGCGGTTTGTCCTCCAATTGTTTATTCAAATATAGTCAATAATACCAGCGAAAAAAGTAGAGCTCAAAACTTGTTATCCGTTATGATAAATAACATGCCCAATGACGAAAACAAGGTCTTCTTACAGCGTATGAAATCGTTATATGAGGCCAACGGTACTCTCAAACTAGGAGTTATTGCCATGTCGTTTGCCGAGAATTATGATACATTATGGAATGTAATGAAAAAAACAACCAATTCGGCCCAGCGAATAATGTATCAATATTTAGCTGTGTATGAATTATTGCGTCTGTATGATATCGGATATATGCACGGTGATTATCATATGAAAAATATATTGATCAATACCCAATATAGATATAATAAACTAGAGAATGTATATTTAGGTCGTTGTTTAATAATCGACTATGGTCTTGCTTTCAAAAATAAGTATGTAAATGTACCTACAGTTGACGAACCATCAGTGAAGTTACATGTAATTACACAAGAGAAACAGCCTTTAACCAATCAAAATGCTTATAGTTGGGATAGTTATAAATGGGTCGTTACTTTTTTACAATCAGAAACAGAGTTGAATTCTGGCTACACCATGCTTAAAGAAGCTATCGATAGTTTTCAAGAAGAAATGATCACAAAAATAAACGAAAATTACCCCAGTGTTATGGAACGCATTCGCGCTATAAATAGTTCAAAGTATAGAGGTAGTATACTGAAAGGTGGGCGTGAGTTGATAGATACAATGTCAAGTGTAAATATGAACATGAACATGAACATTGACAATACATCATCTCTAATGAATGAGGGTGTCATGGCAATGAAAAATAATACAAAAAACGCAACAAGCACAACAAACATATTAAAACCGAATAATTTGAAAATAAATTTTGTCGCTAATAAAGAACCACTAACAAACAACGAATTTGAAAACATATTTAACCCATCTAATATGGATATGAATGAAATAGTTGATAAATATGAAAATACAATACAAGAAGGCATTATCATATTAGATAATAATATAACTGGTGGTGGCAAAAAAAATAATGGGAAGAGAAAAATGAAACAGGTGAAACGGACGAAACATATCAAACGGACAAAACGATCAAAACGGACAAAACGATCAAAACATACTAAAAAAATGAAACGGACAAAAAACGTGAACCGAATGAAACGAATGAAACGAACGAAACAATCGAGACGTTCTAAAAAATGAACAAACTATAATGTCAATCAGCGTTGAAATATTTATTTCGTAAATCAAATACTTCCTTATCCGGAATTTCATTTTCTAAAAAATAAGTAATATCTTTATCTTTTAACATTTGAATCGTAAAATATAAACAATACATACCGCATTCCGAGTCTGTTTTTTGATGTTCAAAAGTATTCATATGTACATTGAAATCTATTCCTAATTGATTTCCCTGATTTTTTATCTTCTCTATCAATTTAACTACTTGTTTTGGTGGTTCGTCCCCATTACTATCAAAATAAACAATAAAATTCTTTTTTATATTTACAAACAAAGATATCCAGTGTTCTCCGTCTTTATAATGTGGGTCGGTATTTAAAATAATACCAATTTTATTCTTATTTCGTTTAATAAAGTCACTTATATTTAAATTACATAACTCTTCCCATACACACTCTCCGTATAATTTATGAGAATCATAATCAATAGGCGATGGTCCTAAAAACTCGAAGCATTTATAGTATTTTTCATATTGCTTCATCACAGAAGTTATATCTGTGCTACTTAACCATTCATTTGGTTTTTTTTTCCAGTCATCCGGTGATTTTGGCGCAAATGTATAATTCAGTAACTCGTTGTCTACTTTGCCTTCCATAAATTTACTTCTTAACCAACATGATTCTCTATCACATACACCAGACATTTTTTTCCGTAATTCAATCCAAATTTCTTTTGGGTCGTTTGTAGATATCATATCACGTTCATGTCTAGCATTCCAATATGTTTTCATTTTAAACAACGCGTCATTCGTATAACATGAAAAACTACTTTTATTTGGATTCGGACTACAGTTTACCTTTTTATACGAATGTTTAATCGGTTTGCTAGATTTAGATAACGTCGTAGTAATATTTTTTTTTGTTTGTTTTCCGCCGTTTATTTTACGACGTGTATTTTGTTTACTCGTTTTGTGTAATTTCATTGTTTGTCTCTTCATAAATATTATTTATATTTTTCTTTTTCTTTATTCCTTTTGTTTTGTGTTCCTTTGTTTTTATATTCGTAATTTCTCTCTTGGGTAGTATCATTGGTTTTGAATTATCAATTGTTTTTATTACAAACGTATCTAGTGTGACTTTTTTAACTTCTCCCGGTTTACTAAATAAGTAGTCACGGTTTTTATATTCTAACTTGTTCTCTGTATCGTTTGTATCAATCTCGTCGTGTATATCGTCTATCTCACTTAACGGTGTTTGATTAGTAATATCAATCGCATATTTTTCTTGAATAATATCATTCTTGTCTAAAAACATAAAATAAGTTATACATGATTTTATATAGGTATTAAAACTATTATTTACATGTATGTCTACCGTTTCTTCTTCATCATCCCTAAATAATCTCCTTGTTAAATCTAATATACGCTTCTTATAAAACTTTTTATTTGTTTTAAACTTTTTGTCTTTACTTATTTCTGTTTTTTTTAATATATTTACGTATTGTGATTTATTCGCAAAATAATTTAACGTTATATTATCTATTTCGCTCATTGAATGGTTCGCATTCTCTAGTAGATCGTCTTTGCCATCGGCTAACATATGCATGTCAATCGACGATATGTTTTTTATTGTTGGCGTTGTTGTTTGTCTTGGTCTGGTTTCTCTTGTTGTTGTTGGTTTCGGTGTTATATTCATTGAACCATCGTCCATTTACATAATTCAATGAATATATATTTTCTGTTTTACCTAATCACACGAACTATCTTTCAATTGATATCTTGTATGATTATTAAACAAACTGTTTCCTAAGTTATGAACATTCGGATTAAATGGTGCTAAATCCGGCTTCTCAAATAATAACGGGTGCGTTTGTTTTTGAGGGGTATAATCAATATTAGTTTGGTATAAATCGCTCGTAGAGGATGGAACAAACTCGGCCTGTTCACACTTTTGTAATGCAAAAAACTGGTTTCTTAATTTTGATTCGGTATTAATATTGTTTGAAAAACCACTCCAAGGAGCTTGAGCATTTCCAGGATTAAATACAGCAGTTGTAGAATAAGGTCTGTAAGTGTTTAATTCTGTGGTTGACTTTTTATATTGGTCCAATATTGGCATATACCCGTATTTGGTAGACGATGGGCGTATGCTATACTGTGGTTGTAGCGCATTTGACGGAACATTTCTATCAGCAATTCTATTGTTTAATTCATCTACTCTTTCGTGATTACATGTATATAATCCGTCTACTACTCCATACATTTTATTCGTATTGTTGTTCATGTTGTTCATGTTGTTCATGTTGTTCATGTTGTTCATATTATTATATTATTCGAATATAATAATTTGGAAAATACCTAAAGATTTCAATATATAGGATATATCTATATGTGTGGAATCTTTGCCTTGCTCGCATCATTACGTGCGAATGATAGTTCAAACCTATATTCACAAATTGAACCGTTTTTTCTAAAAGGTCAATCACGCGGGCCAGAATTTTCTACAATGGAACATTTTAATCAGAATCTATTTCTTGGGTTTCATCGTTTGGCTATCAATGGCCTTGATAAACAATCAAACCAACCTATTTGTATTAAGAGTAATGATACCACCGACACGGGCATTTATCTCATTTGTAACGGCGAAATATACAATTATAAATCCATATACAATCAGTTGGGAGTAACTCCTAACACAAATTCAGACTGTGAAAGCATACTTCATTTGTATAAAAAATATGGCATCAAATATACGTTGGAAAACTTGGACGGTGTATTTGCGTTTGTGTTATATGATTCCAATATCAACACAGTATTTGTTGCTAGAGACCCATTTGGAGTTAGGCCGTTGTATTATGGTGAAACTAAAAATAAGCATATTGTCTTCTCATCATTATTAAAACAAGTAAGTGGATTATGCGATAAGTGCGACAATTTTACAGCTGGAACTTATATGGCGTATTCTATAAATAACAATGACTATACTATTAGTGTTCCACAGACGGTGTATACATCCTTTAATTATAACCATAAAATCATAGCAAATAGTATTGGTATTGACAACAATGAGTTGTCACGTTATTATTCTATGATTTACACCACACTAGTGGAAGCCGTGAAAAAACGAGTAATCACTATGCAACGAAATTTAGCATGCTTGCTATCAGGAGGATTGGATAGTAGTTTAATATCGTCCATCGTATCTAAATTTGTGCCCAAGGGTCAGTTACAAACATATAGCATTGGCATGATGGGTGGTTCTGATTTAAAGTATGCCAAGATGGTGTCAGATCATATTGGCTCTAAACATACAGAAATTATATTAACAGAAGATGATTTTTTTTCTGCTATACCAGATGTTATTTATAATATTGAAAGCTACGATACAACCTCTGTTCGCGCAAGCGTGGGTAATTATCTTGTTGCTAAATATATATCAGAAATTAGTGATGCCAAGGTTATTTTTAATGGTGACGGATCTGACGAATTGACTGGTGGATATATGTATTTTCATAATTGTCCAAGTGACATTGAATTTGATTATGAATGTAAACGGTTATTATCCAATCTACAATATTACGATGTACTAAGAAGTGACCGTTGTATATCTTGTCATGGTCTAGAACCTAGAACGCCATTTTTAGATAGAACGTTTGTCCACGAATATTTATCTTTGCCTATTAGTATTAGAAACCATAATAATAATAATAACATTGAAAAATACCTACTTCGACAGTCTGTTAATGTAATGGACCCGTCACTTCTTCCGAAGGATGTATTGTGGAGAACCAAAGAAGCTTTTAGCGATGGCGTCAGTTCTCAAGAAAACTCTTGGTATACAATTATTCAGACCAAATTAGATAATAAATATACCAATGAGGAATTTATCCAAAAATGTAGCCAATATACTATCAACCCACCTACTACAAAGGAGCAATTGTATTATAGAGAAGTGTTTGAAAGTTATTATCCTAACCAGGCACATGTTATACCTGCTTATTGGATGCCCCGATATTGCGATGCCACAGATTCAAGTGCCCGACAATTGGACGTGTATAAGAAAAAAAATGGCATCGCTTCCTCCTCTTCCTCCTCATCCTCTACAAAACTGCGTACCAAACTTACAATTGATGTAAATATTTGAGTATAGTAATGTAATGTAATATAATGTAATATAATATAACGTAACGAAAATCCAAAAAATATTTTATAAAATTATTGTAAAATATTATTTACTTGTATAATGTATAGATAATGTATTTACATCAACAACTATTTTATGTTGCTCTGTATCTTTCTTACTTATTGTATATTATTGCTTATTTTCGCATAGGCTACTATAACCCCAAATATTTAGGTATGTTGGATACTTATATGAAAACATATGTTACTTTGTTTTTATTAATACGATTTAACCCGCTCGTTAAAATTCATTTTACAGAATTTGACAGAACCGTTGTATTTTCATCTGCCATATTTTTATTAACCACCACTATTTTTGCCCAGTTATCCGACAAATTCGATTTTTTAGAATTAGTAAAAATATTCAAATTCGCTCGCTAATGATGTAATACATACAATTTATCTGGATTTACGGTTTACTTATGACGTTTGACAGTGTGGTTCTTACGGGGTTTATGTTTTCGCTTAACGGTACGGCTTGTATTTTCGTAAAAAAACTGTTTCAGATGTTGTAGCATTCGCTTTCCTATGATGTCATCTATTTCCTGCTCTGATGGTGATTTCTCGCTAACTTTATAATCATATTTGTTAAATTCATTTTTTATAGAATTTATAAACACTTCTTTCTCTTGAATATCTCGTCCTAGACTTGAATTTAGAAATATACTCGTCATTTTATCAATAGATAACTGGTGTTTATACGGCTTTACGTGTATATAATAAACATTATCCGTTTCCATACCGGAATGATATAAATCATCAATAAAACAAACTTCTATATTGTCAGGTAATTTAGTACATCTTATAAAATCATCCATCGTTTTGTCTTGAGTTGTTCTGCCCAGTTCAACATGTTTTCCTCTCACCTTGAATGCCGCAATTATTTTATCGAATAGTTCACAATCTATTTTATTTTCGAAATATTTTTTTATATTTATTGCCCAACTTTTGTCTCCTTGATTATTTGTATAAATCATTACTTTGTAACATTTATTTTCACTCTTTTTGCTTTTTAAATAGCGTAATATATTCATTATTTTCGGTCGTAAAAAGGCCGGATATAAGTCTAGCAATTCATTAAATTTTGTATTGCTGTATTCATTCGTTTTAAAATACTTATTTAGACAGTCACAAAAAATTCCAAATTCCGTAAAATAACCCAATGTTTCATCCAAATCAAATACAACTATTTTAAGTGGTTTTTTAATCATTTAATTAGTATATATTAAACTATTATAAAAAATCTCACCAAATAATATACTCACTCACGTATGGAACTCACAACTATGGAATATAAAAAGATTGCTCGTTTTTATGAACTTCCTAAACCGAATAATAAATCGTATAAAGATATCGCAGAAGACATGTTAGCAGGTAAATTATGTAAATGTATTAAAAAAGTTCAGTCAAGACGACAAATTCCAGAAAAGGCAGCCATTGGACTCTGTAGAGAGAGTATCTTTAAAAATCGAGGTATTGATTTTTATAAATTTAAGTGTAAAAAGGGGCAAAAATTACTTCCTATGAAAGGGACAAAAAAAGTATTGAAGAAGTTTAGTAAAAAAATCGGGTTTAATACGACTAAAAAGTCAAAAAAAAATAAATAGCTTTTGTAATGACTAAATTAGCAGACATGATTGTTATAGCAGAAAACATTCCATATGTTGGTCCGGTGAATACAAATATCGACGAATGGACCCGTGATGAACTATTATACCATTCTATTCACATTGCTTTAGTAAATAAAGTGCAAATTAGGACGGCTCTCAATATATGCGAGACATTCCCACCATTGAAGCTGATATACAAAAGCATTATTACACGGTATATCACCTTTTTTACAAATTTACATAAACAACACGATATGGCGTCTCGTGTATAATAACAAATACAATAAATTATCAATACATTATTGTTCTGATAATTTATTTCAACTAAATTCATATGATTAGAAATACACATTTTGGTATTTATTTTTCGAGATAGTCCAACGCAGATAATATGGTCTTTTCTTGATCGGTTAATTTTTGAAATATAAAACATTCGTCGATCTTTATTTTAAAACGTTTATTCATGAAATTCTTACATAACACATAGATTCCATCGTCTTGTAACTGAATATCAATTATTACCCCTCCATTTGTCAAACAAAGGTTTTCTGGATTTTTTAAATTAATCCATCTTATGTATCTACCATATTGAATATTCGTTAAATCGTCTACAAACCGGTAATGTTTTAATTTCAAGTGAAATTCCTTTAACTTGTCTCTTGGCAGTTGTAACTGCTGTAAACAATCATTTTTGATAGTTTTTATCTTTTTAGTAGTCAGATTTTCAATACCAATGTTATTTTCATTATCTAACGATTTTATTAAATATTCTTCGTCCAGTACAGGCATGTATAAATAGCGTCTTTATTTTTATTTCCTTTTATCTATATCTTCAATCGTTGTACTATATTGTATCCCCTGTAAATTCGATACAAGTAGTTGTAGTACGCATTTCTGGTTTTTAGTGGATGTATCACATCTAATTGTTTGGTTGGACAAGATGGTATTTGCCTACATATGTAGGGAGGCTTTTTCAACCAAAAAAAGTGGTATGCTTTTGATGGATGTAGCAAAGTCACCTTTTTCGTGATTTTCAATTTGATTTTCGATTTTGAAAAATTACACAAGGTATTTTTGTGTAGTTTTTTTATTTTTGAAAATAGGATTGGAAAAAGCGTGAAAATGCGTTTTAGAGCATTATGCTCTCATTTTCATTTTGAAAAATAAAAATTTATTACTGTAAATTTTTGATATTTTATGTATTTTTATGCGAAATGATTTAGGCATTTTTGTATGTTCTATATATAGAACGATTTAGAATGAATTTCATGCCAAAAAATGCTAAAAAATTTCATTGTGAAGAATGTGACTTTTCGTGTAGTAAAGAAAGTAATTGGTCGAATCACTTACTAACACGAAAACATCAAATTAGAACAAATTCGACTGTTTTAGAACAAAAAAATGCCAAAAAATGCCACAAACAGTACGAATGTCATTGCGGTAAAATATATACTGCTCGAAATAGCTGGTGGTATCATAAAAAAAAATGTGTACTGACAAATACAGTATCAAACTATAGTACAACCCACGTTTCGGATACCGGATTAGTCATCGACAAACATACAATCATGTCGATTTTATTACAAAATAAGGAAATGATGACAAAAATGATGGAGATTATTCCATCTATATGTAATCAAGTCCATACAAATAGTCATAATACGACTAATAATCAATTTAATATCCAAATGTTTTTGAATGAGCACTGTAAAAATGCGATGAACCTGACGGATTTTATCGATTCATTACCCATTACCGCATCAACCTATGATAGCACCATTGAAAATGGCTTAACAAAGACCATTACCAACATGATAACCAATGGCCTAAATAAATTGGATATACTAGAACGACCGATACATTGTACGGATGCCACGAGAAAAACCCTCTACGTGAAGGAATCGGATATTTGGGAAAAGGATACTGAATTGCTCAAGGTAGTAGAGGGCATAAAAACCCTGATAAGAAAGAAGAGGACATTGATAAGTAGATGGAAAGAAGCTAATATAGGATGGGACACGGTAGAGAATAAACAAATGAGATTTACAGAACTTATTTGTAACATTATGACTGATGTAGACTTTGATGAAAAAGAAACAAGAAAAATTGTCAGGTCGATTAGTAAAAGTGTCTACTTGGACAGTGAAGACAAGAAAAAATACTTGTGTTGAATAAATATGTTTACATACCTATTGGAATATATTTATTGTAATGGTTCGGTTAGTCGTAACTCATCCTCCAAAAACGAGAAATGCGTATTTTTTATATGGATTTGTCGTTTTTAGTACATCATATATTCCATGTTTTATCTCTCTACATGATGTAGGACATTTATTATTAGGAATATTGAATATATATTTATGTAGGGTTTACCTACATGATGTAGTGAGGCATTTTCAACCAAAAAAAGTGTTCTGCTTTTGATGGATGTAGCAAAGTCACTTTTTTCGTGATTTTCAATTTGATTTTCGATTTTGAAAAATTACACAGGGTATTTTTGTGTATTTTTTTTAT
>Ga0102883_1000363_pt1 | contig 17711 bp, 16 predicted proteins | sample Colrivmet1549B02_FD_94877 | JGI IMG/M metagenome (GOLD analysis project Ga0102883, IMG submission 94877) | Estuarine microbial communities from the Columbia River estuary - metaG 1549B-02 | ecosystem: Environmental > Aquatic > Marine > Intertidal zone > Estuary | place: USA: Columbia River... | reverse complement strand
TGGTCAGCTACCCGGATGGTGTTTGGTATCACAGTTGTACGCCCGAGGTTATCGAGCGTATTTTGCAAGAACATGTGATCGGTGGTGCGCCTGTGGTTGAGCAAAGCTTTGCCCGTAATCCGCTCTCGTAACAGGCTCTCGTAACAGGCTCTCGTAACAGGCAGCAGCGCTGCCTAGCTCTCTCGGTTCCACTCTTGCGTGCTTCGCACTTACATACTAACGCGAACAACACCTACCGCTAGGCCTTCAATAGCAAACTCCTGCGCGCGCAGATCGACCACAATCGGCGAGTAATCTCGGTTTTCCGGCAGCAGTTGAATTTCATGTTTGCTGCGAGTGCGTTTTAAGCGCTTGACGGTGACTTCGCCGTCAACCCGTGCGACGATAATTTGCTGGTTTTCAGCGGTTGGCTGCTGATGCACGGCCAGTAGATCGCCATCCATAATGCCGACATCAATCATGCTTTGACCCTGCACACGTAAAAAGTAATCTGCGTGTGGGTGGAAGGTGCTCGAAGGCACTTCTTGATAGTCTTCAATATTTTGCTCGGCTAGGATGGGCTCACCGGCGGCAACCCGACCAATAATTGGAATACCGACGTGATGCTCGACAATACGTATGCCCCGAGACGCACCGGGAATCATCTCAATAACCCCTTTTCGGGCAAGAGCACGCAAGTGGTCTTCTGCGGCATTGGCTGATTTAAAGCCGAGTTGCTGAGCTATTTCCGCTCGTGTGGGTGGATAACCCGTCTCATCCAGATTGTCGCGAATCAAATTAAAAATTTGTTGTTGCCGAGCAGTTAGGCGTTCCATAGAAGTATCCTCGTTGCGAATAACTGTGATTATATACAGTCATCGTTATTGCGCAAGTTAATCTATATTTAGGTATCGTGAGATCACTACCTAAAAAGGACATTTTATGCTTGAAACGAAGGTTCAAGAGGCGTGGCGTATGCTGCGTATTCAGTCAGAGTTGGTCGATGGTACAGACAAATTACTCAAACTTGGTGCAGCAGTTACAGTATTTGGAGGCGCTCGCTTTACCGTTGACAGTCATTTTTACCTGCAGGCTGAACTGCTTGGTCGATTGCTGGGTGAAGAAGGTGTGCCGGTGATCACGGGGGGTGGGCTCGGTATTATGGAGGCCGCAAATCGTGGCTGTTTCGCGACACCGACCGTGTCCGTGGGCTTAAATATTTATCTGCCCTTTGAACAGACGCCTAACCCTTATCAAGATATCGCCCTCGAATTCCGTTACTTTTTTGTGCGCAAGTACCTTTTCGTCAAACATGCAGTGGGCTTTGTTATCTTCCCAGGTGGTTTTGGAACCTTGGATGAAATGTTTGAGGCATTAACCCTCGTTCAAACGCGAAAAGTTGCTGCCTTTCCGATTATCTTAGTGGGTGTTGAGTATTGGCAGGGGCTGATTGATTGGATGCGCGACCGCATGCTTGCCGAGGGCTGCTTGACAGAGGCAGAGCTCAATTTGATTGAGGTTGTGGAAGATGCCAATGCTGCGGCACGGATTATTTTGCGGCATATCCGTATGGGTAAATCGGCCCTCGCGGCCCAATCAGACAAAAACTGACATGGCATTGACCGGCAAGGTTAATTTATAGGTGTCATCAATAGTTAAATAGGTAAAATGTAGCGTGCGTCTGGCGACGAAAGTGGTGGGCATTTCTCGTCGGCGGTGCGTTCTTTTAATTCTGTGGGGTGAATTTTTTGCCCGCGTTCGCTGGATAACGCTGTTTATGGAAAAGACAATGATAGAGGGTTTTCATGGTCGATTGATGCTCGATTTGGACGGTACCGTGCTCGCCGATAACGAGGTGGCGCTTCTCCAGAATCCGCATGTCGGCGGTGTGATTTTATTTTCGCGCAACGTTGTTTCACGACAGCAGGTGGCGAGCTTAGTCGCACAGATTCGCGCCGTGGCGCCACATTTATTGATTGCAGTGGACCAAGAGGGCGGTCGTGTTCAGCGCTTTAAAGAGGGCTTTACCTCGCTGCCGCCAATGCAACTGCTCGGTGACGCCTATCTCGCAGATCCTCTGGCTGGGTTAGCGCTGAGTCGCAACACCGGCTGGTTGATGGCGGCGGAAGTTATAGCGTGCGGCGTTGATATTAGCTTTGCGCCGGTGCTGGATGTTGATCGTGAGACCAGCAGTATTATCGGCAATCGCGCCTTTGCTGATGATCCCGACGTGGTTGTTGCGGTGTCTAGAGCGTTTATTGAAGGGATGAACGAAGCTGGCATGGCAGCAACCGGTAAACATTTTCCGGGCCACGGTGGTATCTTTGCCGATAGTCATCTCGAGGCACCGGTTGATTATCGCAATTGGGACGCATTGTGGCAGCGGGATATTGTGCCATTTGTCGCACTGTCTGGATTGCTTGGCGGCATTATGCCTGCGCATATCACGTTCCCTGACGTTGATCCCAAGTCCGTCGGATTTTCGCCATTTTGGTTGCAGCGGATTTTGCGTGAAAAGTTAGGGTTTCAGGGGGTTATTTTCAGCGACGATTTAGCCATGAAGGGTGCCGATGTTGCCGGAGGGTATGAGCGCAAAGCGCAACTGGCGCTGGAGGCGGGCTGCGACATGATTCTCGTGTGCAACGATCGCAGTGGAGCATTAACGGTATTGCAGTATATGGCTGAACAGGCCGTTAGTCAGAGCGATAAGATCGGCGCGATGCTAAAAGCCAGTGCCGTAACCTGGTCAGACTTGGAGGCTGATCCGCGAAGAATCGCGACCACAGAACAACTCAAATCACTAATGACGCTCAAATAATAGGTTAAATACATGCAAAAATTAGAGAATTGGCTGGTCAATTTAACAGGTGAACAGAATCTTTGGATGATCGAACTGTTTCTGATCGTGGCGTCAGTGCTGGCGCTTGGCTTTATTGTTAATCGCGTGATCGACAGATTGGAGACGCAGGCAAACAAAACCCTCACCGTCTGGGATGATGCACTCATAGAAGCCTGTCGCAAGCCGATTATCTGGTTGGTTTGGATCTTGGGCGTTAATTTTGCTGCGGGTGTTGCCGCGCAAAAAATGGATTCTGGATTGCAAGGGCTGGTCGATCCGATTAACCGGTTGGCGTTGATATTCTTGGGTGTACTCTTTTTAACGAACTTTATTCGCCGCGCTGAACGCAATCTCCTGCACCCTGATTACATGTCTGAACCCTTGGACGAAACAACGGTGCGTGCCGTCGCTAAACTTGTTCGCGCGGCTGTAATCATCACGGGCCTGCTGATTGCATTGCAGCTGTTTGGCTACAGTATTTCCGGACTCTTGGCATTTGGCGGAATCGGCGGGATTGCCATGGGCTTTGCGGCAAAAGACCTGCTGGCCAATTTCTTTGGCGGCATGATGATCTACTTGGATCGTCCGTTCTCGGTGGGCGAGTGGATCCGCTCGCCGGACAAAGAGATCGAAGGCACGGTCGAGGATATCGGTTGGCGCCTGACGCGCATCCGCACCTTTGACAAGCGTCCTCTCTACATTCCCAACTCTGTGTTTGCCAATATTTCGGTTGAAAACCCGTCGCGCATGACCAGCCGCAGAATTTATGAAACGTTTGGCATTCGTTACGATGATATCGACAAGATGGACCTGATCGTGGAGCAAGTGAAGGGTATGTTGCTAGAACATCCGAACATCGATAACAACCTAACCATGATTGTCAACTTCAACAAATTTTCCGCCAGCTCCCTCGATTTCTTTATCTATGTGTTCACTACGACCACCGATTGGCAGCTTTACCACGAGATAAAACAGGATGTCTTGCTCAAAGTGGCGGATATCATTGCTGACAATAACGCTGAAATTGCCTTTCCGACATCGACGGTTCACGTACCCAACAGAGTTGAGGTGAATTCTGCACCGCTTATCGCTGGAATTGGGGAGTAATAGTCAACCTCTTATGATCTAGATTATGGAATCCGTTGGTATGGTTAACTAAAGTATCCAGCCAGAGCGGCCAACAGTTGCGGCCAACAAGTGCGGTAAAAAAGTGCGGTAAAAAAGAGTGTAGCAAGAAAGCAAATAGTGACGACTCCTCGGCTGGAGACATCACTGATAGAAACAGGTGGTTTTTGGAGTGAAGTCAAACAAGCGATAGAGCTAGATTAAGGAAGGCACAGGTTGTGCCGCAGCGCACCATCCTTGAGGGTGTGTGCTGTTGAGGATTGCGTTGCAGGATGTCAATGCAGAATAGGGAGATAATGTCATGGAGATGACTGCTTTTAGAGTCTATTTTAGAGTCTATTTTAGTGCCTATTTTAGCAGCGCATGTTGCGCTGATACGCTGAGCGCTGGTGTGATGCGCGCGACTGCCAACCCAGCTGAAATGAGGTGTGGCAAATGGCTAATATGAAGTATTGGCCCTTGCTCGCGAGTAGCGTGATTCTTGGCTGGCTGCTAACCGCCGTTATTCTTTTTGACTATGTATCGGGTGGGTTGATCGTGCGCGGCCAGCTCTCAAGTCAAACGCAAATTATCGTCTTGTTAATGGTGTTAGTGCTCTCGTATTTTCCTGTGGTACGCACAACCCGGCTGCAGATCACCCAGTGGTGCTCGACCACGGCGCTGTCTATTTATGTAAACAATCAACTTGGCGATTTTGGCCGCGGCCTCAGGCGATGGCTGCGCCACGCATATATTAGCCTCTATCTTCTGGCAGATGTTGTTTTCTGCGCGGGTGGCCCGATGCTGATTGTCACCGCCGCTACCGGTTATTGGCTACTCGACGACGTGAGTTTTTTGACTTGCTCCTTTACATTGGTGTTATCGAGCTCATTCTGTTGGCAGGGCTTTACAGCAATATAGTGCGATTGTTGTCATTGGGGTATTTTTTTGGCTACTGGCTCCTATCTGAAGATCTTCTGCTGTACCCCTTTGTCGCGCCAAAGCTGGTTTATGAAAATGTCGAGTTAATGTTGAGCGGTGCTCCGGACATGTTCATCCTTATCGTGGCATTTTTCTTTGTTGGACTGGTGCTCGCACGACTCTTTGCACCTTTTATTTTGCAATTATTTTTCTGCCCCCGTCGCTGGGAACGTTTTAGTGAAACTCGTGGAGATAGCCTCAACCGTTTTATTATTATCGCGCTAGCAGTGATTCTGATAGGGGTGGTGGACGTTATGCAGTGGATCAATATCCATCTCTATTTTGCCGGTGTGGCAATATGGTTTTTAGATGGCTACTGGCAGCGAGAGGTTGCTCAAGAACCCGCGCTATCGACTGACTTCCGCTGTTTGTTGCACACATCTAAGACAGCGTCCTAATTTGTTGCGACTGTTTTAGGCCTTCTGTGGGAACGTAGACTCTTTCTTGCGCTTGCGCTCTGATAAGAGTTTACTTCGCATATCGTATGATTCTGATGGGTTTTTTTCTTTTGGGTTGGTGCGGTTATTTCAACTGAACTGTGTGCCGTGACAACTCACAGGACAACTCACAGGACAATTCATAGGACAATTCATAGGACAATTCATAGGACAATTCACAGGACAACTCACAGGACAACTCACAGGACAACCGACATGGCCGCTAACAGGGTAGCTAACAGAATGACTAATAGGCTAAATAACGTGATTGCTCGCTGCTTAGGTGTGTTTGTTTGTCTGCTGTTGGCAGGCTGTTTGGGTTCGCCGGAAGGTGTAACAGCCGTCAATAATTTTCAACTCGACCGCTATCTTGGGCGATGGTATGAAGTGGCGCGTCTCGATCACTCTTTTGAGCGCGGTTTAAGTAATGTTACCGCCGATTACGCGCTGCGTGACGACGGCGGTATTCGTGTGACCAACCGAGGTTACTCAGAGGAGAAGGGCGCGTGGCAGGATGCGGAGGGGCGCGCCTATTTTATGCAGGACTCTGCTCAGGGGCGGTTAAAAGTCTCTTTCTTTGGGCCTTTTTACGGGTCGTATATTATTTTTGAGCTGGATGAGAGCAACTACCAATATGCCTTTGTTGCAGGTAATACGACGGACTATCTGTGGCTGCTGGCGCGCACACCAACCATTGACGAAGCGCTGAAAACGCATTTCATTGAGCGCGCCGACGCTTTGGGCTTTGATAGTTCTAAGCTGATATTTGTTGACCAAACAATAAATAAGAAGCTGTGAACGACACGCTATGAAAGACAACCCAAAAATCACACGCTAAAAATCAATCGATGCTCAGACGCTATCCGAGTGGCTAGTTCACACTAGTCTCTGAGGAGACTTCCATCTCGGCCATCTGCTTATGGTGCGGCTTTTGTAGCTCGGGTTGATGCGGCTTGATCGTCACGAAAATACCCATTTTCGGGTGATCAAGATAATAACTCTGGGTCTCTTCAATGCGTTTTGACTGATCAAACAGCCACAGCGACGAGACAGGGTAGCGCTTGGCCTTTTCCTCTGCAATTTCGCTGCTGACGTCCATTTTCATTGCTGGATTGCCAAGGGGGCTGGGCAGGTCGATGTAAAAATTGTCTAACGTGTCTGGATTAAATGTGATTTCGCTGGTCCGATATCCGGCTCGCGGATTATTTTGAGTATTCGGAAAGTCGGGCAATTCAATCATTGATGAACGCTCGTCACTGTTGGCGTAATCGACTAGCCACAAATTCGATTGGAAGTGCAGAAAGCGGGATTTATAAAATCGCAGGCTGCCCTCTAACTGATAGCGATCCTGAAAGGATCTGCCCGCCTTGATGACAACCCATGGGTCGTTGCTGTTTTCATCTGCGGCAAAGCGCCAAGCCTCGTGAAAGATCACCTGAGATTGCCCGCGACGGTCAAGTGTTGCCGCACTCTCATTAAGATTGCGAACACTGGCGGGGAGCTTCACAAAGGGGGTTTCATAGTCTGGCAGCGCGACGATTGAATGCGTGGCTGGGGTGGCGGTGAGAAATTCACCAGAGGCCGTGGATTGGTCGCCGGGGGCGATGCCCAATAGTGGGTCAGCGGTATCCACCCAAGGAATCTGCCTAGCCGGAACGGTTGCCAATGAGCTATTGTCAGCGCTGGAGAGTGCATTAGCGCTCAATTGCTGTGGGTCGATCAGCTCAACCGTTTGCTCGGGGAAGTTGAGGTGATATTGAGTTGGCGAGCGCTCATTGCCGCTGTACCCTTGTTGAGTAAAGATCACCACTTCAACTTGGTACCAGGACGCATTTGCTGTGGCGCTATGGAGGCTGGTGGGAATGTCAGCTGCCCGGGTTGCGCTGGCGATAAAGCAATTCCCAGCCAATACGGCCACAATCCCCGCGACTGTCGTGAGTCGATTCAGTTTTCGCAGAAATTCTGTTTTCATTGTGCTGCTATCCCTTTGCTGCATGCCGTCTCACTCTCTGGGTTTCTCTGTCTATCTCTTTGATCTGCAATACGTTTCGCTTTTTGCTTGCTGCCTTACGTCGTTTTTACGCGGCAAAACCTAGAGGCTACTGTCAGCGGGCATTAACTGATTCAAGATAACCGTTAGAATTTCTACCCGATCTTCAGCGCTTTCCATGGGTGTAGTGAAACTCAGTTGATCATTGTTTTGCAAGCGGAAAATCCCCGGTTGGGCCTGCACCATTCGGATAATAGTAATCGGCTCGACGATGGTGCTGGAACTGAATTTCAGGCGGCCTCCATTGGGGCCTGCTTCAATTTTTATCAATCCAAGTTGCTCGCCCATCTGCCGCAGTTTAGCCAGTTCAAACAGTGTTTTGGCGGGCGCTGGCAAAAGGCCAAAGCGGTCGATCATCTCTACTTGCAGTTCGTGTAATTGCTGTTCGGTTTGGCAATTGGCTAGTCGTTTGTAAAGGGTTAAGCGCATATTGACATCGGGCAGGTAATCGTCAGGAATGAGCGCCGGCAGATGTAAATTCACCTCGATGCCTTGATCGAGGGCAAGACTCAGCTCAGGCTGCTTGCCTGCTTTGATCGCCTTGACGGCGCGCTCTAGCATTTCCATATAAAGGGTAAAGCCGATGGCTTGAATATGCCCGCTCTGCTCTTCGCCGAGAAGCTCGCCGGCCCCACGAATTTCCAAGTCATTGGTCGCGAGGGTAAAGCCAGCTCCGAGATGATCGGCGGCTGAAATCGCATCGAGGCGTTTCTTGGCATCCTCTGTAATCGCTTTTGGATCGGGGGTGAGCAGATAGGCATAGGCTTGGTGATGCGAGCGCCCCACACGACCACGTAGCTGATGCAGTTGCGCGAGACCAAATTTATCGGCGCGTTCGATCAAAATTGTATTGGCGCTGGGAATATCGATACCTGTTTCGATAATTGTGGTGCAGACCAAAACATTAAAGCGCTGGTGGTAAAAGTCGGACATCACCTGTTCCAGCTGTTGTTCGCGCATTTGCCCGTGGGCAACTTGAATGCGTGCCTCGGGAACCAGCCGCTCCAGTTCATTGGCTGTGCGTTGGATTGATTTTACATCGTTGTGCAAAAAGTAGACCTGACCACCACGAAGGATTTCGCGCAAAATGGCTTCCCGGGTCACGCGGTCTTCCTGCTGGCGAATAAAGGTTTTAACCGATAGGCGACGCGCTGGCGGGGTGGCAATAATCGAGAGATCGCGCACGGCATGCATAGACATGTTGAGGGTGCGCGGAATCGGCGTCGCGGTCATGGTTAGAATGTCGACGGAGCTGCGCAGTGACTTTATTTTGTCCTTTTGCCGCACACCGAATCGGTGTTCTTCGTCGATAATCAGAAGTCCTAAGCGTTTGAAATCAATCTCGGCATGCAACAGTTTGTGGGTGCTAATCAAAATATCGACCTTGCCATTTTCCGTGTCGGCAATCACCTGTTCTTGCTCTTGCGCTGTGCGAAAACGAGACAACTCTTCCACCACAACTGGCCAGCTGGCGAAACGGTCGCGAAAATTTTGCACATGCTGGTGGGCGAGCAGGGTCGTCGGCACAAGAACAACCACCTGCTTACCGCTGGAGATTACAGTAAAGGCAGCGCGCATTGCCACTTCAGTCTTTCCAAAACCGACGTCGCCACAGACAAGCCTATCCATTGGCTGCTGGCAGAGCAGGTCGCGGCGCACTGCATCAATGGCTTCCAGTTGGTCAGCTGTTTCTTCGAAGGGGAAGTCGCTACTGAATTTGCGGTAGTCCTCCTCATTGGCTTCGCAGGAAAAGCCGACACGGGCTGCGCGGCGTGCGTATATGTCGAGCAGCTCAGCGGCGGTGTCGCGAATTTGGCTTGCGGCTTTTTCCTTCGCTTTGGTCCATTTGTCGGTGCCCAGCCTGCTCAGAGGCGCCATGGATTGATCACTGCCGCCAAACCTGCTGATTAAATGCAGTGATGAAACCGGCACGTAGAGTTTTGCATCATTGGCGTAAACCAACATCAGGAACTCCTGCTGCGATTTGTCGACTTCAAGTGTCACCAACCCTTGATACTGGCCAATGCCGTGGTCCATATGCACAACCGGCGCACCCATTTGCAGCTCTGCGAGACTTTTGAATATATTGTCCGGTGACTCGGAGGCCTTTGAGCGCCGCCGCCGCTGCATGACCTGTTGGCCAAACAGTTCTCCTTCGGTAATTAAACAGAGGGATTGATCGGGACAGTAGACGCCTTGATCAATAGGGTAGGTGGTTATGGCATAGCGCATATCGCCATGGGTAAAAGCCTGCCAGTTGCCGACTTCCTCAACAGCGAGCTGAATCTTTTTTAGCATACCCACGAGAACCTCGTGGCGGCCAGCGGATTCGGCGCAGAACAGCACGCGCCCGGGACAGAGCTGCAAAAATTCTTGCAGCTTTGACAGCGGATTGCTCAGTTTGGCATTGATCGCCACATCGGGGACGGCGCGCAAATTAAAGTTGTGGCTGCCGGCGCGAGGCTTAACTGATTGGCGGTCTATTTCTGTGCGCGGCAGTTTTTTAATGTGCTTAAAGACTTCTTCGACGCCAAGAAATAGCGCTTTCGGCGGCAAAATTGGCCGAGTGGGGTCAACGCCGTATTCGATGTAACGCGCATTGATATCGTGCCAAAAATTTTGCGCGGCATCTTCAATGCCGACATGGCTAAACAGTTGAACATTCTGCGGTAAGTAGTCGAACAAGCTGGCCGTCTGGTCAAAGAATAAACTCAAATAATATTCGATGCCCTGAGGCGCGATACCGGCTTTGACATCGCGGTATATCGGGCATTTTGCGGCATCTTGATCGAAATGTTCGTGCCAGTTGTTGAGAAAATGGTTGATAGCCTGTTTGTCGAGTGGAAATTCACGTGCGGGTAGTAGCTGAATTTCGTTGACAGTTTCTGACGTTCGTTGGGTTTCAGGATCGAAAATGCGCAAACTTTCAATGTCTTCGTCCAGCAAGTCGATGCGGAAGGGCTGTTTCGCGCCCATTGGGTAAATGTCGATAAGTGACCCGCGGAACGCGAATTCACCGTGCTCGTAGACAGTGTCAACGCGGTTGTAGCCCGCGCGCGCGAGTTGTTCTTGTAGTTGCCCGCGATCGAGTTGCTCACCTACCTTATAGGAAAAGGTGCGCGATGCAACAAAGTCAATTGGCGCGAGCCGGTGCATCAGTGTAGGCAGGGGTACGATCAGCAGTGCATGCTGAGCGCTAGGCAAGCTGGCGAGGGTTTGGAGCCGCGCAGAGACAATATCTTGGTGTGGTGAAAAAATGTCGTAGGGCAGTGTTTCCCAGTCGGGGAAGGTCAAAATCGGCAGACCCTGCTCGGCAGTAAAAAACGCCAAGGTGCGACTTTGCGCGGCAGCCTCACGGGCCGTTTCCGTAATAAGAATGCTTAACCCCGAAAATCTCAGCGCGGTCTCTGCTATTGCAAGGGCTCGGCCGGCGGCCTGAAGTTCGCCCCAGTGATTTTTGTCGCCAGGTTGCGCTTGCGATGGGAAATTTGTCAGGGTCATAGGTTCTAAAGTGCCGGTGAGTAATTAGGTCTCTGCTTAACAGCGGGGCATTTTACAAGCCATAGACTATCGATAGTAGAAATATTCGTTATGACGGGGAGTATCTTTTTCTGGGTTGCTTGCGGGACCATAGTTGCGGATAATCGGCGCCATTCATCAACGGCTGACAAGGACCCCAAAAGTGACCGAGCAAAAACGCCCCCTACCAAACGACTTTTTCAAGGACTGGAAGCAGCGCGAAGCGTTAGCTGAAGGAATGATTCCGATTATCGGTAAGCTCTATCGTGAGCGCAACGTCTCTACCTATATGTACGGAAACAATATGGTCAACAAGTCGGTCACCGACTTGATGAAGGCTCATCGGCGCGTGCGTCAGGTGGAGCAGAATGAACTGTCAGAGTTCGACTCATCGCCAATGATCGAAGCGATTGCCAAGCTGCACTTGGGGCCAGCGCATTTAGACCTAGGTAAGATGGTCGTGAAGTATCAGAGTATTGGCAATGGCCGCAGCATTGACGATTTTGTCCGCGATGAATTAAAAGACATCATCGGCTCGGATATAAAACCCTTGCCCCAGCCGCAAGATGTCGTGCTCTATGGCTTTGGTCGAATTGGCCGCCTCGTGGCGCGAATTTTAGTGGATAAGACCGGTGGTGGTGATGTGCTCCGTCTGCGTGCCATTGTTATCCGCAAAGGCAATGTTGCCAATGACCTCGAGAAGCGCGCTGCGCTGCTGCGACGTGATTCTGTGCATGGCTCTTTCAAAGGCACCATTCGCGTGCTTGAAGATGAAAATATTTTAGTGATCAACGGCAATCCGGTAAAAGTGATCTACGCCAATTCGCCTGCGGAGATCGATTACACCGAATACGGTATCCATAATGCATTGATTGTCGACAACACGGGCGTTTGGAAAGATACCGCGGGTCTCAGTGGTCACCTTCGTCCCGGCGCCTCTAAAGTGTTGCTGACAGCGCCAGCGGGGGACGATATCCCAAATATTGTCTACGGCGTCAATCATCATGAGATCACCCCTGAGCGCAAAATTATCTCCGCAGCATCCTGCACGACAAATGCGATTGTGCCGGTATTGAAGTGCCTGCTCGACGAGTTTGGTGTCAGTAGCGGCCATGTGGAAACAGTTCATGCCTATACCAACGACCAGAATTTGATCGACAACTACCACAAGGGCGATCGCCGTGGTCGCAGCGCCGCGCTGAATATGGTGCTGACGTCTACCGGTGCAGCCAAGGCGGTGGCCAAAGCGATTCCTGAGTTGAAGGGGAAGTTGACCGGCAACGCGATTCGCGTGCCGACACCCAATGTATCAATGGCTATTCTCAATCTGCAACTGGGCCGAGAAACCACCGTTGAAGAGCTGAATGAGTTTATGCGTCAAAAGGCATTGCACTCTGGATTGCAGCAGCAGATCGGTTACACCATTTCAACGGAGGCGGTGTCGACGGATTTCGTTGGCTCTCGTCAGGCTTGTGTCCTTGATTCTCAAGCGACGATTGTCGATGGTAAAAGCTGCGTTCTCTACTGCTGGTATGACAATGAATTTGGTTACAGCTGCCAGGTGGTGCGCTGCTTGGAGAAGTTTGCAGGGGTTGTTTGGCCGACCTATCCAAAACAAAATTAGAGTATTTAGCTCCATGAAAAATACCCGCTAATTGTGCGGGTATTTTTTTGTCTGCGATTTGGGCATTTCTGAGGGTGATGTGGGCATAGAGTGCGGGTTCAAATCAGAATCATTGCGACGAATGACGCTTGACGCATTTATTTTGAGCTATATCGGGTGGATTGGGTTTTCTACCCCCTTTGAGACTGGAATCAGAACCCTTAGAGCCTTATAATCCCGCCGTTATTTTTCGGCGAACCTTGCACGTGACCGAAGTGCCGACACCAAAGCCGCAATAGGGGCCTTTCTGAGCAGAAAAAGCATGGAAAAGAGTGTTTTGTAGGTTGTGCAGTCCAATTATCAATCATTTAGTATTTAGGTATTTCCTATGATAAAAATCCGTCGCGGATTAGACCTGCCGATAGCTGGTAAACCGGCGCAGGTTATTCACGATGGCCCTGTGATCAGCCAGGTTGCGGTAGTTGCCAATGACTACCCAGGCATGAAGCCAACCATGGCCGTGCGCGAAGGTGATCGTGTCAAGCTGGGTCAACTACTCTTTACTGATAAAAAAACTGAGGGGGTGCAGTACACTGCTCCAGCCCCTGGTGTTGTCGTTGCGGTGAATCGCGGCGAACGCCGAGTGTTTCAGTCGTTGGTGATCGATGTTGATGGTGACGACAAAGTTGAATTCCCACGCTTTGCGGCAGACCAGTTGGCATCTTTAGACCGTCAGCAAGTGATTGATAATCTAGTGAGTTCAGGGCAGTGGGTTGCTCTGCGCACGCGGCCCTACGCCAAGGTTCCCGCACCCACTTCAACTGCGAATGCTATTTTTGTCACCGCGATGGACACTAATCCGTTGGCGGCTGACCCAGCCATTGTTATTGCTGAGCGTCGTCAGGATTTTGTCAACGGCTTGACGCTGCTAACCCGTCTGGTCGATGGTCCTGTACATCTGTGCACGGCGCCAAACACTGATATTCCTGGCGCTGACGTCAATCGGGTTCAGGCACATCAGTTTTCCGGCCCTCACCCTGCTGGTCTAGCCGGTACCCATATTCATTTTATTCAGCCAGTCAGTGCCAACAAAACGGTATGGACGGTTGGGTATCAAGATGTTATTGCGTTCGGTGCACTGTTTACCAATGGTGTCGTAGACGATAGTCGTGTTGTTGCATTGGGTGGCCCTCAGGTCAATCAGCCACGCTTATTGAAGGCGCGTCTTGGCGCGAACCTCAACCAGCTTGTGATCGGCGAGCTAAAAAATGATGAGAACCGCGTCATTTCCGGTTCTGTCCTTGCGGGTCGCAAAGCGGCAGGTGAGTTTGCATTCCTTGGTCGCTATCACAGCCAAGTGTCGGTTATTCGCGAGGGTCGTGAGCGAACGTTTCTGCACTACCTGCGAGCAGGTTTTGACAACCACTCCGCGCTCCCCATCTTTATCTCTCGATTGAGCAACAAGGTCTTCAATATGACCTCAAGTACCAATGGCAGCGAGCGCGCCATGGTGCCAGTGGGCGGCTATGAAGATGTCACCGCTCTCGACCTGCTACCCATCCAGTTGCTGCGATCGTTAATTGTCGGCGACACGGAGATGGCGCAAAAGCTGGGCTGTTTGGAATTGGATGAAGAGGATGTGGGCCTTTACACATACGTCTGTGTAGGCAAATACGAATACGGTTCGATTCTGCGCGACAATCTGACCAGAATTGAGAAGGAGGGTTGAGGTAATGGTTCGTAATCTTCTAGACAAATATGCACCAAACTTCCACAAAGGTGGCAAGTGGGAGAAGTGGTTTGCACTTTATGAGGCCATCGACACGGGCCTTTTTAAACCGTCCGATGTGACTAAAAATAGCTCCCATGTGCGCGACTCCATTGACCTCAAGCGTGTGATGATCACCGTTTGGCTGGCGACATTCCCCACCATGTTTTTTGGTATGTGGAACGTTGGCTTTCAAGCCAACACGATTATGGCTGAGATGGGTATGCTGGCCCAAGAGGGTGGGCGCGGCCTGTTTATCGGCATGTTGGCAGGCTACGACCCGGCGAGCATCTGGGATAACTTTGTTCACGGCGCGGCTTACTTTTTACCTATTTACATGGTCACGTTTATCGTTGGTGGCTTCTGGGAAGTGCTGTTTGCCAGTGTTCGCGGCCACGAAGTCAACGAAGGCTTTTTCGTTACCTCGGTATTGTTCGCACTCTGCTGCCCACCCGATCTGCCATTGTGGATGGTCGCAATGGGCATTAGTTTCGGTATTGTGATTGGCAAAGAAGTGTTCGGCGGCACAGGGAAAAATTTCCTCAATCCAGCGTTGACCGGCCGAGCTTTCCTGTACTTCGCTTACCCAGCCTATATGAGTGGCGACGCGGTTTGGACTGCTGTGGACGGTTACACCGGTGCCACCATGTTGTCCGTTGCCGCCAGCTCGGGTGTTGCCGCACTTGAGCAGAGCGCCTCGTGGATGCAGGCCTTTGTCGGTACAATCCACGGTTCGATTGGCGAGACGTCTACTTTAGCAATTTTGATCGGCGCGGCTCTCTTGCTGGTTATGCGTATCGCGTCATGGCGCATTATGGGTGGCGTGCTGCTCGGTTCGGCGCTCTTATCCATGCTGTTTAACTCGATTGAATCGACCAATCCAATGTTTGCGCTGCCGTTTTACTGGCACTGGGTGATTGGTGGATTTGCTTTTGGCGCGGTCTTTATGGCGACGGACCCTGTGTCTGCGGCGATGACCAACACGGGTAAATTCTGGTATGGCATGTTGATCGGTGTCATGGTTATTTTGATTCGTGTGGTTAACCCTGCGTTCCCCGAGGGCATGATGTTGGCAATTCTATTTGCCAATCTGTTCGCACCGCTGATTGATCATTTTGTTGTTCAAGGCAATATCAAAAGGAGACTGGCCCGTGGCTAATGACTCTATGAAGAAAACCTTTGGCGTTGCCCTAGCGCTGTGCGTGGTTTGCGCAGTTGTGGTGGCAAGCTCTGCGGTGTTACTGCGCCCCACTCAACAGGCGAATAAAACGTTGGACTTGAAGAAGAACATTCTGGCTTCAGCGGGATTGTTGCAGGAAGGCGTGAGTGTTGAAACGCAGTTTGCACAGGTCGCCACTCGCGTGGTTGATTTAGAGACCGGTCGTTTCACCGATGCTGTCGACGCTGCTACCTACGACCAGCGTAAAGCCTCAAAAGATCCAGCGCTGTCCATTTCTCTGACGGACGGCAATGACCCTGCCAAACTCAAGCGTCGTGCAAAATATGCCACGGTTTATATCGTCGAGGGTGAGAACGGCGTAGAGAAAGTGATACTGCCGATCAAAGGCTACGGCCTGTGGTCAACACTCTACGGTTTCTTGGCGCTCGAGTCGGACTTACAAACCGTTGCTGGTATCGGATTCTACGAGCATGCTGAAACGCCAGGTCTTGGTGGCGAAGTGGATAACCCAAACTGGAAAGCCAGTTGGGTTGGCAAGCAAGCCTACAGCGCTGGCGAATTGGCCATTAGTGTTGTTAAAGGCAAAGTTGATCTCGAGCGAGCAGGTTCTGAATCGCAGATCGATGGTCTCGCCGGTGCGACATTGACCACCCGCGGCGTTAACAACCTAGTGCAGTACTGGCTGGGTGACCAAGGGTTCAAACCTTTTATTACTCATCTGAAAGCAGGGGAGGCTTAAATCATGTCGAAAATTAGAGACACACTGCTACAGCCTGTTGTTGCCAATAACCCTATCGCATTGCAGATTCTTGGAATTTGTTCAGCGCTGGCGGTAACTTCAAGCATGAAAGTCGCTTTTGTTATGTCGCTGGCACTCACGCTGGTCACGGCATTTTCTAACTTTTTTGTCTCCACTATCCGCAATCATATACCGGGCAGCATCCGCATTATCGTGCAGATGACCATTATTGCCTCACTGGTGATCGTGGTTGATCAAGTGTTGAAAGCAGTTGCCTACGACATCAGCAAGCAGCTATCGGTATTTGTGGGCTTGATTATTACTAACTGTATTGTGATGGGTCGCGCGGAAGCATTCGCGATGAAGAACCCTCCCGTAGAGAGTTTTCTTGACGGTATCGGCAACGGGCTCGGCTACAGCGCCATACTCATGTTACTGGCGTTTATTCGTGAGCTATTTGGTGCAGGCAAACTTTGGGGTTATGAAGTATTCAAAGTATCGACCGACGGCGGCTGGTATGTTGCCAACGGAATGATGCTGATGCCGCCCAGTGCATTCTTTTTAATTGGTCTGATTATATGGGCGCTGCGTACTTGGAAGAAGAACCAGGTCGAAAAGGCAGAATTTAAGATCACTGCGAATAGCCGACCAGGCGAGGTGGCATAATGGAACATTATTTAAGTCTACTCGTCAGCTCGATTTTTATCGATAACATTGCTCTAAGCATGTTTTTGGGCATGTGTACATTTATCGCGCTGTCTAAAAAAATTGATGCAGCCATTGGTCTGGGTATTGCTGTAATCGTGGTGCAAACCATCACTGTCCCGGTCAACAATTTGCTATTGGGCTACTTGCTTTCCGACGGTGCGCTGGCGTGGGCCGGTCTGCCAGACGTTGATCTGAGCTTCCTTGTCTATCTCTGCTTTATCGGCGTAATCGCTGCGATAGTCCAGATTATGGAGATGGTTTTAGACAAGTATGTCCCTGCGCTTTACAACGCGCTGGGTGTGTTTCTGCCGTTGATCACGGTGAACTGCGCTATTTTAGGTGGTTCATTGTTGATGGCTGAGCGCGGGTACGATTTGGCGGAGAGTGTGGTGTACGGGTTTGGTTCAGGTATGTCTTGGGCCTTGGCGATTGCCGTACTGGCGGGTATCCGCGAAAAGCTGAAGTACAGCGATATTCCCGACGGTCTGCAAGGTCTTGGCATTGTATTTATTACTGTAGGCCTAGTGTCTTTAGGCTTTATGTCGTTTGGCGGCATTGACCTCTGATTACGGAGAAGTAACTACCCATGAGTATTGAAATTATCCTTGGCGTTGGGATGTTCACCGCAGTAATTCTTGCACTGGTGGCCTTTATTTTAGCTGCCCGCAGCAAATTGGTGTCGTCTGGCAATGTCAATATCGAAATTAACGGTGAAAAAACTATCACCGTTCCCGCGGGCGACAAGCTGTTGCAGACCCTATCGGGCGCAGGGCTCTTTTTGCCCTCGGCCTGTGGCGGCGGCGG
>Ga0102883_1000324_pt1 | contig 18849 bp, 16 predicted proteins | sample Colrivmet1549B02_FD_94877 | JGI IMG/M metagenome (GOLD analysis project Ga0102883, IMG submission 94877) | Estuarine microbial communities from the Columbia River estuary - metaG 1549B-02 | ecosystem: Environmental > Aquatic > Marine > Intertidal zone > Estuary | place: USA: Columbia River... | reverse complement strand
TGCTAAGTCAACTACATCAGAAAAATCAGTCAATGGTATATCAATACTATTCCATTGTCCTAGATTACTTACATCTAATGCTTTAGCTTTTTCCTTTCCTTCCCCTGAACTAATTAAGAAGAAATTTAGTGCAGTTGAATCTGAAGTCCAGTAATCTAGATGAATTGAAGTATAACCACTTACATTCAATGGAGATGAGAATGCGGTTCCTTGGTAATTTAAACCAGCATATTTCATTACTGAATTACCATCTAGTTCTATATTGCTTACTTGTGTACTTTGTCCCCAGTTTGGATTAAAATCTGTTCCAGCTACATCTGTATATGAATCACTAAATACAGACATTACGTCTGCTGCGTCCAAAGATGGCGCTGTTGGAGCGGCTGCTGGACTACTAACTTCTTCAACAGCTACAGGAGTAGAGAATGCTATATTGTCTATATAGTAAGTTGTTTCTGCACTGTTGGTGATATTAATTGCCGCAATGATAACAATTCTGTCATATTTATTGCTGTCCTCATCAGAAAAATTATACACTAATTTCTCCCAAGCACCAGTTGCTGTAGTAGTTACTGTGGCTTCTTTGAAATTATCTGAATTTGAGGAGTCTTCAATTTTTAACAATACATTTTGTCCTGGTGCTGCTGAGTGAACGTCAATAGAGATAGCTTCTTGACCAGCAGGGAAGATAATTTTTTCATTCAAGTTAAAAAAGAAACCAGCCCATGGTTCTATACCTGCATCTTCTTTAATTTTCAACACTTTTGAAGAACTGTTTACCGTTCCAGGGTTGGGATTATCTACATAATTAAGCTTTAAATACTCGACTCCTGCAGCTCCTCCACACCTTCCCCAAGTTCCAGTCAGATTAGCATCTGACAAGGCACCTTCTTCAGAAAAGGGATTTCCATTACATTCAAAGTCAATAGTCGCTGTGTTCAAACTTGGAAGCGCTTCCGTAAAGCTATCACAACCTTCTACAACTACTCCAACTGGCTCCGGTTCTGGAACAATAATAGGTCCGCTGTTGTCGTCATTTGAGCAAGCCACTAGAGTTAATGCACTAGCAAATAAGAATACTTGTTTTTTAATAAATAAACTTGATATTTTCTTCATGATTTAAATTTTTTTGACAATATAATAAAAAGTTTAATCTATTATTTGATTTATTATTTTTTTCACAATTTTGTTTATATTTTTTATAATTTTTGATGTATTTATGAAACACAAAATTTTTAATTAGCTTCTTTTTGCTTTGTACAGCGTTTACTTTAGACTAGCTTTGTTGTTTCAAATTGGCTGCGTAGTTCAACTGGATAGAATATCAGATTTCGGCTCTGAGGGTTGGGGGTTCGAATCCCTTCGCGGTCACGAAATGAGAATCAATAAGAATAAACCTTCACACCTAGTGAGGGTTTTTTTATGCACTAAAATTACACTTCTAAAGTAGTCATTTATTTTCCAACTGTCAGTTTACTGTCAACTATTTAAGTGTTTTTGACACCTATTTGACACTTGAATTATAGTAATCAGGCATATCTTTAGAAACTTTGTCAACTTTAAATAAGTTGTCAAGATTAGTTTCTTCTTTTACAACTCCTTTATATAGTTCCTTAACCCGATTCATTAAAAGAGTCTTAACCATTGGAGTTTTTTCTTCAGTACTTAATACCTAAACCAACTCCAGAGAGAGAGGATAAGAACATAGTTCAACATTTTGAAGTAGAAATAATAGATAACCTAAAAGAACAATAATATTTTACTACAACGACATTAAGAAAGCATTAAAAGCGAGTTTCAAGAATGGCATAGCCTGTTATCAGGACAGCTTAAAAACACCAAACTATGGATTAACAGAGGCTTTGTGGTACACTATGAGTATTAGCAAAACAAGACCTTTGGCAAGTCAATTAAGTGTTTAAAGGGGGGGTGTATTAAGTAGAGGTAAATGTTGTTTATCTTTGATTTCACAAATCCATATAATTATACGCTACAATAAGTTATTTTATGAAAAAAGTATTTGCCATTTTGTGTATTGCAGGAATAGCTATTCCTTATTATTATATCTTTAAATTTATTGAAGCAAATAATTGGGAGTGGTCTACTTCGCTGTTTTTTGAACAAATTAACCTGAATTATGCAATGGGCATTTTAAATGCTGATTTAACTATTGCAGCTATTTCTTTTCTTATTTTTCTTATTCACAGATTAAGAGTCAAAGCAATCAGCAAAAATCAATTCATAAAGTACTTGGTTTCTTTATTTATGGTTGGCTTCTCATTAGCTCTGCCCTTATACCTCTATGATAATTATAAAAAGGATTAATAAACATTTATGAAATATCTTTCAATATCACTTTTGTTTTTAATTGCTATGTGTCAAAAAGATGATGAAGAAACTTGTCTAATTGACCAACCCGACCTAAATGTGGTATGCATAGAAATTTATCAACCTGTATGTGGTTGTGATAAAGTTACTTATTCAAATAATTGTTATGCAAGCGCAAGCGGTGTTTCAAGTTGGGTAGATGGAGAATGTGCCGACTAAACCATAATAGGCATATCACATTCCTCTAAATCACTCACGTCTAAACCTCTTAAGTAAGTTAAACTAACAGCTAAGGAACTATGTCCATTTTTAAACTCATTAAATGAAAAAAAAACATCTAATCATTCTAATTATTTTGTTTTTTCTTTATCTATGGGCAGAATTAGGAGTGGGCATCTTTTTTCAAGATAGTTGGGGCGGAGATTAAAGCCCTAATCAATATTAGAGAGGATAACTAAACCGTCGGTATATCACTTTCCTCTAACTCACTAACTTCAAGTCCGCATAGATAGGTAATAATACCTAAAGAACTATGTCCTAAAGCCTTTTGAAACATATTAAGAAAGTTATTAATAATCTTGTGTTGCAATTACATATTTAATATATTTATTCAATAACTAATTAAAACAAACACAAAAAAAAAATTATTAATGTTATTTGCATTAGTATACACTACTTCTGTCTTTTCTCAAAATCAGGAACGATTAAGTGTTCACTTTTTTGATATCCCCCAAAATATGGAAGCTGAATTTATGAAATTCAACAAAGAGATAAATCTGTTAATTGAAAATGCTGGTTTCGGAAAGAACTTTTAGAAAATATACAAAGTAAAGGCAGATGATGAAGCTAAAATTTATCAATACTTTCAAATCAGTTCTTATACAAGCGATAAACACTATGAAATGACTCATAATATAAGTGAAGAATATAATATTAATGAATCTATTTATTATTTTTAGACAAAATATTAATACCGTGCAACAGAAAAGACCAAATCAAGAACCACCAATAGATCTAGTTGAACAATTCTACAAAGAGAATTTAGATTTGAAAGCTATTTTGAATGCTAGAAAGGCTAAGAAAGAAGTTACTTCTGGACTAGAACCTTACACTGGAGAATTTGGACCAGCTCAAAAGAAACATCTTTTGAACAGAACCATGGTGGGTATGGCTAAGCGTCATATGGATGATCTAGAAGGTCTTTCCATAGATGAAGCGATTGATTTAATATTCACCCCGGAAGAACTAGGTGAGCCTGTAAATAATTATTTTTATGAAAAGACAAATGAGGATTGGATTGAAACTTATGGTAGAAATGACGTAGCACCTGGTCAACCATTCGTTAATAATGCTTCTACAAGAAGAACAGAAAATTCACAAGAAGAAGAAAATGGAGATTGGGCCAGAAGACAATCTATAAAATCTTGGATTTTTAAAAATATTTATTCACAAAACACTTCTATTCATTGGAGAATATTTATTTTTTTACATAATTTAATTCCAACTGATGGTGGTCAAGGTTCTGGTAATAAAGGTCTTTATGGGTATTTAAAGCTATTATTTGATTCTTGTTACGATGACTATAGAAACACAATCTTTAATGTTACAACAAATCCAGCTATGTTAATTTATTTAAATTTAGCTCAAAGCAGAAAAGAAAATCCAGATGAGAATTTTGCGCGTGAAGTTCAAGAATTGTTCACTGTTGGGAAAACACCATTTTCAAAATATACAGAAAGGGATGTAAGAGAGATTGCAAGAGCTTTGGTAGGTTGGGGTATTGATTATGAATCTATTTTTGAGGAAGGTCCTATAAAAAGTAAATTTAACCCTTGGAACCATGATATTGGAGATAAGTATTTTTCTGAATTTTACAAAAACACAATAATTAAAGGTAAAGATGGGGTAGGTGGAGCAAATGAGCTTAAGGAGGTGATTAACATGATTTTTAATACAGAAGAATCCGCTATTTATATATCAAGAAGGCTGTATCAATTTTTTGTCTATCATGATATAACGTTAGTTATTGAAGAAAATGTAATAAAACCTATGGCAAAGGTGATGAGGGAGAATGATTTTTCACTTATCGAGCCCTTAAAGTTGCTTTTAAAAAGTGAACATTTCTTCGATGTATCTTTTTATAATAGTATGATTAAATCTCCTTTAGATTTTATTTATGGTATTACTAAAGAATTTGACTTATTTAATGGAGATTTAAGAAATTACGACGAGGAACGAAACGAAAATAACAATTACATGCCACCCGAAAGGTTAACTAATTCATTGTCTAGGTCTTATTATTTTTTCAGACAATTTGAATGGGTTGGAGGTCAGATTGGAATGGAATTAGCAAATCCACCAAGCGTATCTGGTTGGCCTGCTTACTATCAAAGCCCTGTATATGATTTATTTTGGATTAATTCCAAGACCATAAAAGATAGGGTTCAATATTCTAATAGTGCTACCCAGTGGGGTATTTGGATGGAAAATGGATATCAAATAGTATTAAATAAGATTTCTTATATTTTGACTTATTCAAAACCAGATGATTTAGACGCTTTGATTTCAGAATTATCTGATAGATTACTCGGTGGAGATATTCCTTTAAATGCTAAAAATCGTATTAAAAAAAGCATTTTACAAGATAAAAATGAGGCTTATTGGAAAGAGGCCATCGATGAATACAAGAATAATCCTAATGAGCAAAATAAAAATAATTTAGATTGGCGAATACAAAATTTGTTATCTCAATTTTTTCAATTAGGTGAAATAACTCTTTTTTAATTATGGAAAGAAGACATTTTTTACATAACCTGGCGCATGCTGCTGCTGTACCCACTATATTTTCCTCTTTAGCTTTTAACAGTTTAGACTTTTCAAGTAATTCAAATCTTTCAAATACTATTGAAAATGGTAAAATAATTGTAATTATAAAGATGGATGGAGGTAACGACGGACTTAATACTGTCATTCCACTTGATCAAATGTCAAATTTATCAAAAGCAAGGCCTCGTGTAATTTTACCTGAAAATAAGATAGTTTCTTTAAATACGAATGATCTTGGATTACATCCATCTTTATCAGATTTTAAATCTCTATTTAACGAGGATAGATTAAAAATTATTCAGAATGTTGGATATCCTAATCCTGATTTTTCTCACTTTAGATCTATGGATATATGGCAATCCGCATCTGACTCTGATGAGTATTTGAATTCTGGTTGGATGGCAAGGTATATTGAAAATAAGCATCCAGCATACCCTGAGGCATATCCTAGCGATGCATATCCTCATCCTTTAGCAGTTGAATTGGGTTGGCAATCTTCACTTTTATTTACGGGTCAAAAGTCTCTTACTAGTTTTCAAGCAAGAAACCCTACTAATTTTCTAGAGATTATTAATGAATTTGATAATGAATATCCCTCTGATAATAAAGGTAATAAGTTAAAATTTGTTCAGCAAATAGCAAAACAGTCTAATGTTTATAGTAAGATTATTAAAGATAAATATGAAAATGGTAAAAATACTGTTTCATATGGTAATTCAAATCTTGAAAGACAACTTGAGATTGTAAGTCAGCTTATAAGTGGAGGGCTAAAATCTAGAATTTATTTTGTTGAGTTTGGAGGTTTTGATACTCACGATACGCAGGTAGATTTATCAGATAGAACAAAAGGTCAACATGCAGTTCTTTTAAAAAGGCTAAACGACGCTGTTATCACATTTATAAAAAATTTAGATGCTAGTGGTCACTCTGAAAATGTTTTAACGATGACATTTTCTGAATTTGGAAGAACTATTGTATCTAATGAAACCAATGGAACTGATCATGGAACAGCAGCCCCTTTGTTTATTTTTGGAAATAAAGTTGATTCTTCAATTTCAGGAGCTAATCCTCAAATTCCAGAAAGCGTAAATTGGGAAGATAACTTAAATTCTGAATTCGATTTTAGACAAGTTTACGCTTCAATAATTAATCAATGGATGAGTGGGGGCAAAAAAAGCGCTAAAGATATTTTATTTAAAAACTTTGATGAAATTCAGATTATAAGAAAAGATATTATAGATGATGATAATGACGGCGTAGCTGACATCAATGATAATTGTCCAGACACACCTGAGGGCTCTGTGGTAGATTTGAATGGATGTGTTCTATTTACTCTTGCTGCTAATAATTATAGTATAAAATCAGTTTCTGCTAGCTGTGTTGGCTCTAATAATGGAAAGATAGAAGTTAGTGCAGAGGATACATCTTATACTTATCAACTAAACATTTCAGGAATTGACACTACTTACAGCCTTTCTGCAGATAATAATCATAGCCTAATTATAGAAGATTTAGAAGTAGGTGTATATACGATCAATTTCACCATAGATAGCCAGGAAGGTTACATTCAATCATTTGAAACCACTATTACAGAACCTGCTCCATTACAAGGTAAGGCACAAGTAGATTATTTCTCAAAAACAGCTAAGCTTAAATTGAGTGGTTCTGAGGTTTATTACATAGAAGTGAACGGTCAAATGATGGCATCTAATACCAATGATTTTTCTGCACCATTAAAGCCAGGTAAGAATATAATAAAGGTTACTACTCCATTAGATTGTCAGGGTATATATGAGGAAGTCTTGTTTATGAGTGAAAAGCTTAGATACTTCCCGAATCCTGTGCAGAATGAATTAAATATAACTGTACCAGGTACGGATAGTGAAATCAATATCGAAATATTCACAGATGGAGGTGCAAACTTATACAGAGGAACTCATTCTATAAATGGGTCAAGAACAATTCAGCTACCAATGTCTAGATATAAATCTGGACTTTACATAGTAACATGTAGTGGTAAAACCGTAAATGAATCATTCAAAATAATAAAGAACTAATGAAAAAATATATCATAAAAAGTTCAAAAATTATAGCATCTGTTGCAATAGGTATCATGTTAATTAATTGTAGCTCAGATTCTGGAGGATCTGATCCTGTTGCTCAGCCTACACCTGTTCAGAAGACAAAATATACTGTTACTATATCGGCTGGCAGTGGAGGAACTGTGAGCACTACAGGCGGTTCATATGAGCAAGGACAGACAGTAAGTGTTACAGCTACTCCGGCAAGCGGTTATATGTTCTCTAGCTGGTCAGATGGAAACACGAATGCTACTAGAACTATTAATGTTTCATCAAATACTAACTTAACAGCAAACTTCACTGCTATTCCTGACCCTCCAACATCTTCTACTCTATCTTTTCCTGAAGATGATAAAGTATGTCAAGAGGGCACAAGTGTGAGTGATACAGAGAGTTCTGTAAACTTTCAATGGTCAGCCTCTGAAAACACAACAAGCTATGATTTAATCATCAATGATATTGAGGCAGAAACGTCAGTAACCTATTCGGATATTACAGAGACCAATAAAGATGCTACCCTAGTCACTGCAAGATCATACTCATGGCAAATAGTTTCAAAGTCAGATGAGACTAGTACTACAGCTACTAGTGAACTTTGGCAGTTTTACCTTGCAGGCGATGGAGAAGAAAATTATGCACCTTATCCAGCTAGTATTATATCTCCAGCATCAGGATCTACAGTATCTGCATCAGAGGCAGGATTGGTAACTCTTAAGTGGTCAGGAGAGGATCCAGACGAAGATACACTGACATATACAGTATATATAGACACAGTAGACGGTTTACAAGATACTAATGGCACTATAACGGGTCTTACTGAAACAGAAACCACATACGAAGTTACATCAGGATCAGTATATTATTGGAGAGTGAAAAGCTCTGATGGACAGAGTAGTTCATTTACGCAAGTCTTCTCTTTTAGAGTAGAGTAAATCTTTAAATGAATGAAATTAACTAGCATAAACATACAAAAATTTTCGATTTTTTTATTTTTTTTATTTTTTCAAAATGTATATTCTCAAAAAAAAGAAATAAAAAATAATAATGAAATAAATACATTCAAAACCCCAATTGTTTGTCAAGTAGATAGTTTTAGAGATTATATTGATATTCCTGGATGGCAAGATTATAGTTTAAAAAAAGAAAAATTCATTAAAAACTTTAGTTTAAAATCCATTCAATTAGGCAAGAAAAATGATGAAGATAATTCATTTATAATTCCTGTAGTATTCCACATATTTGAGAATAGTTGGTGGGGAGATGTAAATGATGAAGTTGTAAAACTTGCACTTAAAGAGACTAATGAAGATTTTCAAGGTTTAGCTGAAGACTGGAATACAATAGATGCTCCTTTTGACTCAATTAAAGAGGCATTTAATATAACATTTAAGCTGGCTCAGATAGATCCTAATGGAAATCCAACAACAGGTATAATTTATCATGATTTTGAGCAAGGATTTGCTGAATGGTCAAATAACAATATAGTTCAAAAATATGCTTGGGATAATAAAAAATACATAAATGTTTATATTCAAAAATACTTGAAGAATGACAATAAATCCAATTATTCAGGATATGCATACTATCCATCAGATTATATGACTGAAAATAATTTAGCTAGAATAGTTTATAATGGAAATTACTTAAGCTCGGAAAATACTAGTGAAAATTTCAGATCTGTTTTAACCCATGAATTTGGTCATTTTTTAGACTTACGTCACACATTTTTAGAAAATTCATGTGACCCAAATGGTGAATCTAATCAAGGAGATCTGGTTGAAGACACCCCATCTCAAAATTTTAACTCTTCAGGAACTAGCTGTAATATTATTTATAATTGTTTATCACAAGAAATAAACAATGAAAATTTTATGGATTATACCGACTGTTATAAAATGTTTACTACTGGTCAAGTACAAAGAATGACATCAACATTAAATTATAATCCTACATTTTCTTTATGGCAAGATTCTAATCTTTATTCAACAGGAGTAATAAATCATCCATCTCTACTAGAATTAAAATTATCAAATACAAGCATAAATGAGAATGATTCAGCTTTCACTATAATCGGCAAACTTTCAACAATTGATGAGGATGATTCAGATACTCATAATTATTTCTTAGTTAAAGGTGCTGGAGATGACGATAATAGTAGTTTTAAAATCATTGATGATATTTTGGTAAATTCTAAAGTGTTTGATTTTGAATTAAAAAATAGTTATTCTATAAGAATTCTAGTGGTCAAAGGAAATGGAGGAACATTCAGTAAATCATTTAAAATAACAGTTAATGACCTTTATGAAGATACTGATGGAGACGATGTTATAGATTCTGAAGATAATTGTCCATTATTTGCTAATTCTGATCAATTAGATTCAGATGGAGATGGTATTGGAGATGTATGTGATGAAGATGACGACAATGATGGCGTTTCAGATACAGAAGACTCCTTTCCATTAGATAAAGATGAGTGGATAGACACAGACGCAGATGGTATAGGAAACAATGCAGATGAAGACGACGATAATGATGGCGTTTCAGATACAGAAGACCCCTTTCCATTAGATAAAGATGAGTGGATAGACACAGACGCAGATGGTATAGGAAACAATGCAGATGAAGATGACGACAATGATGGCGTTTCAGATGCAGAAGACTCCTTTCCATTAGATAAAGATGAGTGGATAGACACAGACGCAGATGGTATAGGAAACAATGCTGATGAAGACGACGATAATGATGGTGTTTTAGATATTTTTGATCAGTGTCCTAACACTACATTAGGAGTGAATGTTGATGCAAATGGCTGTGAAATATTCTTACTTCCTGCAAATAATTTTAGTGTTTCGGTAACATCTTCTACTTGTGTAGGCTCTCAAAATGGTTCTCTTAGTATATCTGCGCAAAATCAGGAATATTCTTACACTGCATCTATATCAGGTCAATCATCCCTTATATTAAATGCTTCAAACAATTTCGAGGCAAGTATTTCAGGTTTGGGTACTGGTAATTATGATGTTTGTTTCACAGTAGCTGGTGTTGAATCATATAATCAATGTTTTTCGGTAACTGTTAGTGAGCCCGCTCCATTGTCTACCTCTGCTAAAATAGATTTAGCCAATAGGTCTGTGGATCTAAGTCTTAAAGGAAGTACCTCATACAACATAATTTTAAGTGGAGCAGTTATTAAAACTACTGCGTCGAACTTATCACTTGATTTAAAACCTGGAATGAATTATCTCAGTATTTCAACAGATTTAGACTGTCAGGGCACCTATTTTGAAGAGATATTTGTGAGTGAAGACGTTTTGGCTTATCCAAATCCAACGGACGGAATGGTTCAGTTATACATTGGTGGATCTGATGATACTGTGACGCTTAATATTTATGATATAAACAGTCAAAATATAATTAGTAAGTCATTTGAAGTTTCAAGTTCAAGAGTAATTGAAACTGATATTTCTCGTTTTAAAACAGGTATCTATTTCTTTGTTTTAGATGGAAAAACAATTAAAACAACTCATAAAATCATCAAGAACTAATAATTTAATAAGGTTGGACAATTAGACCTGAGTTATCCTATCTAGCATATTAGCTATTGCTTCTTGCGTTTGAAGATATATTCCTTTGGAGTGAATTAGGTTAAGTTTCCTAAGGTTGATGAGTATTTTTAATAGTCTTATCTATTTGCTTGGCATTAAAAAAAAAATCTCAGATCGGTTGTTCAATGATATTTTACAGGCAAATTAATTTTTCATCTATTGAAGGTCATTTATTGTCATGGAGAAGAGAAGAATCCACGAATAAAAAAGTTAAATTTACCGCCATATATACCAAAAAACTTCCTTTATGAGCGTTTTGAATCGCCTGTTTTTTATTGCCTTTTTGTTTTTAATAAGCTGTGCTAAAGACAACGGAGACAGCCCTGAATCTGAAAAACCGGTAGTATTTGCCGTTGAGACCAATGGAAGTCAGTTGCCTTATATGATGGTAGAAACACCTGAAACCATTCAAAACGAACCAAAGATTGCTGCAAATTTAAGGGTATTTTTGAATAAGTCTTTGGCGCATGAAACGCCCATAGGAATAGAGTACAGAGGCTCTACCTCTTATAGGATGTCTGACAAAAAATCCTACGGAATAGAAACATGGGATGCAGGGGGCTTAGACAGTCCCTACAGTTTTTTAAATTTCCCAGAAGAGGAAGATTATATTTTTATGGGCCATGTGTTCAGGGCATCGCAAAATACGGTGTTTGATCCCTCTTTAATGCACCATTATATTGGCCATGAAATGTACCGATCTATGGGCCGTTATGCCAGTAGGACACAATGGGTAGATTTGGAAATTAACGGGGTGTATATGGGGGTGTACCAATTCATGGAAAAACTCAAAAGGGATAAGAATAGGATAGATATTGAGAAATTAACCCCCTTAGACACGGACGCAGCAGCTATTACAGGAGGTTATATTATAAAAATTGACAAAACGGCTGGTGAAAATGGCCTTGGGCAACCCTTGGCATATTTTGACAACAATTGGGGAGACGACGCCCTTTATACCGCCAACAATTCATGGCGTTCTCAATACGACATTTTTAAGCAGCCCATCAATATTGCTCCTTATGGCGCTCCATACCACCCAGACCAGTATTTAGAGACTTATTTTTTGTATGAATATCCCAAGGCAGCAGACATTACCAATGCCCAAAAAGAGTATATACAAGGCTATATTCACGATTTTGAAACAGCGCTCATCAATGACAATTTCGCTACAGAACCCCGTACTTATACCAATTATATAGACCTGGACAGTTTTGTAGATTTTTTCATTATAAATGAGATTACGGGCAACATAGACGGCTATAGACTCAGTACTTATATGCACAAACAAAGGGGCGGAAAACTTAAGATGGGGCCTATTTGGGACCTCAATATTGGGTACGCCAAGCAGGGTAGGGTACCGGTAACGGATTGGATTGCCAATTACAATGTTCACATATCACAAGACGCTTGGATGGTGCCGTTCTGGTGGCCAAGACTTTTAGAGGATCCTATTTTTAAACAGGCTTTAAAAAGCCGATGGACCACACTTAGGGCCAATACATTTAGTAACGCCTCTGTATTGGGTAGGGTAACACAAACCGCTAATTACCTTAAGGACAACGGTGCCATAGATCGCAATTATAACAAATGGACTGGGATAGCTGTAGATTATGACGGAGAGATTTCTATTTTGAAAAACTATCTAGAAAATAGGCTTCAATGGATGGATCAAACCATTAATAACTATTAGACTGCACTTCGTTTTCGCTGTAAAAGAGCTTTGATTTTAGAAGTGAAGGATTATTTTTTGCATCTAAAATTCTTATTTTAATGTGGGCACTCTTCATACTTTTAAACCTCAAAAGACGCTTGTTTCCTATAGTGGTTCCCTTAGAAATAATTTTCCATCCCTGAGCCGTATTTGCCATGACTTCAAATGAACTTACTTTTTGCCCCAGGCTAATGTCTTCTTGAAGCGAAATAATATTAATGTATTTTGGTGTAGGTAATAAGATTTCTTGTGTGTAAGGGTCTTGGTTTATAAAGGTTGCATTGGCCGCTATATTTTCTTTAAAATCTGCCTTTATCAGTTTTGAAAGACCGACGAGTGCTAGAGAATCATTTTGATGAATTTTGCCTCTTCTGTCTACTGGAATATTAAGCAGCAGAGAAGAATTTCTTCCAATAGATTCAAAATAAATTTCCCTAAGTTTCTTTGGAGATTTCACCAAGCTATCTTGGTCTTCATGATAATACCACCCTGGCCTTATGGATACATCTGTTTCTGTTGGAATCCAATGGGTGCCATTTTCTTGACCCGAAGAAAATTTATTGAAATCTACCATTCCGGGGTATAAACTATCTTTAAAGATAGGTGCCCAAGAAGTTAATTTTGCTTGTCCTGTTTCATTTCCAACCCATCTAATATCTGGTCCCGCATCTGAGAAAATAACTGCCTTAGGTTGGAGTGTTCTTACTATTGAAGTAGTTTTATCCCATTCATAATAGGTTTTTTTATCTACTTTTCTAATGTCTTTTGCGCCGCCATAATATCCGTCTCCACCGTTTGCTCCGTCAAACCAAACTTCGAATATAGGACCGTAATTGGTCAATAATTCACCAAGCTGATTCCTGAAGTACTCTAAATATTCTTCTTGACCGTAACTTAAATGGTTCCTGTCCCAAGGAGAAAGATAGATACCGAGTTTTAAGCCGTATTTCTCGCAGGAGTCTGCCAATTCTTTAATGAGGTCTCCTTTTCCATTTTTCCAAGGGCTATTTTTTACAGAGTACTCAGTGTATTTACTTGGCCACAAACAAAACCCATCATGGTGTTTGGCAGTAATTATCACTCCCTTCATTCCAACAGATTTAATGGTTTTAACCCATTGGTCCGTGTCCAATTCTTTAGGGTTGAATACTGAAGTAGCTGTGTCCCCATAGCCCCACTCTTGGTCTGTAAAAGTGTTCATATTAAAATGGATAAACGCATAGAATTCCATTTTTTGCCAGTCCATTTGTCTTTTTGAAGGAAGGGGAGGTGTTTTTACCAAGTCTTTTTCTAAAAGCCATGCTTCATTAAAATGGGCAAAGTATATACCATTTTCATCTCTTTCATATAATAATCCAATTTGGTTATTATCTAAAATGGTTAAGTCTGAGTATGCAGATGCTCCTGGATACACTTCTTTTACTACAGGCCAAGTCTTGCCATTGTCTCTAGACAAAAAAATACTTATTTTCTGTCTTTTTTCAGTGCTGTTTGGCCCAGAAAAAAGCAATGCTGTTTCTTTGTTATCGTTGTAGCTAATAATACTTGACTGGCATACAGGACTGACTAAAGCACTGTCTATATATACTTCATTCCAAATTTCACCTCCTTGGTCACTTAAGGCCACTATTCTTCTTCTTGATTGGCCGTTTTGTTCTCTGATATTAAGCATTAGCTTCCCGTTGGGTAATTCAGTAGCTATGGCTTCATTGGAAGAAGGCCAATTAATGTCCGGACTTACCTCCCATGTTTCTCCGTGATTGTCTGAATAGAAACCATAAGTTTGATAATCAGAGGCATCGCTTTTAAATTCACCCGTAGAATGATTGGCTGCAATATACAAGCGACCTTTATATTTTCCTTTTGTTAATTGAATACCATGACCAGGGGTGTTAGCGTGTGCCCTCCAATCTTTGTTTAGGATGGCGTTTTGTTTATTAAAGTGTACTTGAGAGGAAATTTCTATAGGTGTATTCCAATCCAAACCCATATTAGGAGATGTTGTATACCAAACTTTTCTTTCTCCTATACCACTTCTTATATCATATTCATTAGCATTACCAGTATTAAAAAAAAGGAATAGCCTTCCTTCTGGATATCTAGGGTCTGTAAAATCAAATACAGGAGCAGAATTTCCTGCTTGAAACTGGTCTTTGTCAATAATTTTTTGTGCTGGACTCCAATGACTCCCATTATCTGTAGAAATTCTCAACAGTATATCTACATTTCCATAGTCTCCACAATTATTCACCCTTCCCTCTGCAAAAGCAAATAGCACTCCTTTTTTATTGCTTACAATAGCAGGTATTCTATAACATGCATAACCTCCAACACCGTTAGTGAATAAAGCTTCTTCAGTGAAAATAGCTGCTATATTTGATTTGTTTTCACAAGAAGCAAAAAAAAATACAGTAAAAAAAAGAGAAAAATATAGGTGTTTCATATGCCTAAATATTTTAATGTTCAGGCAATTTATAAATAAAAATTCAAGAAAATTCTTAATTTAGACGAACGCTTGTTAATGCTATACGAAAGGTTTAATACTTAAACCAATTTGCCCATAGCCACATGTCAAGTGCCTGTGATTCAGCACTTCATTGCCCTGCGACTAGTCTTTTACCTCAATGAGTTTAATGTCAAATATAAGTACTGAGCCCCCTGGAATACTACCATAGCCGTAATCTCCATAGCCAAGATTTGATGGAATAAATAGTTTCCCTTCCCCACCTTCTTTGAAGTAAGTGAGGCCCTCTGTCCAACCTGGAATGACCTGATTTAAAGAAAAAGAAATTCCTGATGAACTGCTTTGATCAAAAACTTTTCCACTGGTAAAATATCCTTTATAAGCCACTCTTACAGCACTATTGGTATTTGGTTTAATGCCGTTTCCCGCTTTAGACATAAAATAATATAAACCTGTTCCTGTTTTTGTGGCACTAATATTATTGGCTTCTAAATAAGCTTGAATTTCCAGATCGTTTGAAGCGTAGAGACTGTTGGAAGATTCTTTGTCTTTTGAACAGCCTATTAATAATACGCTCAGTACGCATAGGTAAAAGTATTTCATCTTTAAATGTATTTTTCTTGCAAGATACAAATAGGGCAATATTTTTGTAAGTTTATTTAAAAAAACATGAAACCTTTATTTAAACGAATCCTTCTCCTCCTTTTCCTGACTCAAACGGTAGCTTTAATGGCACAGCAATACGAGCAAAGCTTTAAAGACAGGACCACTTTAATACAATTTATAAACAACTACTATACAGAAGTAGTGTATGAGGAAAATCCACCAAGATTTATTAGTGCCAGAGGTGGTTTTGTCTCTAATACTACTAGCGGTTCAGTAGTGAATTTAGAGTATAATAGTTTGTTCAAAAATGATTCTCTGCGTGTTATTTCAATACCAGTTTTAGATAATTTTGTTGCTGTTGCAAATAAGCCTCAAGCCCTTGATGGTCAGTGGTTAATGGGGGGTAGGATGCGTAATGGTGAAATTTCTTACCGGGACACTTCTGGCCCTAGAAAAACATTAAAAGTATTGTTCAATGGACGCTTTCAGTGGATAGCCTTTAATACAGATACTTTTGCTTTTATGGGAACAGGTGGAGGAAACTATTCCTCAGTTGATGGGATTTACAAAGAAGAAATCAAATTTTTTTCAAGAGATGATTCAAGAGTCGGGGCTATATTGCCTTTTGATTACGAGTTAATTAGCGGAGAATGGCACCATAAAGGGAAAAGTTCTAAAGGGGTGCCAATACACGAAATATGGGTTCAAAGAGAATATTAAATTGTTTTCTTGAAGCAAAGGCTGTTTTTCACGCCTACATATGGGCCGTAATTTGAAATTATTTTGTACCCGCACTTATGGTACAACGCTATGGCTGCTTTTTGTCTCGTTCCAGTTTCTAAAATACATGATTTAAAACCCTCCTCTGCGCCCCATTTTTCAAGTTCACTAAGTATCATGACTGCATGTCCTTTTCCCCTGTAATGCGTCACTGTATACATTCTTTTAATCTCAATTTCTTGGGTATTGATTATTTTGAATGCCCCACAGCTCACTGCTTTGTCTCCTACATAACCTAACAACACGTGCTTTATTTGATCTGTGCCATTAAATTGGTTGTAAAAACTGTGTTCCTCTCCGTCAGTCACGGCCAAATCCTGATCTAGTTGCTTTATAAGTGACCTAAAATGCGGGTCTGAAGGATTGGTTTTAATTATTTTTAAGGGAAACATGATTCTTTTCACTTGAAATTTATTTATTATTGCTCTAATGTAATTTTTTTAAGCATCAATTTTATAAAACGTTTTTTAATTTATGAAACATATAAAAACTTTATTATTGTTTTTTGTTCTTCTCATGAGTTGCTCTAAAGAATTTGAAACCGAAAAAGAGCTTATACCTGAAGAAGCTATTTTATCTAGTTGCGTTGATTATTCTCTGGCAGATGAGGATAATCTTTTAACCTATTGGAATTTGTTTGTAGCAGACGTTAAATGCTCAAGAGGTGGTCCAGATTATGGAGCGTTAAATACCATTGTAAATATTAGTTTTATTACACCTTCTGCTGAAGAGTTTGCTTCTGGTATTACACCAGATCATGCAGGATATTCTACTTTTTATGGATACTGTAATTCTGATGTTGTAAATATTGGCGTTATAAAAGATTATTGGGAGGATTATACAGAAATTCAAAAACTATGGCTAATGTATCATGAGTTTGGGCATGATGTTTATAAATATGAACATTCAAGTCTTCCAACTGACATTATGTATCCTTCAGTTAGTAGAAGCGACATTACAATGAATGATTTTATCAAGGCAAAAGAAAAATTACTTAAAAGAGATTTCGAAGGAATAAAGTATATTAACTGTCCAGAATAACCCCGATTCATGTCCATACGCTTAAGTTTTTTGTATTTCTTTCTTGGAACAGTTGTATTTGCTCAAAAGCCAATGTCTCAAGATAAAGCCTATATGGGTAATGACAGTATTGTTATACTGGGAGATGATTATATTTTAAAAAGTTCGGTAGAAACGCCCAATGACTTTAAGGCCTATTATCCTCAAGTGCCAGATTCAATATCAATCAAATCTCTTTCATTGCTGTTTAAAGGCAAGGATTATATTTTTGTGAATTCTAGGGACAATGCTGTGTATGGTTTAAAAAATGATTCCCTGATTTTATGGATTTCTCCTGAGGCTACGCCCTCAATTGGAGCCACATATTTAGTGAGAAATGACACTATTTTTAGGTATGGCGGTAAAAGAGGATTGATGAATATTGATTATTGGTCTTTTTTAAATGAAGCCCAAAAATCTTGGGGTCCATATCCTACTTTTAAAAGTGATTATACACCCAACGGTACATTTAACAACTGCTATGTGAGTGCTGGAGAACAAATAATATTTGTAAGAGGTGCAAGGGTCAATAGAAGAAATCTCTCCGATGAATATTTAGACGACCATATTGTACGCTATGATTGGAATCTTAAAGAGTGGAGAGAGCTGGGGCATGTAAGGGCAGATTATAAAAATTTCTCAAAGAGTATAGCCATGGGAGATGAGTTGTTGTTTTACAACGACAAAAGCATGTTTCATGTCAATCCCTTTACCAATAAAAACACTTTATACTACCGCAATTTAACCCATCAATACCTCCATAAAAACGATCAGTTAGACGCTTTATACTCAAAAGGAATATTCTATGTATTTATAGATAATCCAGATGGAATTATTATTAGAAAAATTCCTAAAAATGATTTTTTAAAGGGGGTAGAATCTGTAGATGCTTTTTACGACCCTCCTGCTAACCCTTATCCTTACGAATACGTACTTATCATAATACTGTTTATAGCGGCTGTGTATAGACCAATTAGAAGCCTTCTGATTAAAGATAAAATTCAATTAGATAAAAGAGGATTTAAATTCGCAGGAGTGTTACATCCTATGGCTTCTAATGAAGTTGAGGTGATTAAACTTCTGATCTCTCGTGATTTTTTAACGACCCAAGACCTCATGTTACTTTTGGAAAATCCAAATATCTCGTATTCTCAAAATATGAAGATTAAAAATCAGCTCATTGAAAATTTAAATGTGGTGCTTAAAACCATCTTAAATATTTCTACTCCAGTCATTAAAGAAGTAAAAGACAAAAATGATCAAAGGGTGACTTTATACACCATTGACCCTACTTTTTTTAAGCATTAATTAAAGTGTTTTAGGTACGCTCAAAAAATCTTCTTTCAATACTCTTCTAAGCCCATGTAATAATCTATCTGCCTGGCT
>Ga0102883_1000299_pt1 | contig 19659 bp, 23 predicted proteins | sample Colrivmet1549B02_FD_94877 | JGI IMG/M metagenome (GOLD analysis project Ga0102883, IMG submission 94877) | Estuarine microbial communities from the Columbia River estuary - metaG 1549B-02 | ecosystem: Environmental > Aquatic > Marine > Intertidal zone > Estuary | place: USA: Columbia River... | reverse complement strand
ATGAGAGCATTATGCTCTAAAACGCATTTTTCACGCTTTTTCCAATCCTATTTCCAAAAATAAAAAAACTACACAAAAATACCCTGTGTAATTTTTCAAAATCGAAAATCAAATTGAAAATCATGAAAAAAGTGACTTTGCTACATCCATCAAAAGCACACCACTTTTTTTGGTTGAAAAAGCCTCCCTACATATGTAGGTAACCACTACATGATCATATAATGAATATTCTTAATAATAAACAACCTACATCATGTAGATAGATAATGTATTGACTACATAATGTCCGAAATACGACAAATCCATATTAAAAATACACATTTCACGTTTTTGAAGGATCATTTATTGTATGTTGGTGTAAATATAATATTTCTTTTTCTAATTAGAGAATATAATAAAATGAATCTGATTTTTATTTCAACAATCTATATAACATTACTTTTTTTCCTAAGTGGGTTTCATAAAATAAAAGACTTTACACAAGTTGTGAAAGGGTTCATGAATAAAACAAGTATTCCACTTATGTTTTCTAAAATAATAATTGGGGGCGTTATTTTATTAGAAATCGTCGCACCATTTATTATATCCCTTTATTCGTATAATTCCAACCCAATGCTACACATATACACAAAAATATCTCTTTTAGGGTTGATTGTATTTACAATTTTAGCTACATTCATATATCATTTCCCACCATTTGGATCAAATTATTATGCTTTTATGTCTAATCTCTCAACATTGGGTGGTCTACTTTTACTTTATCAACATTTTTCTTTTTGGTAAATGATTCCCAATTTGCCGAGTTTGCTGAATAACTACACCATACATTGATAGACCCTAAATGGACGGATTTTCAAATTTTCATATGTGTAAATATTATATTCGTATTTATTATAAGTATGAACACAATTCAACGTAGATTTCTCTTATTTTTGATTGGATGTATAGGAACCCGTGCGTTATTTGCTCTTTTAGCAAAGAAAATAGACACTAGTTACTTACCTGTTTTAGGATATATCGCACTTTTACCAGCCATTGGATTTCTTTACATATATGTTACTGGCGCCAGAAAAACCGGGTTAGAAGTTGGTGGCGAGAAAATATGGTGGAATTCTTTACGACCAATCCATTCCTTCCTTTACTTCTTATTTGCCTACATGGCAATTACTAAAAACACAAACTCCTGGAAAATACTAGCCATTGACGTATCGTTTGGTCTATTGGCCTTTTTATATCATCATTACACTATTGGCAGTTTTTATAAACTAATATAATGTGTTGTCATGGTGCTTTTTTCTTAGTTCTCTTTTCTCAGTTGATGATAGTGCCCTTTTATTAGTTCTCTTTTTTAAGTTGACGGCGTCCTTTTTTATTTCATAATATATTAGACAAACAATAGATAATAAAAGTATAGTCGTATACCTACATACATATATTATGGGTAGTTATATAACAGACAATACATTACTTAAATATATTATCCGGTTACCACCAGAACTCGTCCGTTATATTAAACAATATCTCCCGATTAAAACGTTAAAACAGCTTAGAAGAATACATACCCATGAACTTCCTTTGAATTATCGCCTTTGTAAAGAGTTGAATTATCATCTGTATAAAAAATATATCGGGTTTAATATCGACATTTCAATAACTAAAATGGACATTCGTAAACTACAAGACAAAAAAAAACAGAACAAATCAACTGTTTTTAACCCGTTTTCGTCAGATTATTGGACCACATTATTTACAAATGATACGTCAATTGATACCGAAATCTCAAGAAAAGAAAAATACATTGACATATATACAGAGAGGATGAATCATTATGTAGAATATTATCACCAATCCACCCAAGATTTCCATAATTATAAAATAGTAGAAACACCATAATGTAGCATGATTACGCGGATATACATGTAATCTATGTAACAAAAAAATAAAAATTGATAGAGTTAATTATATAAACATAAGATGACATATATAATTAACATGAGCGCAAAGCCAAAAGCAATTAGTCTATTTTCAGGGATGGGTGGTGACACACTCGGTATGGAAATGGCTGGGTTTGACGTAGTCGCATTTAACGAATTTGATAAATCTGCTACAAATTCACATAAATTAAATTTCCCGCATTCCACATTCATATTTGACCCAAGTCAAAAAAAAGAAAAGGACCAAGGAGATATTCAATTAATTCCAGATAATATATTCAGTGCCTACAACGATGTAGTGGATTTGATCTTCGCAGGACACCCTTGCTTTGTTGCTGGCACGAAAATTCTTACCAAATCGGGTTATAAGAATATTGAAAATGTTGTTATAGAAGACAAATTATTAACACATACAGGAACATTTCAAAGTATAGTAAATCTACAAAGAAAACAATATAATGGGGATATGTTTCGTTTGAAAATAAAATATCATCCAGAAACAACTGTTTGTACAGAAGAACATCCATTCTATGTTCGCGAAAGAGTAAAAAAATGGAACACTTCTACTAATAAATATGACATTTCATACAACGAACCTTTGTGGAAATCAGCAAAGGAACTTACTATGAATGACTATTTTGGAATGGTCATTAACACGAATAAAATAGTCCCAAAACTATCGTTCAGCAAACAAGTGAATCAACATAGAAATGATACGGTATCTATTACTTTGGATAAGCCGGAACAATGGTTTATGATGGGTTATTTTATTGGTGATGGCTGGATACAAGATACAGAAAAGTCAGATGGGAGACTTTGTCATACAATTCGTTTTGCTATAAATAATAACGACGAGAGAGAAGTAGTAGATATTATTAGTAAGGTTCTTCCTATTACAGATAAACTACAAAAAAATGCTGGTAAATGTAAAAAGTTTGGTTGTTCTGATTTCACATGGTATAACGTTTTAAAACTATTTGGAAAATATGCTCATGGAAAATTAATACCAGAGTGGGTCCAAGATGCCCCAATTGAATTTATCGAAGAATTCGTAAGGGGGTATAGAAAAGCAGATGGATGTATTAAAAAGAGTGGAGAAACAAGTTTTACAACTGTATCTTATGAGTTAGCATTCGGACTACAGCGTCTTTATTTGAAGTTAGGATATATATTTGGTATTGAAAAGACAATCAGACCCAAAACATGTGTTATTCAAGGACGTACGGTTAACCAACGAGACACGTATTGTATTAGAGGCTACGAAAAAGATCTGCTAAGAAAACAATCTTCATTTATAGAAAACGGCTATGTTTGGTATGCTCCATTTAAAATAGATAGGGAAGAGATGAACAATATACCAGTTTATAATTTTGAAGTAGAACACGATAATAGTTATATTGTAGAAAATATAATCGTACATAATTGCCAGGGTTTCTCAAATGGGGGTAAAAAATTACCAGACGACCCACGTAACACATTATTTCGTGAATTTGCCAGGTCGGCTACTTTAATTAAACCAAAGTATGTTATTGGTGAAAATGTGGACGGACTTCTTAATCGAAAGACGGCCACCGGGGAAAACTACATAGATGTAATCGTGTCGGAATTCGAAAAGATTGGATATAATATTACATATCAAGTTTGTCACACAGTCCAATACGGTGTTCCACAGCTTAGAAAACGTCTCGTCTATGTCGGTATCCGCAAGGATTTAAATAAAACATTCGTCTTTCCCGAACCTTTGAACAACGGAAAGACCAATTTACCCCATTTAAAAGATATCATCCAATTCAGTATGGAAGGAGCCATCCGGATAGAACCGGATGATTTTGATATGACGACGATTCCACCAGAATGTATTCTTACCGATATGGAAAATGATGATGGCGAAGATACGTCCAATATTCATCCTTATTTAAGACTCAAGGCAAAAACACGCAATGAAGAGTATGCTGGAAAGGTTCATCATTCGCTCCTTTCATTCTCTAAACGCGATTCGCCGATTCATTGTGAGATTATCGATATTAGAAAGCCGAGCAAGACGATTATATGTACATACGACCATCAACCAAGATTATTTGTCCCCCTTCAAAATAAAAATGGATATTATATCAGATGTATTTTACCAGATGAGCTGAAACAGATTCAAGGATTTCCGTCGGATTTCAAACTACTTGGCAATAAAAAAGACAAAATCAAGCAAATCGGAAATGCGGTTCCACCTCCTCTTATTAAACAAATCGTAGAAAAAATATTACTTACGTAAATTACTATAATAATAAAACTCGACTATACTCTAATTCAACTATTTTTTACACCACACCTGACGACATGGTCATCAAACATTTGGCGGCTGCTACTAATTCAGCATCATTTACCGGGTCTTCAGGCGGATGTGGGGTCGTTCCCAAAAACTTGGAAATATTTGCTCTGAATGTTGGACGTGGATAAACCTCCATAATACCTGCCAAATTTTTCTTGTTTGACCCACGCGCATACTTGTCCTTCAATGCGGTCAACTCCTCAATGTAGGTGTCAATCCATGGCGAATCTCGGATAAACTCCTCTCCGTTGATGTAGAGCAACTGGGGAAGGATATTCTTGTCGGGTGTTCGCTTATATTCTTTTCCAGTAAAGAAGATGACGTAGTAAATATCTTTGGAAGGACAAGTATCGTTGAAATAAATGATTGGATTGTCCGTCTTCTTTATTTCAAGATTTAATCCAATTCCTCCAACATTTCTAAAATCCTTGGATTGCTGGCTTCCCGCCTCCTCAAAAGACAGATCGAGGGAGACAAGGACTTCTCTAATTTTTTCAATCACTACACGCTCACTAATTTGCGTGTTTCCATTTTCTGTTTTGGTGGACTTGATGAAGTCTTCATTCACCTCCTCGTCCAACTTCGTTGTAATTCGTTCAAATAATATCTGGTGGTCCATCAGTCTGTTATATATTTAATATTTATTCAATAGTCCTGTTCAATTTTTTCGTATATTTCTTTCTCCAATTCAAGGCAACCCTCGTCGATTATGTCAACAATAACCAGTTCTATATTTTCAGGAAGCTTTGTTTGGTCCAAATATCCAACTACATCTCGCAAAATATGTAGCTTGAATTTAAAATCGCAATTATCAACTATACATTGTCCAGTCCATCGTTCTAATGGCAATATTTCATTCAATGAACTTATTCTACCTTTGACGCCTTGGTATTTACCTTCTCTCTTTCCCGGTCTTCCAGACGGGCATTTCATTCTCCACTCACACGAAAGAGCATTAATATGGTCAGGAAAGCCAGATAACATGGCGCAAATTTCCCAGGCACCGCCTTTTCCATGCGTCGCCTTTGCGCCACCTTTGATTTCTTCATTATGCTGTCTTAAACGTCTTATTGGATTATTTGTTGAACCGTTATAGGTATTATGCTTAAACTGTTCTAATTTATTTCGTAAAATATAACAATACCACATATATTGTTATAGTTTGATTATTTATTGGCGGACTAAACTGACCAACGTTTTACGAGTATCATATTAGTGACGTAACTATTTATTTCTTATAGCGTCTCGAATGCTTTTTTCCTTTTCTGGTTTTTGCGTGTTTTTTTTGTTTGTGGTGTTTCTTGGATTTTCGTGAACGCTTCTTTCCACCGAGCATTTCCTCGCCAGGTTCAGCAGGTTCAGGCGAGAATTTAGTTAAACCTTTCTCCATATCATCTGCGTCCATAGATGCGACTTGTTGTTCTGGAGAATCGGGACGAGGTCCCATCTCGATATCGTATTCATCGTTGGTTGGTTCGTCCCCGCCACGTCTAACACGAGAAGAACGACGACGACTCTGCTTACGGCCTGCGCGCATTTTTCGCGAGTGTTTTTTATGATAAGGCATGTATATATTGATATGATATTATTTATTTTACGCAAATATATATGGATATTTTATTCAGACAATGACACTCTTATATATATCCTATGTTCTAGCCAATGCTATTCCAATTCCTATCAATAACAACCCCAAATATTGAATTGGTGCTAAATGTTCGTGAAAAAATAGTATACTCACCAATGTAATAAGAATCATATTTCCTCCGTTCCAGATAGCATTAGCTATTGCTAAATTCTTGACGTGAAATAAATAAAAATAAAAAAACAGTGCTACAAAACCATAAAATAGTATTCCAAATAGTAAGTACGAGTAATGTTTTCTCATGATGGAGGCCTTTTTCAGCTCGTATTCAGCAATTGATTCCAATAATACTAACGATAGTAATATAAAAATTTCAGTCAACATCTACATTATATATAGATTTTCATCTACGCGTCTTAGAACTAAACATGGCTTCAAATTCTTCTTCATCGTCAGGAACCTCATGTCTACATCTATCTAATAAATAAGATGCCAACATGATATTATTCTTATAATAACTATTTCTATGAGCCATTACCTTCATCTCTTTTATTAGGTTCTGCGACTGTGTCATCAATACGCTGAGCGTGCTCTTGAGTTGACTAATGGTAAGATCCTTTTTAGTAGGATCATCTGATACGTATAAATTTTTAAACAAGTCAAGTAGGTTCTCCAGTTTATCAATCTCATCTTGATACGTGTGTGATATTTTAGGTCTCAACATATCCTTTAGTTCATTATCGTCGTTACTGTCATTATCACTGTCATCGTCATCATTGTCACTTATATGAGTATCACGAGTGGTTTGTTCGGTTTGTTTCTTTACATCCACATGAACCGTGTTTCCTTTACCAAATGTCATATTTATATCGTAGTTATTAACGTTATCACTATTCCCAGTTCCAGTTCCGCTCCCGGTTCCACTGTCTTTCACATTTAAACCCTCTTCCTTTTTATTTTTACCTTTATTTTCGTTTGTCGAACTACTTGTAGAGGAGGAAGATGTAACCGGGACGGCATTCTTTGACGCGCAGGTATCCATGTGTTTTTTTAGTAAAACCATACTTTTATATGTTTTGGGGCAAGTCGAGCACTTATGAATTACGGTATTATTTGTCATTGAGTATACCTATTCATCGACAAATGTATTTAAATATATTTAATTTTTAATATTCTATATTATTTCATGGTACGTAGATGTAACCAGTCTTGTTCAGCTATTATCATTTATCTTTGGCGCTAAATAAAACCGCATTATATTATCACCGTCAATATTGTATTTTAGCTGTATTGGCATGTCTTGTGTTATATGAATGGCGCACGTAGGCGCTAATTTGTAAAACTGACACATTTGAGAAATATATTTGATACCAAAAGAGGTCGTTATTTCTTTATCTTCTACTACTGCTAATAAATCCACATCCTCCGTCGTTATTACTACATTCATAGAACCTTCTCCTGAACTTGACTCAAATGTAACACGCTCTTCAGCGCAATTAATATTCAACGTTTCATTAAAATTAGACAATTCGTCAATGAGACCTTTGAATTTCTTAGAATCCATTTCAATATCCACGTCATACTCGGTATCTGGTATATGTAGATGGTCTACGTCAATGTCCATAAGTGGCATCCTTAAATACTTGTCCAGTGTTCCTTTCTCTTGACTCGTAAAGTCGAATTGTAATTCTTCCTCATTATCACTATGAATAATAATAGACTGCTTCTCAGAGCAAATACGCAATATTTTATTTAATATGGGTAAAGAAATACCATATGTTTGCTTATTGTCCACCTCCCACTTTTGGAACCAACTTGATTGAAGCATAACTTCATACACGCATATGTGTCCAGTGTCCATACCTTGAATATATAATTTTTCTGGACAAATTGTAATAACCACCGCATCCGTAAAGTTTTTCAAATGATTAAATATCTGAACAAATATGTCGCATTTTTTATTATCGGATATCTCAAATAACATTCTTTCTAATAAATAGTAATATAGATTAGTATTTATTACATTTTACATTGTATATTCTCTCGTAATTACTGGTAATCATTGATGTGGCCGGTAGTCACTGATATATGTTTATTTATTTACAATTGTATTCACGGCTCTATTTTTACTACCAATGTATTGTCGTATAACAAACGTTACGTTTTTTGATAACCCTGGTGCCAATTTTTGATTGACACCGCGCATTGTTTTATTTTTAACCGGGTCCATTAGATGCCTATATATAGACAAGATATTTTATTTCCCTACAATTTCTCCTCTTGATTCAAGCATTCGTTTCGCTTTTCTAGCAACTCGAATATAATAATCACGTTTTTGCGTTGGACGACTCCCCTTGAAATGAACACGTGTCGTTTTTCCATTTCTCATCCGTTTTGTCACCATTTTTCCTTTTGATTTGTATGACTTTCTGGGATTTCCCCACTCCTTTGCTCGAACATAGGCGGCCCAAATACCTTTCTTGTTGATTTTACATGTCCTTTTTGCGCAGATAGGAAACTTAGGACGGGGTTTATTATCAATTCTAACTGTTCCTAAAAAACATTTGTTCCCGCATTTTTTATACATGCGTGTTCTATCGACACCTTTGGGTGCTATTTTTCCCCAGCCTGTCCACGGTAACATCTTTCGTGTTTTGTTTTGACCGGTCATTATATATAGACGGGATATTCTATTTTCCTCCTCTCCAAAACAAACCAGAAAATAAAAATTGATTTAATTTCTCAGAGACGTCCTATATTAACATACAAATTTATGTGATAAATTCACAAACAAGACGCCAGCCATATCAGTATTCGCAATATCAAGCCAAGCCTATATAATTACGAACATGGATGTGGATAAGAGAACATACAAATATAGTGATTTTGAAGAAGAAGACGCCTGTTATGAATGTGATGAAATAAGAGTCCAAGAATGTTGTAACAAATGCGGAAATGGGGTTTGTTTAAGAGTATCCTGTTGCCAAGTATTTCCGCATTACAATAAGAACATGTATATTATATGTAATACATGTGTTAGTAATGTTGAAAAAAAGCTAATCCCTGTAACCTCTATAGACCACCATGATTTACGATTATTAAAAACTAAAATCAGTAAACGAATAAATAAAAAAACCGAAGAGCTGAAAGGACAGGATACAAGATTGAAAACATATAAAACTATCGTAAAATAAGTAGGAAACAAAACAAAACAAAACAAAACAAAACAAAACAGGACATGTAAAGAAAATAACAAAACTACCGGGTTTTGTTTCTTTTTTTCATAAAAATATAACGGAATATAATATATGGCATTCCGGAACTGTTTTAAAAATTCAAGTGATGATTTAAATAGTGGACAGCACATTGGTAGAAAAAAGGCAAAGACGATTTATAAAGCATCAGTCGACTTGGCAAACAATGGAGGAGTATACCACAAAAAAACACCAAGTGGCCAAAGCAACGGTATTTATGTTGGAGACATCAACATTAGTCGTAATGGAACCAAGTGTTTAATCGGGGCAACCAGTTACGACGCTTTATTGTCAGTAACTAACGGTAAGTATTTAGAACAACCGGTATCGTTTGATATTCGTGAGTCACAAGATTTGTGGTCTGGTTCCATTTACAAGATGGATTTAAGCGGAGCGGTATCAATCCTTTCACACCCAGACGGAAGTGCGAATACGTTTTCCTATCCTCCCAATCTTTTTGCTAACCAAACTTATCCCAAATTAATTCCCCCGTCCGACCAAGGACTTATTGTCGACCCATGTTATAACATATTTTATCCGAATAAACCAGGAATAAGCGAATTAAATACTATAAGTAGTTGTTATTTGAAATATGAGCGGGCATATCAGCAATATCGCACGCCTATTTTGTTAAATAATTCGTATATTACAAATTATGTTAATTCTAAAAATGGGTATGTAGGGGATTATTTTTATCCCAAATCTTTTTCATTTGATTGTTGTAGCAACTTTATAGAAGCATTTTATAATAATACACCTACTACATTTACCTATAGTGATGGTAGTAGTTTCACAAGTGTTGATACCATACTAACAGCTAACTCTTATAATCCTCCTTCAGGTCAATCACTAACTAAAGTTAATATAGGTACTATAGTTACAAGTATTGGAGACGATAGTGTATTTTATGGGCAGACAACTTTGACTGAAGTGACATTTGACACGGATTCCCAAATTACATCTATTGGTGATTTTGCGTTCGGTGCGTGTAGTGTGTTAGCTTCATTTACTATTCCAGCTTCTGTTACATCCATTGGCGCATCCGTTTTCGTTGGGTGTACAAGTTTAACTACAATAAATGTAGAAGTGGGTAATAGGGCTTATTCGTCTGATATCACAGGTGTTTTATTTGATATAAATAAACACGATTTAATTCAGTATCCGATTGGTAATCCAACAACGGAGTATACTATTCCAAATACAGTGACAAGTGTTAAAGAATCGGCATTCTTTGGTGCTGGAACGTTGACATCATTAATTGTACCAGCATCGGTTACTAGCATTGCGCCAGAGGCATTCGCCGGAAGTGGATTGACAAATGTCACACTTCAAAGCGAAGTCAGTTTAACCAATTTGGGTTTATCAACTGGTCCTAATCAAGTCTTTTTTGGTACAGGACCGGTTGTTACTATTACTGTATTAGCCACTTAGTGTACACTGAGGCGGACAAAAGAGAAAAGAAAACATATATAATTTAGCGGAATATAAAATAAATATAAAATAAATATAAAATAAATATAAAATAAATATAAGAGTTCATTTATAAAATAAATTCTTATATAAATGAATTTTTTGTTGAATTCGGCAAGTAGTTGTTTGGCATTTACCCTTTTATTGGCGATTTTTAATTTTGCGCATACTACAGAGCAACTATCCTTCAGTGGAGGTGGGTCATTTGGAGCGGTAGAGATAGGAATACTAAAAAAAATTAGAGAAAATTATCCGGTAGATTATGACATGTATACTGGTATTTCAGCAGGTGGATTAAACTCTGGATTCTTATCACATTATGAAAATATAAACGACGGTATTGTGGAGGCAGAAAAAATATATTCTTCTATTCGAAATAGAGACGTGTATGAAATATTACCAGAAACCGGATGTTCACTCTTGAATACAAAACCCTTACACAAAACATTGACAAAAATAATAGAAAACATGGCAAGTGTACCTGTTATAGAGACAATGATAGGAGCAGTCAATTTACACAGCGGTAATTTGGATGTTTACAGATACAATGATAATACGAATACAGAGGACAAGGTCTTGTTATTAATGTCTACCTCGGCCATACCGGTAGTATTTCCGCCAGTAGCCTATAATAATTCAATGTATGTTGACGGTGGAACTCTAAGCAACGAATTATTGGATATAGTTCATTCGTCTAGTTATTTGAATATAACATACATAAGTCCATATGGTCTTATGAGTGAAATGGATGGTCCGTTAAAATCAATAAAAGAGGTTGTATTGCGTGTTTTTCAAATTGTAAAGAAGAATTTCAACAATCCATTTACACGATTAAACCACAATTGTGATAAACCATATGGGGAAGTAAATTACTATTACATTGACGAAGCCTTGTTACATGGGTACAATATGTTAAATTTTGATAATGGAAAGGAGCTAATCTCCATCGGATATGCGAATGTAAAAAGTCAAAAATATAGGCTGTGTTAAATATAGGTTGCTCTAACCAAGTAATGTTGTGGTACATGAGGCGTCTTAATATTGATAAAGCGATGTAACCGTCATAGTAAAAGACCAGTTGTTACCGTTTAAATTGACGGTGTATCCTTGGTCGTCAACCAAACGAACCCGCATTCGTTCCAAATCGACTGGCCCAAAATAGACACGTTCAGCATCGTCCAGATTAAAATTATCAATTAATATTCTACCGGGTGCCACTCTATTCACGTCACGCAATGGAATAAGTGCTAACACGTTCGTATTTGTAGGCGCGGTCAATCGATTGCGTTGCGTTTGAGAACGAGCCTGGGTCGTTGAATTAAGTGTAAATAATTGTGCTTGGGTTAAACGTCTGGGTGCGTTTTGAACATATGTTGGTATTTTTTTACTAGAACCACTACTAATTGTACAATCACCGGTAGATGTCGATAAATCGGCGTTCCAGTAATTTGGAATTTCCGCCGCTTTTTGTGTCGGAGTTATGCCAACAAGACCTTTGTTGAGATGGTTTTGCTGATAATCGTCCAGTATTAATAGGAAGTATTTTGGACCAAATACGTCCATGAAGGCTTCTGATATAATTTGCCCACCTAACACGGGTAGTGTATAAATCATTTGACCATATAACGGGTCGTTTGGTTGTATTGGATTGGATACCGGGTTACTCGTATTACCCCGATATCCTAATATCCAACCTAGATTATTGTTAAATTTTGCGGTTGTTTTACAATTTGTACCGCATACAAGTTGGTCAGTCGGGTCATAAAAGGTGATTATAATGGGTACGCTATTATTATTCACGATTTCTGTTTTCCCAGAAATGGTATTATACGATATATCTGTATTTGAAATATCCGCGTATGTATTAATACTTGTTTTTATAGCACTAATTAATTGGTCTTGTGTATAATTTCCAGAGGATATGTCAATAACATATGTGTTATTGTTGGAAGTATCCGTGATAAAAAAACAGCTATTACTTCTCCATTCTGCGTCGATAAGATACCATGTATAGGGAATTTGATAGGCAGTTACATTTATGCTAATTGCGTTGTGTATAGGGTCACTTAAATCAAGTGTATAATTCGTAGGCGATGTAGAACTATCTGGATCAGCATTAAATGGATATATGTTTTCTCTGTATTGACTGTCTATGTTCACAAGACGTGTGGTTGTATTTTTGAGATTCGGGTTTAGTTGGCCTTGAACAACTGGAATCTCATATGTATTATTTACCCCCAACTGGTTACGATTCATAATAAAATGTCCGTCCTGGTTGAAAATCTCTATTTGTTGTTTTCTATCTGTTACTTTATCCGCCTGTACAGGGTTCGTTTCTTTTTGTGATAATGCTTGATTTTGCCACAAATTACCTAATTGTGATGTGTCTGTGTTTTGAATGTTTTCCGGGTCATCATAATCGACGTCTTCTAACAACTGATTTTGAACTTGCTGAAAAAAATTAGCCAAGTCGTAATTATTCTCGCTTGTATAACGATTAATCAGAGGCGTTGTCGCGTTTATAATGTCATCGTACGTAATGTCTTGATTATCTGTTATGTCCAATAGGGACAATAAATCTTCTTGACTGTAATTATCAACATTTAAATCCATATCGTTGTTGTTGTTTGTAGACATTTAATACTTATATATATGAAATAATTAAAATTACGTTTAAACCCTTGATTCTGTTACATATTTCTTAAATATTTTATGAATACATTGGACGAAATCAAACCCGTATTTATTGTGGGTTATCCAATCAGGTAAGGCAGTAATACCTTGCGCGCGTTTACAATGCCGTTCACCTTTAAACAATAATTGTTCTAATACATGAATCACGCGTTTTTCATATTCATCTGTTAGTTTGGATACACTTATATGTTTGTTTCCTTTGTAAATGTAGCGGTTGTAGTCCATGTCATCATATATTCGGTAGTTTTTGTCCAGTACATGTTGATTTACAATTAACCCGATTCCTTCTATTTTGTTTATGGAATTATTCATTTCAATTACATAAACATGACTGTCTAGAGGTATTTTATCCTTGATTTTCATAGGAGTACCGTACAAACACCCGGTTGTTCCTATTCTTGATTTATATATTACATTTTGTTGGTATGTAGTTTCATTAAATCGTGTTGTTGCGATGTACTTGTGAGCCATGTACGAAGTTGTTCTGATCTTATTCCTATCGGGCGTCTAATTTAATTTTAATTTGATGTATAATATATTATACCCTTTTGATTTTCAATTTTTTATAAAACTTCTCATTTTTAGTCGAATATATAATATTAGAAATGAAGTGATAAAATAAAACATAACCAAGTTTACCGTTACATCATATCGTGTTTCAGAGTTGATTGGGTATCCAAATATTACTAAATATGGATCAACAATGTTGACAAAATGGTCACTATTTAACTTGTATTCTATATTACTGACAAAGCACCCTTTTAAATATATGAATAACGTCCAACTTAATAATGAAAGTATCAATGTAAACATACCTAACCCCAATGGCGCAAATAGGTATATTATATATGTCAGTTGTGGAGTTATCAAATGTATAGCTTTTATGACAAATGCGCATATATGGTTAGGGTAAGGAGTGTCATCTATTTTTTGATAAATGTAATTTGCCAATTCTTTCCTACAATTTTTTCTATAGGCATCTTCGAAGTATTTATTAAAATAGTTATACATTATGTTGTTTGTTATATTTATTATATTCATATTACTTTTTTTATATCTAAACATATTCTCGTAGTGCCTTTTTCTTAGTGACGTTTTTTAAGTCACAGTTTGTAATAAAAAGTGTGTTTATTACACGGATACATATGATGGTAATGTGTATAACGTCATGAATATAAATTATCGGTTAGTAAGCAAGTTTCTTACTGTTTGAATATCTTCTTTATACGTAACACCGTTCCATTTACCGGGTGATTTTAATAGTTTCATTTCCATCTTTTTTTCAGTTATCAATGAATTTAAAAAATTAGGCAGTAATGCTTCTATGGAGCTGTTGTTTTTATTTGTACGCTTGAAATCGTCTAACTCGTTCTTCATATTTGATAATACGTCTGGTTGTAGTAACAATAAATTTACACTCACATATTGATTTTTTAATACATCTTCCTCATAATTTGTCTTTTCTATATTCAAGTTTTCTTGTAATTCAATCACTTGTTCTTCAACGCCTATTGTTATAAAAGCGCGGTTTGCCTTTTTATTGTCTTGTAATGTTGAGCCCAATGTAAATCCTATAATATAGTTTTTTGATGAATCTGCCTCGGCTTGTATCATTTCAAATGTTTTTGTGTCGTATAAATCATCGCTATTAATCAATAAAAAGGGTGTGTGAATATATCCTGTTGCGGAAGAAACTGCGTCTGCGGTTCCCCATGGTTTTACACGATATTCCGGTATTTCCTGAATATTATAAGTAATATCGGCGTTTAATTCATGTTTTTTTACAACATTATGTACTTCCTCCAGTATCTTGTCCTTGTTTTCGTCGTTTACAACTAAATGAATGTGTAGTATGTGAATACTGTTCTTCATTTGGCATATGGACATTTCAAATAGAGTTTCATCGTTCGGTCCTAATGTACTTAACATCTTTGGTTCTCCTCCAAACCTTGATGATTTTCCTCCGGCAATAAAGAGCAGTGTCAATCCTTTCGTCATAGGATAGTGTCTATGGTATATACAGAAAGATAGGCTTTATTACTATTTTTACTCAAAAAACTTGTATTTAATCTTATAATATCTCTCTATAAACTCCTTTTCTTCCTTATTTATATTAAATAGTTTGTATATGTCAATGTTCCTATTGTTATACATGTCAATCGCCTCGGGTATGTTTGAAAAATCGGGAACGTATTCAAATACGTATTTTTCCAGATAACGCATTCTATATCTAGTCGTCTCAAATAAGAATAATATCAACTTCGTAGAGAGAAATTCCTTTATTAATTCCATATCAATCAAAGGTTTATTTAATATGACATAATTATCTCTCGATGAAATACCATATGCACCATCTTTATCTACATATGGAAACCCATACATTTTATGAGCCATGATAATTTTCGGTTCGTTGAAGTAGGCCAATTCGTCCTTGCTGTATGTAAAGTGTAGTATTGGATGTTTGGTTAGCTTATTTATGGTCGTAGTGTGAACATTTTGATTTGGATAATCGAACGAAAATGTATTCTTTAACAATGTGTCTTTTGGTGGCATGTTTGTTTTTACTACGCTTAATTTTCCATATTTATCCCGTAATGTTAAAAACTTGTTTACAATTGACGCGAAACAAAGAGGTATTGGGATTTGGTCGGTTAATCCAAATGCGACATAATCCTCTTTTATGTGGTCATATAGTTCTATTTTACCATCATTTTCTCTCTTTGTCAATAAAAAATAACACAATGGTGTTTGAACCTGATAATTAAATAACTTCATTACCTCCGTAGCATTCAATGCGGTTAATTTTTCTATTTTATAATTTAAAAGCAGTTCATATATTCCAGCCTTGTCTGGTTTTAACCAAATAGACGGAATGATTATATTCATGAGTCCATCTGGTTTCAAGAGAGAAATATTCTTTTTAACGAATTCCGGCCAGATTGTTTTTCCATCCTTTTTTTTATCGGTATCTGTTTTTGTCGGCACCTTTTTAACGCCGTCGCAATTATAAGGTGGGTTTCCTATGATGAAATCAAATCGTATATCCGTGTCCCATTGTATATAATCGGTATTGTATATGTTGGCCTTTTCACTGAATTTCTCTCTAAGATGTATAATATTATCTTCATTCAACTCTACCATATAAATCATGTTCTGTATGATATGTGCTTTTCTTTCGTCGTGATTTGGAATAGCCTCTTTGAGTTCATTAAAGAGTACAACAAACAAACATAGACTAAAATTTCCTCTACCCGCACCAGCATCTAACCATTTTAAATTTTTATTCTTAAAATGTATTTGTTGAAACATTGAGAACATTTTATTCATAATGAAACGATAGGGTGTATTTACTTCACCATATTTATCCTTTAGTTCCGAATCATAGTCTACATATTCGGGAAATGTTTCCGCTAAATCAACGTCATTAATATTAATATTTAAAATAGACATTAATATTATATCAAATTATTTATTTACGGTTCAATACGTATAAATGTTCACTTCTTACTTTTATTTTTTCTACGTGTTTTATTCAACTTTTCTCTCTGTCTACGGGTGCGTTCGTTCGATTGGAATTTCTTTGTAATTTCCTTTTCTTGTTTAATAATCATTTCCACAATGTTCTGATAAAAACTGCGAAACTCCTTTTTTTCTTTTTTCAAGTCATCGTAAGAAAACCATCTAATTTTTGCCTTTTCTAACAACCCATTGTCCTTTTTATGTTTTACATGAGGTAAATAACGAGAAAAGAATTCATAATTGTTTTTATAATATGTAGGTAGTCTCTCGTCATAATCCATTTTAAAGATATAAGTAGTATATTCTTTGAATTTTATGGTGGCAATTTTGTTTTTTTTTACACGCGTTCTTAATTGCTCAGCAGAACCTAGAAATCCGTTAATCTCTTCAGAGCCTTCTCTTAAAGCGGTGTCGAAATGTGTTTCGCCTGCTTCATGACCTCCACCAAAATCTGCCCATCCAGGTGTATCATCTAATTCATTTTCTTTTCCAAATAAAAAATACAACTTATTATTTTTTATGGCTACTGGTAATATGCCTCCTCCCATTACTATTACTATTACTATTACATGATATTTTTTTATTTTATTTCTATATTTTTCTGTTTGTTTTTGTTGATTTACTTGTATTATTATTTTAATTATTTCCACAGCAGTTCATTGTCATCCAACGTTTGCTATGGATATCGTTGATATCGTTATTGATTGTAATAGCGATTTTATCACCTCTTAATCCACAATAATCATTATTATTCTGTAAATAGTTATCGTTGACATTTACATACGTGTTTTCATTTATGTTGTTAACATAATAATCGAGCTCATCTTGCTCGTTATATGAATACAGCTTGGTTGTTGATGGTGCGCAATGTAACGCATCATTTTTCGCATCATCATCATATGTTTCAAACGTATCGTTGTCATATGTTTCATTGAGATAATCATGGCTACCTGCTGTATTTGTATTACCACAGTCTAGTTCATCTATGGTCATGGGTGATACATTTCCATAAACTGGTTCATCTGTATTACCTGTTTCAATATCCGTATTCCATTCACATACATTTCTATACTTCACCGGAATAAATTCTCGTTTATAAAGTTCTTCATAAATATAGGTTAATTCCTCTTCTAGATGCGCAATACGATCATTGATCCAATTATTTGCGCTACTCAATTGATCCTGCCAAACGTCATGGTTATTATTGATATGTGTTGGCAGTGACGACTCTGTGGACACAGGCAGTTTGTTATTGTTATTATTTTGTTTATACATATCGTACGAATGATTTGGTAGGACAATCCAATACCACGGGTCGTCGTAGACCAATCTGGCTTCCTTGTTAGGATTTTCTACTTGCTCTCTAAAAGTTATAGCAGCTGAATTATAAATATTCCATTCACTAAAATGAACAAATGCCATTTTATATGAACTGCCGTCACGCCCGGTCTTCCAAATAATATCTAACTTATCCACCTTACCTAAATTTAACTTTTCAAATGTACCCACTATTTTTTTATTAGGAACATTAGTAAATATGCGTGGGATACATACGGAATAGGTGGCGGAATAGGTGGCGGACATGGTTGAAATACTTGAACTACTTTGAGTCACAATTATGTTAATGAAATATACTGTAAAAGCATTCTAACTTCAATTTTTTTACAAGAATATAAAATAAAATTGAACGAAGACAATATTCTCATTTTTTTGTAAATTAATAGTATAGATAACTAATATACAAAGGGACAAGATGGATTATCAATACAAGCCACGTAGAACAGGAAAGGATAAAGAACGACGCAACCGCGAATTATATGGAAATCACAGCACCAAGCATGTTCGCATTCAAGAAAAATGTCAAGAAAACCATCTTAAAAATATTCAAGAAAAGATGGCATCGACAACATCCTCGTCTACTAAACGAAAACATACGAAAGATACAAATACCAAGTAAGATCAAATATTAAATACACACTTATAGAAGTAGCAACAATAAATAAATATTGATAATAAATTACACCATACAAATAGATGTAGTAAGTGGTTTGCTAAGATAAATTTTAACCTTATCACCAGTTGTTACTTTGTTTATGTCATTTAACAATAATTTTGTATGTTCGTAAATTGCTACATCACCAAGAATGCCATCACCTCCTGTATAATAATGTAATAAATCAGAGTTATCATAAACTCTCCAGTTGATAATGATATTCATTCTTGATACTTTTTTGGTAATATCTTTTTCATTGATTAAATCGTATATATCGTAAAGAATTATATTTTTTTCATCTTCACTTACACCTTTGTCAATTTCGATATTGAGGATGTACGAGAAATTTCCATATTTGTCGATATACTTCTCATACATATTAGTATCCATAATTTATATAATAACAACTACTATATAAAATATCAATTTTATATTTAAATTAATTTAATTTGACTTACATACAGAGACCGAGTTTACACCATTGAAGATTTAAAACCGCACCGTTAACACAACAATATAAACAATACTAAAAAAACGCAACAACAACCAAATGTTGTCTTTTTTACAATACAATAATGTAAAAAATTGATTCAATAATCCCACATTTACTTATATCATACTAAAACTAACATGACGACAATGTTATATACAGAAACCCACTTTATGAAGTTGCGCGAATGGGTTCAGATTGATAATTTGGATTGGGAAGGGTTGTCTCGCAATCCAAATGCGATTCAACTCTTGGAAAAAAACTTGGACAAAGTTTATTGGAGTCAGTTGTCTGCCAATCCAAATCCAAATGCGATTCAACTCTTGGAAAAAAACTTGGACAAAGTTTATTGGAGTCAGTTGTCTGCCAATCCAAATCCAAATGCGATTCATATTTT
>Ga0102883_1000244_pt1 | contig 21735 bp, 20 predicted proteins | sample Colrivmet1549B02_FD_94877 | JGI IMG/M metagenome (GOLD analysis project Ga0102883, IMG submission 94877) | Estuarine microbial communities from the Columbia River estuary - metaG 1549B-02 | ecosystem: Environmental > Aquatic > Marine > Intertidal zone > Estuary | place: USA: Columbia River... | reverse complement strand
ATTTCACCCACTTGAGTCTTAAAAACAGTTCCTTTAATTCCAATAAAGTCACCAATATCCAATAGTTTTTTGAAAACTACATTGTACATTGTTTTTTCTTCATCGTTAGAAATATCATCTCTTGAAATGTAAATTTGAATTCGTCCCTCAGAATCCTTAAGTTCAGCAAAAGATGCCTTTCCCATGATTCTCTTTCCCATCAATCGACCTGCTAAAACGACTTCCTTGCCTTCAAATTTTTCGAAATTTGCTAAAATTTCATTTGACAAAGCAGTCGTAACAAATTCGTCAGCAGGATAAGGGTTTATTCCCAAATTGCGTAATTCTTGAAGTGCTTCTCTACGAAGTATTTCTTGCTCGGATAATGCCATTGTGATCTGTTTTTAAGAATGCAAAGATAGTTAAATTTGAAAATGTGGCAATTTGAAAATTTGAAAATAAATTTGACTTTCTATTTAAAGCTGTTTTAGTATTTTACTTTGTAACTTTGCACTACAAATATTAACAATGAACAAAAATATCCAATTTCAAGATCTCGGTTTAAAAGATTACAAAGCCACTTGGGAATACCAAGAGGAATTGTTCAAAGGAATTGTGGATTTAAAAATCAGGAATAGGAGAGAGGAAACCGATTTCGATACTCCAAATTACTTTTTATTTGTGGAACATCCCCACGTTTATACTTTAGGAAAAAGTGGTGCGTTAGAAAATATGCTATTATCAGAAAAACAATTAGAAGATAAAGGAGCTACTTTTTATAAAATTAATAGAGGTGGTGATATAACTTATCATGGACCTGGACAAATTGTGGGTTATCCAATATTGGATTTAGATAATTTTTTTACTGATATTCATAAGTATTTGCGCTTTTTGGAAGAGGTTATTATTCTCACTTTAGCCGACTATACTATAATAGGTACAAGGAGTGAAGGAGAAACAGGAGTTTGGTTGGATGTAGGAACTCCATTTGCAAGGAAAATTTGCGCCTTGGGCGTTCGCGCTTCTCGCTGGGTAACAATGCATGGTTTTGCATTAAATGTAAATGCCGATTTGAGTTATTTTGACAACATTATTCCATGCGGAATTAAGGGAAAAGCGGTTACTTCTTTAAATGTAGAATTAGGCGTTGAAAAAGTAAACGAACAAGAAGTGAAGGATAAAATCTTGAAACACTTTTCGGAATTGTTTGAAAGTAGATTTATTTAAAGAAAATTTAACCGCAAAGAGCGCAAAGTTTCTCGCAAATCATGCAATGAATTAATTTTTTACTTCTTGTATCTCTTCGTCTATAATCTTTTTATCTTCCAATAAACGAAAAGTTAACCGATGGTATTTTGTAATTCCATATTTTAATATCGCCGCTCGATGCTCTTTTGTAGGGTATCCTTTATTTTGTTTCCAATTGTACATTGGGAATTCTTCGTGAATTAAATCCATATAATCATCGCGGTAGGTTTTTGCCAATACTGAGGCAGCCGCAATACTCATATATTTAGAATCTCCTTTTATTATTGAAGTGCTTGGAATCGATTTTATTAATTCTAATTCTTCACAGGTGAACACTTTACCAATCTTATTAGCATGACTCCCTTTTGAAATTAACGGCCGGTTTCCATCTACAATAATATGGTCAGGAATAATATTTAATTTTAAAACCGATTCTTGCATCGCTTTTAGAGAAGCGTTTAATATATTGATTTCATCAATTATAATAGGTTCTATGTGGGTAACGGAAAACGATATTGCTTGTTTTAAAATAATTGGTCGTAGTGCAAACCTGTTTTTCTCTGAAAGTAATTTGGAATCGTTAAGTAAATCATTAGAAAAATAATTGGGGAGAATCACAGCCGCCGCGGTAACAGGACCGGCAATGCAACCTCTACCTGCTTCGTCTGTGCCGGCCTCAATACAATTCTCAATAAAATAGCTCCTTAACATTAAATTAATATTGAATATTTCATTACAAAACTAAGAAAATAGTTTGTTAATCATCAGTTTTTAACTCAACATCTAAGTAATAATTCACACTAATAGAGATAACTTTAACATTTGCATATAATTTTTTTTCTAATAATGTTTGGTTAATTAAGAAATTATTAAGAAGTTTGCAAAATAACTAACTCAAATAAAAATAGTATGAGATCAAAGTTCAAATGGATTTTTACGCTACTAATAGCGTTAATGATGCAGTTCTCCTTTGCACAAGAGAAAACTGTTACAGGTGTGGTTTCTGATAATTCAGGTCCTCTACCAGGTGCAAATGTTGTTGTTCAAGGTTCTAAAACCGGAACACAAACTGATGTTGATGGAAAATTTTCTATCAAAGCAAAAGCAGGTGATGTTTTAGTTTTCTCTTTCGTGGGAATGACTGAAACTACTGCAAAAGTTGGTGCTTCAAACACTGTAAATGTAAAAATGCAGGATGGAGTGAAATTAGATGAGGTAATTGTTGGTGCGATGGGGATCAAAAGAACCAAAGACGCTACAGTTTCTGCTCAAAAGCAAATAGGTGCTGCCGAATTAACTCAAGCTAATAACCCTAATGCTGTTGCTGCCTTAACTGGTAAAGTTTCTGGTTTAACAATTTCTAGTATTTCTAATGGAGTTTCTCCAACGCTTAGAATTGTTCTAAGAGGATCTAGATCTATTACTGGTAATAACGAAGCTTTAGTAGTAATTGATAACGTAATTTCTACAGCAAACAATTTACAATTGCTTCAACCGGACGCTATTGAAAATGTGAACGTAATTAAAGGTGCTCAAGGAGCTGCTTTATATGGTGCACAAGGGGTGAACGGGGTAATTATTGTTACTACTAAAAAAGGATCAAAAACTGAAAAATTCACTGTTGGTTTAAACTCTTCAGTTGATTATGAATCAGTTAACTTTGTTGCTCAAAGACAAGAAGAGTACGGACAAGGTTGGGCTGGAGACAGTGGATTTGACTTTCCTAACTTACCAAACGGTAGCCCTGATCCAAGAAGTGGTTCTGGATTCGTATCTATTGAAAATGGTTCATGGGGACCTGCTTTTAACGATCCAAGATTCGTTGGTCAACAAGTTCCTGTTGGTTTACCTCAAGCTGATGGGCAAATGTTTTTTACTGATTGGAAACCAATCCGTGATAATATTAAAGATTTTTACCAAACAGGAGTTACTACTCAAAATGGTTTTGATGTAAATGTTGGTGGTCTTACTTCTTATGTAAACTTAGGTGTGAACAAAAGAAGTACTGGATATGTAGTTGACGGAGACAAATTAGCTAGAACATCTTTCAACTTAAGAGCTGGAAAAACTTTAGGTAAATTAAAAGTGGATGGTACTTTCAATTATGCTGTTCAAACTACTTCTCAAACAGATAGTGATTTGTTAGATGATTTATTACAAGTAGCAACTAACATTCCTGTTTCAAGATTTGCTAATTCTGGTAATGAAGGTCACTGGACAGTTTATGCTAAAAACCCTTACTGGTTAAATAAAACAAATAGAAATGACAATAGAACTGACTTCTTTAATGGTAGTGCAGCTTTAGCATATGAGTTCAACAAAAATATTAGTGTAAATTATACTGCTAACATTCAATTGACTTCAGCTAACGCTCAATCTCATTCTGATGGTTGGTTTAATGAAAATCAAACAGTTGATTTTGGTACATATGGCTATTATGGGCCTATACATACTTTAGTTGATTTAGGTCAAACAAATGCTGGTTCAAGCTATTCAGCCAATCAACAGTCTTCTTCAAATATCTATTCTGATTTAATCTTTAATTTCGATTATGATTTAACAAAAGATTTAAATTTGAAATTAAATGTGGGTAACAACATCCAAGATCGTACTTTCAGAATTACTTCTCAAGGTGGAGATAACCTAGATGTTCCAGGTTTCTATCACATTAGTAACGTTTTGAATCCTTACAGCCCATCTTCTTTAGACAACAGATTAGTTCAAACAAGAAGAGTTGCAGGATTTGTAAATGCTGATTTTAATTATAAAAATTACTTATTCTTAAATGCTACTTCTCGTATGGAGCAATTTTCAGCAGTAAAAAATTCTTATTTTTATCCTTCTGTAGGGGCTTCATTTGTTCCAACAAAAGCGTTTGAAGGATTTAAAAATGATGTGTTGAACTATTTGAAAGTAAATGCTTCTTGGACTAAAGTAGGTAGTGCTAACTCAGTTGGTGCATACCAAACGAATGACTTAGTAGTATTTTCTTCTGGATTCCCATTTGGAAGTTTAGCTTCATTAGCTTACAACTCTGCTCCAACAGATCCTAACATTCGTCCTGAGTTCGTAACAACTACTGAATTTGGTGCTCAATTAGGTTTCTTTAATGATAGACTTACTTTGGAAGGTTCGTATTTTGTTGCTAAAACTTCTGATATGATCACAAGAGCAACTTCATCAAGTGCTTCTGGAAATTCAAGTTTATTAACTAATATTGGAGATCTAGAAAATAAAGGTTTTGAAATTGATTTAGGTTTCACTCCTATTAAATCTAAAGATTTCACATGGGATATTAAAACCAACTACTCTACTACCAAAACTAAAATTATTGCTTTAGCAGCTGGTTCAAATAGCGTTAACTTGCTTTCTAATTCAGAAGTAGGGGTGTTTGCTGAAATAGGCGAAGAGTTTCCTTTGATTAAAGGTACTGCATTTGTAAGATCTCCTGATGGTAGTATTGTTGTGAATGCTAACGGTACTCCACAAAAAACATCTACTTTTGAAAAATTAGGTAAAGGTACTCCAGATTATATAATTGGTTTCACTAACTCATTTGAATACAAAGGAATTAAATTGACTGTGATGGGAGATTATAGAAATGGAGCTTCTGCTTATTCTGAAGCAAAAAGATTGTTATTGTTTACTGGTGGTGATTTAGAAACAGTTGGTTTCGATAGAAATGTAGGTTTTGTAGTTCCAAATTCAGTACAATACAATGCGGCTACTAACACTTATACTCCAAACACAACTCCAGGTTTAAATGGTGGTTATGCAAATACATTAAGTTTTTTCACTACTACATGGAGAACAACTGGAGAAGCAAACATGGTTGATGCTGCTGCTTTGAAAATTAGAGAAATCTCTTTAAGCTATGCATTACCTAAAACAATCACTTCTAAATTAGGATTAAATTCATTTAAATTAGGAGTTAATGCTCGTAACCCATTCGTTTTCTTAGCTGACGGTTCATTCCTAAGTCCAAAAAATGGTGGTGCTAACAATGGTTATTTTGATCCAGAGGCTTCTTTTTCTGGAGGAAATGCTCAAGGATATTCTAACATTGGTCAATATCCAACAACTAGAACATTTGGTGCTAGTATTAATTTAACTTTTTAATTTTAATTTTTTATGAAAAATATAAAATTTATATTGCCTTTATTGGCATTAGCATTATTCTCATGTAACGATTATTTGGATGTTAATACAAGTCCAAACCAACTTACATTTGATCAAGCAACTCCTGCTAAATTATTACCGGGAGCACAAACTTCTGCTTACAGAGTTCAGGCAATTACCATGAACACTCTAGGTAACGTTTTCATGAACTCATGGACACGTAACGTTCAATCTTATGGAAATGGATACGATAACGAATTACAATTAGTTGTAAGTAACTCTTTCTATAGTGGTATTTGGGATGGTACTTACCGTGCCCTTAAAAACTTTGATGCAATACTTAAATATCCAAACCCTGATGGGAAATACAATAATTATGTAGCTGCAGCTAAAATTTGTAAAGCATTTTACATGCAAAGAATTGTAGATTTATATGGTAAAAGTCCATATTCTCAAGCTTGGCAAGGTAATGCTAACACTACTCCAGTATATGATGATGACTTCGCAATCTACAAAGATTTAGTTAAAAACTTAGAAGATGCAAGAGCTTTAATTGCTGCTGCTGATCCTGATGCTGAAGACATTGCTGGTTTTGACGTTATGTTAGGTGGAGATATGGCATTGTGGGAAGAATTTGCTAACACAACAGAATTGAGACTTTTATTAAGAATGTCGGAAGCTACAAGCGCAACGGTTCAAACTTACAGAGACTTGAAACTGAATGACATCAAAAATAATAATTTCTTGTCTGCTGATGTAACTATTAATCCAGGTTATAACGGATCTACAGACACTCAAGCAACACCAGGTTTCTTCGCTTATGCTTATTTAACTTCTGGAACTGCTCAAGGGAATAGATTGTTTATAACTATGTCAGGTCACGCTTACAAAGCGTTACAATCAGACGCTACAACTAACTGGGCTGTAGGTGCTTCTCGTGAAATTGTTCCTGGTTCAGGAATTTCTTATCCAAACTTAACAGACCCTCGTTCTGCTAGATTGTTTACTGCAAATGGTACTACAAGACGTGCTGTAACTCAAGGTTCTACTTTGGTTGATGTTACTGTTCCTGGAGGATCTTTACCAGGACTTCCTTGTCGTTTAGGTTTAATTGGACACTTTAATCCTTACGCTCAAGCGCCTAACCAAACTTTAGAAGAATACTTCTCTTGTGATGGTTTTGTAATGTCTTTGTCTGAGTCTAAATTCTTAGTGGCAGAAGCTGCTGTAAGATATCCTACTGTGTTTACACAAAATGCTCAAACTGAATTTAACGCTGGAGTAACTCAGGATTTTACTAAAAAAGTAGCTACTATTGGTACTTATTTAACAACTATCAATACGAAGCCATACTTTGGTTTAACTGCATCTACTACAACTGCTCAAAAATTACATGCTATCATGTATCAAAAATGGGTTGCTTTAATGGGTGTTAACGCTATTGAGTCTTACATTGACTATACACGTACTGGATATCCTGTAACGCCACTTTCAACTGTTTCTATTCAACCTCGTAAGCCATATAGATTAGTCTATCCAACTTCTGAGTATGTAGCTAACACTGCAAACGTGCCAAACATGACATCTAATGATGCATTTGCAATCAATGCTTTCACTCCTTTCTGGAAAAAATAATTGATTAGCATTAGCTATCTAAACTATAAAACCCCGCTTTGTGCGGGGTTTTTTATTTAACATCAATAACATTATTAAATAATTATTTATAATAGTATATTTGTTGAAAATATTTTTTATGAATTTTCGATTGCTGTTTTTGGTCTTCTTATTCTCCAATTCACTTTTCTCACAAGTGGAAAATGATTCTAAATTGGATACTGTAAAAAGAGCCTCCCTTATCATCGATCATAAAAAAGACCAACCAAAAGCAAAAATTTCACAATACAGAATAATAACATTGGAACGTGACACTACTTTTGTAGATACTTCACTTACCATTAAAAAAGAATACGATTACAATTATCTTCGTAGAGATTTATTTGGTTTAATGCCTTTTGCTAACGAAGGTCAAGCCTATACCACTTTACAATATTCTTCAAACCAGCGTTCTTCTTTTCCTGAATTTGGTTATACCGGAAAGCATTTCAATTATTATCAACCTAAAGATATTAAGTACTATTCTGTGGCAACACCATTTACCGAATTGTATTTTAAAACGGTTATGGAACAAGGTCAAAACGTAGATGCATTTATTACATTAAATACCTCGGAACGATTTAATTTTTCTATGGCTTATAAAGGATTGCGCTCTTTAGGGAAATATATCAACCAACTCTCAAGCACTGGAAACTTTAGATTTACTGCTAGTTATAACTCCAAAAATAAACGTTATTTCGCTAATTTCCATTATACCTCACAAGATATTTTGAATGGCGAAAACGGGGGCTTATCCAATCCTGAATATTTTGAAGGAAATGATCCAGCGTACAATGAAAGACCTCGATTGGATATTTATTTAAAAGATGCTAAATCAATTTTAACCGGCACTAGGCTATTCCTAGATCATAATTTTCTTATTAATGCTAAAAAGCGAGATAATAACCTTTATTTGACGCATCAAATTAATTTTGAAAGTAAATATTTTGAATACAATCAGGTAACTCTTCCTACAACTATAACTTCAAGTACGGGAGTTACTTCTACTTTTTTACGTTTCGGGCCTTCTTATGTTGCAGGAAATATAAACGACCAAGTTCTTTATAACAGAATGTACAATAAAATAGGAACCATTTATGAAAATACAACTTTAGGAAAAATTCAGTTTTTTGTTGATGATTTCAGATACAATTATTATTATAACTCGGTATTGTATTTGTCTACTCAAACTATTCCAAATAATATGAACGACATTATTAACGATTTTGGTGGTCAATACGAATACAGAAAAAACAAATGGAACGGAAAGTTCCAGTATTCAAGTTCCATTACAAAACAATCACTATTTGACTTTAATGCGCATTTAAAATATCAATTTAACGAAAAAAATAGTTTTACTTTCGAATACCAAAACAGCAATAATTTACCCAATAATATTTATAATTTACATCAAAGCAGTTATATCAATTACAATTGGTACAATAATTTTAAAAATGAAAAACACAATTCGTTAAAAGTAGAAGCCAATACTCAATGGGCAAGCGCTACTTTAGAATTGAATACTATCAACGATTATTTGTATTTCAGTAATGAAAATACTTCTGGATTGCAATTGGTTTCTCCAAAGCAATACGATAAAACGATCAATCATCTTTCCTTAAAAATTAATAAGGAAGTTAAAGTTGGAAAATTCGCTTTAGATAATACTTTTTTGTATCAAAAAGTTGGGCAATCAGACAAGATATTAAATGTGCCTCAATTGGTACTTCGTAACACACTTTATTATACCGATTATTTCTTCAAAAAAGCGTTATACCTCCAAACGGGAGTAATTTTTAATTATTTTACAAAATTCTATGCCAACGATTATAACCCAATTTTGGGAGAATTTTTTGTACAAAATCAAAAAGAAATTGGTGCCTATCCTAATATAGATTTATTTGCTAATGCTAGAGTTCAACGAACTAGAATATACTTAAAAGCCGAACATTTTAATTCATCTATGTCAGGAAATAATTATTATTCTTCCCCAAATAATCCTTATCACGACTTTATAATACGATTTGGCTTGGTGTGGAATTTCTTCGATTAATATTATTGAAATAAAAAACTAAAAACGAAATGCAATATTCAGAAAACATATTAGGAACAATTGGGAATACTCCAATGGTTCGATTGAATAAAGTAACTGCAGAAATTGATGCGTTGGTGCTTGCAAAAGTAGAAACCTTCAATCCTGGAAATTCTACCAAAGATAGAATGGCGCTAAAAATGGTTGAAGATGCTGAAGCTGACGGTCGTTTACAACCCGGAGGAACCATTATTGAAGGGACTTCAGGTAACACCGGAATGGGATTGGCGCTAGCCGCAATCGTAAAAGGATACAAATTAATTTGCGTAATTACCGACAAGCAGTCCAAAGAAAAAATGGATATTCTTCGCGCGGTAGGAGCTAAAGTTGTCGTTTGCCCAACCGATGTAGAGCCTTCAGATCCGCGTTCTTATTATTCCGTTTCAAAACGTTTGGGTGAAGAAACACCAAATTCTTGGTACGTAAACCAATACGATAATCCTTCAAATGCTTTGGCTCATTACGAACAAACAGGTCCTGAAATTTGGAAACAAACCGATGGAAAAGTAACGCATTTTGTGGTAGGAGTAGGAACAGGAGGAACTATTTCGGGAATTGGAAAATATTTGAAAGAACAAAATCCTAATGTTAAAGTTTGGGGAATTGATACCTACGGATCGGTTTTTAAAAAATACCATGAAACAGGAATTTTTGATGAAAATGAAATCTATTCTTACATCACAGAAGGTATTGGAGAAGATATTTTGCCTAAAAATGTTGATTTTTCAGTTATTGATGGCTTTACAAAAGTGACCGATAAAGATGCAGCCGTTTATACTAGAAAAATCGCGTTAGAAGAAGGAATATTTGTAGGAAATTCAGCAGGTGCATTAATTAAAGGGGTGCTTCAATTGAAAGAACATTTTAAACCAGAAGATGTTGTGGTAGTTTTATTCCACGATTCTGGAAGTCGTTATATCGGTAAAATGTTCAATGACGATTGGATGCGTGAACGTGGATTTTTAGATGAAGAAATTACCAAAGCTGAAGACGTAATTAAAGATCATATCGATAAACCATTAATTGTCGTTCGAACAGAAGAATTGGTTTCACACGCTATTGAACGCATGCGCAAATATAAAATCTCTCAAATTCCGGTAATTGATACATCTGGTTTTGTAGGATCTGTAGATGAATCCGACTTGTTTCAAAGTTATGTTTCCGATAAAAATGCGGGTGACAAACCAATTCGTGAAGTAATGGGAAAACCATTTCCTGTTGTAAAATTAGGAACTCCTATCGAAGAAGTTTCAAAATTATTCACTCGAGAAAATGCCGCCGTATTAGTTGATTTAGGAAATAGAAAACACCATATTATAACCAAATATGATATTATTGGTTCGATAAAATAGTTTTAAAAGTGTAACTAAAATTAATATTGACAATTGAAAAGGTATTCTTTTTTCGCTTTGATTTCTAAAATCTAAAATCTTAAACCAGAGTTTAAATGACTTTCACCGCTATCGATTTTGAAACTGCCAATGGATATCATCCTTGTTCTGTGGGGATTGTAACGGTTGAAAACGGAGTTATTGTCGATGAATTTGTGACATTAATTAAGCCGTTAAACAATTATTATTCTCCTTTTACCATCCAAGTTCACGGAATTTATCCAAAAGACACCATTAACGCAAAGTCTTTTCCTCAAGTTTTTCCAGAAATTCAAAAAAGATTACAAAATAGGGTAGTGGTGGCGCACAATGAAAGTTTCGACAGAAATGTATTGGCCAAAACGATGGAGCTTCATGGCTTGGACTACAACAGTTTGAATATAGGATTTCGTTGGGAATGCACCGTAAAAATATACAAAGCTAAAGGGTTTAAACCTGCCAAACTTAGTGATTGCTGCCGAATCATGAACATCCAATTGAATCACCACGAAGCATTATCGGATGCTCGGGCTTGTGCCAAATTGTATTTGCTCAGATAATTAACACTTATTTTTTCGGGTTAATGTTTTCGGTGTGGCTTTTTTGACTACATTCGACAAAGTAATTACAACTATTATACGCCATTTAAAATGAAAGAAGATTTCCTGCACTATTTGTGGAAATTCAAGAAATTCGACACTTCGAATTTAACTACTTCTAACGGGGAGAAACTCACTATTGAAAATTCTGGAAGTTACTTGCAACTCGCAGGTCCTGATTTTTTTAATTCCCAAATTACAATTGAAAATCAAAAATGGGCCGGGAATGTTGAAATTCACCTCAAATCCTCCGATTGGTATGCGCACCATCATGAACGAGATTCCAATTATGATAGTGTAATTCTTCATGTAGTTTGGGAGCACGATGTTGAAATTTATAGAAAAAACAATACCGAAATTCCAGTATTAATTCTTAAAGATTTAGTTTCTAAGGAAACACTAAACAATTATCATTCACTAGTTTCCCCTAAATCTTGGATTTATTGTGAGAAACAAATTGAGTTTGTCAATTCATTTATTATGTTGAGTTGGCAAGAACGCTTGTTTTTTGAACGTTTAGAAAGAAAATCGAAACCTATTTTTGATTTAGCGGAAAGCACAATTCAAGATTGGGATGCGATCCTGTTTTGCCAATTAGCCAAAAATTTTGGTTTAAATACCAATGGTGATTCCTTATATGATATGGCCAATTCAATTCCGTTTTCAATCATTCGTAAAGAAGGAAACGATTTATTTAATTTAGAAAGTTTGCTGTTTGGAATCGCGGGATTATTAGAAATAAAAAAAGAAGATCAGTATTATAAAAAGCTAAAAACGAACTATGATTATTTGGTTCATAAATATCAATTACAATCGAATTCCTTTACTCCGTTACAATTTTTCAAACATCGACCTGATAATTTTCCAACGATACGAGTTTCGCAGTTGGCCAACGTATATTATTGTCAACAACAGTTATTTTCAAAAATCATAAAAGCCGATAATGTGGCCGCCATTTATAAAATTTTCGATAAATCGGTTTCAGAATATTGGGAAACACATTATCAATTTGATAAAATCAGTCCAATAAAAAGGAAAACATTGTCAAAATCTTTCATCGATTTACTGATTATTAATACCATCATTCCGTTACAATTTGCTTACGCCAAAAGCCAAGGCAAAGAAATATCGGAGAAATTAATAACGTTATTAAACCAAGTCCAGCCGGAAGTAAATGCAATTATCGATAAGTTTTCTTCTTTTGGACTAAAAGCACAAAACGCCTTTGAAACGCAAGCTTTATTGCAATTGAAAAATGAATATTGTAATAAAATTCGATGTTTAGATTGTGCAATTGGAATGGAATTATTGAAATCTGAAGTATAAATGCTAAATTTGTTGAGATATAAATTGATTGCAATGAAATTAATACTTCGCTTAAAATACTTTTTCGAGAAACACGGTTTTCATGTTTCTTCGCGGCTTGCTGATTTGTTAGGAATGCGAGCCAATAGCGTAAGATTATTTTTTATTTACATATCGTTTGTTACCGCAGGACTTTGGTTTGGAGTTTATCTGACATTGGCTTTTTGGTGGCGACTAAAAGATTTAATTCGAGCAAAACGGAGTTCCGTTTTTGACTTATAAAACTAATATTATGAAATTAAAATCCTACTTCCAATATTCAAAATCACAAAGAAGTGGGATTTTTCTTTTAGTGCTGTTGTGCGTAATTTGCCAATTTGCATTTTTATATTTAGAACCAAGTTCATATAAAGAGAAGGATTCTGAAAAACAAAAATGGATTTCATTACAAACTACAGTTGATTCTTTAAAAGTAGAAAAGCAAAATTATATTCCTAAAGTATATCCGTTCAATCCCAATTTTATTACCGACTATAAAGGAAGTAAATTAGGAATGTCGGTTGCTGAAATTGATCGGCTTTTGAATTTTAGAAAAACCAATCAATATGTTAATTCAGCCTCAGAATTTCAAAAAGTGACTCAAGTTTCCGATTCCTTATTAAATGCTATTTCGCCTTACTTTAAATTTCCAGAATGGGTTAATGATCGTAAATCCAATAATTTTAAGCCTTTTGTAAAGAAAACGGAAAAGATAGTCATGTTAGATATCAATCAGGCTACAAAAGAAGATTTGATAAAAATATTTGGAATTGGACCAGCATTATCCGATCGAATTTTGAAACAAAAAGAAATCTTAGGAGGATTTGTAAGCATGAAGCAAATGGGAGATATTTGGGGGCTTTCACCTGAAGTGATTTTTAGTTTGAACGAGCATTTCAAAGTTGCAACTTTGCCTAAAATAAAGAAAATAGACATTAATAATTCTTCAATAAAAGAGCTTATGTTGTTTCCTTATTTTAAATACACTTTGGCAAAAGCAATTGTAACTTATAGAAGTATGAATGGTAATTTTAAAAATTCTGAGGATTTAACAAAAATTAACGGTTTTCCAATCGAAAAATTAGAGATTATTAGTTTATATTTGGAATTATAATTAATACAATAAAAAACTCCCTATGAATTCGATTTATTTTACAGAAGAACACGAATTATTTAGAAAAAGTTTAAAAGACTTTTTACAAAAAGAAGTGATGCCACACATAGAAAAATGGGAAAAAACAGGTACAATTGAGCGCTTTATTTGGAAGAAATTTGGCGAAATGGGCTTTTTTGGAATTGCTTATCCAGAATCGTATGGAGGGATGAATTTAGATTTATTTTATACCGTAGTTTTTCTAGAGGAACTTCAAAAAATTAAATCCTCTGGTTTTGCTGCAGCTATTTGGGCTCACGCTTATTTAGCAATGACACATTTAAATGCTGAAGGAGACGAAAGAATTAAACAAGATTATTTAGCGCCAAGTATTTTGGGTGATAAAATAGGCGCTTTATGTATCACAGAGCCTTTTGGCGGAAGTGACGTTGCAGGAATGAGAACAACAGCTGTAAAAGTCGATAATAAATATGTAATTAATGGGTCTAAAACTTTTATTACTAATGGTGTATATGCAAATTATTATGTGGTTGCTGCCAAAACAAGTCCGGAACTAGGAAATAAAGGCATTAGTATTTTCTTGATGGATACTAATTTAAAAGGAATTTCGGCTACTAAGTTGGATAAGCTAGGCTGGAGAGCATCCGATACTGCAGAAATTGCATTTGATAATGTTGCCATTCCAGAAGAAAATCTAATGGGTGAAGAAGGAAAAGGCTTTTCTTATATAATGCAACATTTTGCTTTCGAGAGATTAATTATGGCTATAAATGCACATGCAAGAGCGGAATATGCGATTGATTATACGATAGATTATATGTCCCAGCGAGAAGCATTTGGAACAAAAATCAATAAATTTCAAGCGTTAAGACATACTATGGTTGAACATGCTACTGATGTGGAGCATTGTAAAATATTTAATTATGCGGCCGCAGCCCGATTAGACAAAGGCGAATATGTAGTTAAAGAGGCTACTATGGCTAAATTAAAATCTACTAAAGTAGCAGACGAAACCATTTATAGTTGTCTACAAATGTTAGGAGGTTATGGCTATATGGAAGAATATCCTTTAGCACGATTGTTTAGAGATAGCCGTTTAGGACCAATTGGTGGCGGTACATCAGAAATTCTTAAAGAGATTTTATCCAAAATGATAATAGACAAACAGGATTACAAGCTGGCGGTTAAATAATTTTCTGATTTATAACTCATAATTTAAAATAATAGTTTACATTTGCACCCTTAACGAGAGGAGGTGTCTATATTATGTTAATTATACCAATTAAAGACGGAGAAAATATCGATAGAGCATTAAAGCGCTATAAAAGAAAATTTGATAAAACAGGAACTGTTCGTCAGTTACGTGCACGTACTGCTTTTATTAAGCCTTCTGTAACCAATAGAATGAAAATTCAAAAAGCGGCTTACATCCAAAACATGAAAGACAATTTGGAAGCTTTGTAGTCAAACTTTTTTAAAAATAGTACCGTTAGTCATTAAAAGTTTTTAACTTTGATGCTAACGGTTTTTTTATGGAAAATAGCAAAACGGCATTTCGAGATTATCTGCAATTAGAGAAAAAGTATTCGCCACATACGGTAAATGCATATCTAAATGATTTGATTTCATTTGAAACTTACATAAAAACCGAATTTGATTCTGAAGATTTATTGAATGTAAATTACAGCTTGATACGAAGCTGGATTGTAACATTAGTAGATGCGCAAATTTCCAACACATCTGTAAATAGAAAAATCTCGTCATTAAAATCCTATTTTAAATTTCTTTTAAAGACGAAGCAAATAACAATTAGCCCGCTATTAAAACACAAATCTTTAAAAACCCCAAAAACACTTCAAATACCCTTTTCAGAAAAAGAACTAGACGAAGTTTTAAATTCAATAACCTACCCCGAGGGGTTTGAAGGTATTCGCGACAAGTTAATAATTGATTTATTTTATTCAACTGGCATTCGAAGAACAGAATTAATTCACCTAAAATTGTTGAATATCGATCTTTCAAATGCTACTTTGAAGGTTTTAGGGAAAAGAAATAAAGAAAGAATTTTGCCTTTATTACCAAATATAGCAAGTCAGATAAAAGTATATTTAACCGAACGAGCTTATTTAGAGAGAATTACCGATAATGACATTTTCTTCTTAACGTTAAAAGGTGTTAAAATGAACGATTCATTAGTTTATCGTTTAATAAACAATTACTTTGGTAATGTTTCTGAGAAGGTAAAAAAGAGTCCGCATATTTTACGTCACACTTTTGCAACCCATCTTTTAAACAATGGTGCCGATTTAAATTCTGTAAAAGAATTATTAGGGCATTCAAGTTTAGCGTCGACACAAATATACACTCAAAGCAGTTTATTTGAGTTAAAGAAGGTCTACGGTGATTCGCATCCACGAAACAAAAAGTAAAAAGTGTTTAACCAATAAAAATTTTAATTATGAAGGTAAATGTTCATGCAGTTAACTTTAATGTTGACGGAAAGTTACTCGGTTTTATTCAAGAAAGGGTTGATAAATTGGAAAAATATTATGACAAAGTCGTTTCGTCAGACGTTTTTTTGAAGGTTGAAAAGACTAGTGAGAAAGAAAATAAGGTTGTAGAGATGAAAATCATTGTTCCAGGAGACGAATTTATGGTTAAAAAGCAATGCAAATCATTTGAAGAAGCAATCGATCAATCCGCAGAATCATTCGAGAGAATATTAATAAAAAGAAAAGAAAAAGTAAAACATCATATATAAATTAAAAATATTCGCAAAAATATTTTGTTTAAAAAACAAATTGATATACATTTGCAGTCCGTTAGAAATAGCGGGCTTTTTTTATATTTAACGCCAGTGTAGCTCAGTTGGCTAGAGCAGCTGATTTGTAATCAGCAGGTCGTGGGTTCGAGTCCCTCCACCGGCTCTATAAATATTGAGGATTTTCAATAGGAAATTTTCAATATTTCTGGATTAAATATAAAAGAAAAATTGGGGAGATACTCAAGCGGCCAACGAGGGCAGACTGTAAATCTGCTGTGTGAACTTCGCAGGTTCGAATCCTGCTCTCCCCACAAGAAGAAATTTTAGATTTCGAATTCCAGATAAATAAAATCTGAGATCAAAAATCTAAAAATAAATTCTCTGCCGACTTAGCTCAGAGGTAGAGTGCTTCCTTGGTAAGGAAGAGGTCACGGGTTCAATTCCCGTAGTTGGCTCAACATTGTATAATTTGAACACGAATATATAACTAAGATTAAAAATTAAGTAAAATGGCAAAAGAAAATTTTAACCGTAACAAACCCCACCTTAATATAGGTACAATTGGTCACGTGGATCACGGAAAAACTACATTAACTGCGGCAATTACTAAAGTATTGTCTGATGCGGGTTACTGTCAAGCAAAATCGTTTGATCAAATCGATAATGCTCCAGAAGAAAAAGAAAGAGGTATTACTATTAATACATCGCACGTTGAGTATGAAACTGCTAATCGTCACTACGCACACGTTGACTGTCCAGGTCACGCGGATTACGTAAAGAACATGGTTACTGGTGCTGCTCAAATGGACGGTGCTATTCTTGTGGTAGCTGCTACTGACGGACCAATGCCACAAACACGTGAGCACATCCTTTTAGGTCGTCAAGTAGGTATTCCTAGAATCGTTGTATTCATGAACAAAGTGGATATGGTAGATGATGAGGAATTATTAGAATTAGTTGAAATGGAAATCAGAGACTTATTATCTTTCTACGAATATGATGGAGATAATTGTCCAGTTATCCAAGGTTCAGCTTTAGGTGGATTGAATAATGATCCAGCTTGGGTACCAAAAATTATTGAATTGATGGCAGCTTGTGATTCATGGATCCAAGAGCCAGTTCGTGATAATGCAAAACCATTCTTAATGCCGGTAGAGGATTCATTTACTATTACAGGTCGTGGAACTGTTGCTACGGGTCGTATCGAAACAGGTATTGCTAATACAGGAGATCCAGTTGAAATCATTGGTATGGGAGCAGAAAAATTAACTTCTACTATTACAGGAGTTGAGATGTTCCGTAAAATCCTTGATAGAGGTGAAGCAGGAGATAACGTAGGTTTATTGTTAAGAGGTATTGATAAAGCTGATATCAAAAGAGGTATGGTTATTATTAAGCCAGGTTCAGTAAAACCACACGCTGTATTCAAAGCTGAGGTATATATCTTGAAAAAAGAAGAAGGTGGACGTCACACTCCATTCCATAATAATTATCGCCCACAATTTTACGTTCGTACAACGGATGTAACAGGTGTGATCACTTTACCAGCAGGTGTAGAGATGGTTATGCCAGGAGATAACTTAACTATTAGTGTTGCTTTATTAAGCCCTATCGCATTAAACTTAGGTTTACGTTTCGCTATCCGTGAGGGTGGTAGAACAGTAGGAGCTGGTCAGGTAACTGAGATAGTAGAGTAATTATCTAATTTATATGAAAGTCAGTTGGTATTTTAATATATCACTGACTTTTTTATACGGGCGTAGTTCAAGGGTAGAATAGCGGTCTCCAAAACCGTTGATGGGGGTTCGAATCCCTCCGCCCGTGCCACTAAAAAAACATGTACAATGACAAAAGTTTTTAATTATATAAATGAAGCATTTGATGAATTAAAATCAAATGTGACTTGGCCAGAGTGGGAAGAAGTGCAACGTCTTACGATTGTTGTAGCAGTTTTTTCAGTGCTATTCGCCTTGGCAACATGGGGTGTAGATGAAATTTTTGCAAAAACTTTGGAAGGATTCTTTAATTGGATAAAAGCTTAAATACCTTACGATGGCAGACAATAATGTGAAAAAATGGTATGTTGTTAGAGCGGTAAGCGGGCAAGAAAATAAAGTTAAAGCATACATCGAAAACGAAATTAATAGACTAGGAATGGGCGATTTTATCTCTCAAGTTCTAGTTCCTACTGAAAAAGTAGTAACTGTTAAGGACGGTAAGAAAATCGTGAAAGATAAAGTCTATTTTTCAGGATATGTAATGATTGAAGCTAACCTTGCTGGTGAAATACCCCATATTATTAAATCAATCTCAGGAGTAATTGGATTCCTAGGAGAAGTTAAGGGTGGTGACCCTGTTCCGTTGCGACTTTCTGAAGTAAACAGAATGTTAGGTAAAGTTGATGAATTGGCAGTTAGTGTCGACACACAATCTATACCATTCAATGTGGGCGAAACTATTAAGGTTATTGATGGTCCTTTTAACGGTTTCAACGGAACGGTAGAAAAAATCAATGAAGAAAAGCGTAAACTTGAAGTAATGGTTAAAATTTTCGGAAGAAAAACACCATTAGAATTGAGTTTTATGCAAGTTGAAAAAGTATAATTTTTGTTACACTATAATAAACCACATTATTCGCTTCCAATGTTTGATGTGTTAAATTTAAAAAAAAATGGCTAAAGAGATTAGTAAAGTAGTTAAACTACAAGTTAAGGGAGGTGCTGCGAACCCGTCGCCACCGGTTGGACCTGCTTTAGGTGCTGCTGGAGTTAATATCATGGAGTTCTGTAAGCAATTTAATGCTAGAACTCAAGATAAACCCGGCAAAGTTTGCCCAGTGCAAATAACAGTGTATAAAGACAAATCTTTTGATTTTGTTATTAAAACTCCACCTGCTGCTATTCAATTAATGGATGCTGCAAAGCTAAAGTCCGGATCTGGTGAGCCTAATCGTAAAAAAGTAGCTAATGTTACTTGGGATGTGATTAGAACTATAGCAGAGGACAAAATGGTTGATTTAAATGCATTCACTATCGAGGCTGCTATGAGCATGATCGCGGGAACAGCTAGATCTATGGGTATAACTGTAACAGGAGACGCTCCTTTTTAATTAAAAAAAAGACATGGCAAAATTGACAAAAAAGCAAAAAGAGGCTGCTTCAAAAATTGACAAGAACAAATTATACTCTTTAAAAGATGCTGCGGCATTAATTAAAGTTGTCGCTTCTGCAAAATTTGATGAGTCTGTTGATATCGCAGTACGTTTAGGAGTAGATCCTAGAAAAGCGAATCAAATGGTTAGAGGTGTGGTAACATTACCTCATGGAACTGGTAAAGACGTTAAAGTATTAGCATTGGTTACTCCAGATAAAGAAGCAGAAGCTACTGCAGCTGGTGCAGACTATGTAGGTCTTGACGATTATTTACAAAAAATTAAAGACGGTTGGACAGATGTTGATGTTATCATCACTATGCCTGCTATTATGGGTAAATTAGGTCCATTAGGTCGTGTATTAGGACCTCGTGGTTTAATGCCAAACCCTAAAACAGGAACTGTAACTATGGAAATAGGAAAAGCTGTTCAAGAAGTGAAAGCGGGTAAAATCGACTTTAAAGTTGATAAAACAGGAATTATTCACGCTGGTATAGGTAAAATATCTTTCGAAGCTGATAAAATTGTTGACAACGCTCACGAAATTATTCAAACATTAATCAAACTTAAGCCAACTGCTGCTAAAGGAACATACATTAAAAGTATTTACCTTACAAGCACAATGAGTCCTGCAATTGCATTGGATCCTAAAGCAGTATAAGTAGTTATAAAACTTTTAGTATGACTAGAGAAGAAAAATCAATCGCGATTGAAAATTTAACTGCACAGTTAGCAAGTTCAAATATTGTTTATTTAGCAGATATTTCTGGCTTGGATGCAGAATTAACTTCTAGCCTAAGAAGAGCTTGCTTTAAAGCAGGTATCAAATTAGAGGTTGTTAAAAACACCTTGCTTGCAAAAGCAATGGAGGCATCTGATAATGACTACGGAGATTTACCTGCTACATTAACAGGTAATACTTCAATCTTTCTTGCAGATGTAGCAAATGCTCCTGCAAAAATCATGAAGGAATTCCGAAGAAAAGCAGATAAGCCTTTGTTAAAAGGAGCTTATATCAATTCTGAAGTTTATATTGGTGATAATTTATTAGATTCATTATCATCACTTAAATCTAAAGAAGAAGTTATTGGAGAAATCATAGCATTACTTCAATCTCCTGCTCAAAGAGTTGTATCAGCTCTTTTAAACCAATTCAAAAACGAAGAGGTAGCTTAATATTTTAGAATTTAGATTTCTGATTTCAGATTTCTTAATACTATTAAAAAAAAGCACATTAAAACGCGCACATTAATAAATTATATTTTACAAATCATTTTAAAACGATAGAAAAAATGGCAGATTTGAAACAATTCGCAGAACAATTAGTTAATTTAACTGTAAAAGAAGTTAACGATTTAGCAACAATATTAAAAGATGAGTACGGAATCGAACCAGCTGCTGCAGCTGTAGTAGTTTCTGGAGGTGGTAGCGGAGAAGCTGCTGCTGAAAGCGCTCAATCTGAATTTACAGTTATGTTAAAAGAAGCTGGTGCTTCTAAATTAGCTGTAGTGAAATTAGTAAAAGAACTTACAGGTTTAGGTTTGAAAGAAGCTAAAGACGTAGTTGATAGCGCTCCAAGTGCTGTTAAAGAAGGAGTTTCTAAAGAAGAAGCTGAAGGTCTTAAGAAAGCTTTAGAAGAAGCTGGAGCTGTAGTAGAACTTAAATAGTTTTACCCGGTTTTGAGAACTAGGTTTAGGTCTTGGATTAACGTCCAATGACCTAAACCATTTTTCGTATAATAAAATTATATCAAATTTTATTATAAAATAGTTTAAAATACGAAAAGGTTATAAGTCAATACGATGAAAGAAAATCAATGAAAGAGCACGCTCTGGAGTTATTTTTAAAGAGGTATTGATTATAAAAAGAAAGTATAGATTGTTTTATAAAATAAATAGTGTTTTACACAAAAATTACTTTTTTTAATCAAAATTTTGTCCATTGATGTTAACAAATCAGACTGAAAGATTGAATTTTGCCTCTACTAAAAATATTCCTGACTATCCAGATTTTCTAGATGTTCAGGTTAAGTCGTTTAAAGATTTCTTCCAATTAGAAACTAAAACAGACGAAAGAGGCGATGAAGGTTTATACAATACCTTCATGGAAAACTTTCCAATAACAGATACAAGAAATAACTTTGTATTGGAATTCCTAGATTATTTTGTAGATCCACCTCGTTATACTATTCAAGAGTGTATTGAGAGAGGATTAACCTATAGTGTGCCTCTAAAGGCAAGACTGAAACTGTATTGTACAGATCCAGAGCACGAAGATTTTGAAACTATTGTACAAGATGTAT
>Ga0102883_1000185_pt1 | contig 25310 bp, 20 predicted proteins | sample Colrivmet1549B02_FD_94877 | JGI IMG/M metagenome (GOLD analysis project Ga0102883, IMG submission 94877) | Estuarine microbial communities from the Columbia River estuary - metaG 1549B-02 | ecosystem: Environmental > Aquatic > Marine > Intertidal zone > Estuary | place: USA: Columbia River... | reverse complement strand
ATCATCAACCATGTCCACCTTGTTCATGAAAACAACCATGCGAGGAACGCCAACCTGGCGACCAAGAAGGATGTGCTCACGTGTTTGTGGCATTGGTCCGTCTGTTGCAGCTACAACGAGGATAGCGCCGTCCATTTGGGCAGCACCTGTAACCATGTTCTTTACGTAGTCGGCGTGACCTGGACAGTCAACGTGCGCGTAGTGACGGTTGGTAGTTTCATACTCGATGTGAGATGTGTTGATGGTGATACCGCGCTCTTTTTCTTCAGGAGCGTTATCAATTGAGGAGAAGTCACGAGCCTGTGCCAATCCTTTGCTTGAAAGAACGCTAGAAATTGCAGCAGTCAACGTAGTCTTACCGTGGTCAACGTGTCCGATGGTACCGATGTTGACGTGTGGTTTGGAACGGTCAAAATTTTCCTTAGCCATTTTTGTATTTGTTACTTAGTTAATAATATACTTATCTATCATAAAGGTCCTAGGCGCAGCGCGCAACAGACTTAAATGCAATTTTACATTGAGCCAATGACGAGATTTGAACTCGTGACCTCTTCCTTACCAAGGAAGCGCTCTACCCCTGAGCTACACCGGCGCTCAAACGAAAAAAACGTGAGCGGGAGACGAGATTCGAACTCGCGACGTTCAGCTTGGAAGGCTGACGCTCTACCAACTGAGCTACTCCCGCTTATTTTTTTGTTAGTTTCTGTGGGGAGAGCAGGATTCGAACCTGCGAAGGTGTACACCAGCAGATTTACAGTCTGCCCTCGTTGGCCGCTTGAGTATCTCCCCAACATTAGAGCCGATGGAGGGATTCGAACCCCCGACCAGCTGATTACAAATCAGCTGCTCTGGCCAACTGAGCTACATCGGCTTGTATTGTTTGAATGTTGGTTATTCACAAATTGTGAAAGAACGTAGCCCCTAAACCTGCGTTTTGGGATTGCAAATGTACAAAACTTTTTTTTATCACAAAGAGTTTTTGAAAAAATTTACAGAAACAATCCCAAGCGCTCTTTTCAATTGCAGGCTTCACTTACGGGAAATCCTTACATTTGTTTCGATGCGCCAAAAAAGAGTTTATGTGACCGTCTCGAGCGACCTCGCTACAGACAACCGTGTACACCGAACATGTACTGTTCTTGAAGGGCTCGGATTTCAAATTCTTTTGATTGGACGAAAGAAAAAAAACAGCCCCCCAATGCCGCCTCGATCCTATCAGGTGAAACGCCTCCGATTAGGTTTCGAGAAAGGCGCTTTGTTTTATGCCGCCCTGAACTTGAGGCTCTTCTTTTTATTACTGATCAATCCATACGATTACCTATTTGCAAACGACCTCGACACCTTGCCTGCTGCTTACCTGGCAAGCCGCCTCAGGCGAAAGCCGCTTCTTTACGATAGCCACGAACTGTTCACTGAGGTCCCTGAGCTTGTCTCGCGTCCTCGCATTCAACATTTTTGGCTAAGGATAGAACAACGCATCCTTCCTCATTTGAAGGTGATGATCACCGTCAATGAGTCGATCGCTGCCATTTTTAAAAGCAACTATTCTATTCCTGTGAATGTTGTGCGCAATGTACCCCAAAGACAAGAACAATTATATGCGCTTTCTCGCGAAGAATTAAACTTGAAGCCGACACAAAAAATGTTGATCATTCAGGGTAGCGGACTAAATGTGCAAAGGGGAATCGAGGAAGCGATTTTAGCAATGGAGCTCATAGACGATGCCGTATTATTTTTAGTTGGCGATGGCGACGTGATTCCAAGCGTCAAAAAAATAGTTGCCACCAAAAATCTACAAGAAAAAGTGCGCTTTGTAGGACGTCTACCTTATAAGCAATTGCTGCAATATACAGCGGCTGCCGATTTAGGATTGGCATTGGACAAACCTTTGAGCCTAAATTACGCACTTGCCTTACCCAACAAAGTTTTTGATTACATCCAAGCGCAGACCCCATTTGTGACTAGCCCGCTTGTTGAAATTCAAAAATTGATCGATCGATACGATTGTGGTGAAGTCATTCAAGAGGTGAGCCCTGAGGCGCTTGCCCAAAAAATAAACACACTCTGTTCCAATCCGGAAAGACTTGCTATTCTCAAAGAAAACTGCAAAAAGGCAGCAGCTGTGGAACACTGGGATGCAGACAAGAAGGTGCTAGCGGAGGTCGTTGAGCGCGTCTTTATCTAATTTTTCGAGTCTTGACAGTCTGTACAGATCAAAGATAAAGAGTGGTGCGCGGCCTGTTCTTAACATTTGAGCCAAAATACTTTCGTTAAAAGAAAGCCATTTGAAAAGCAATTTGAGAAAGCTGTTTTTGCTTACCAAAATATAACCCTTTAGTAAGCGATTGCTTTCTTCGATTCGAAAGGAAGCTGCATTTCTTTTCAACCAGAGCAAATTTCGTAAGGCGCTATCCGTTTTGGTCAAAAATTCTTCATTCGTATCGAGCTTTAAATTCCATACAGGGTTGTCGATGTGCTCAATCGGTATGTGATTTGCCTGCAATTGGAGACCAAAATGGGTGTCTTCGTGGCCATAGCCCGTCAGGCGCTCTTCAAACGGAAATTGAGCCAATATACTACGGCGAATGATAAAATTATTGGTTTTGAACCCCGCGTGTTGGCTGCGCATGCGCTGCTCATCATTTAAACTCTCTCTTTTGGAGGAGTATTGCCAACGCAATCGAAAACGGGGTTCGGGCTTTTGAGCAGCATAGCAGCTCGCACCTACCAAAACATCAATGCGATTGGTTGCTAATTTGGTGAGATACTTGGCTAAAAAGTCAGTTGCAACTATAGAGCTGTCACCGTCTATGAACAATAAATAGTCAGCATCGGTATGATTAAGAAAAGCATTTCGAATTTTTGAACGTCCCACGTTTTCGGGAAGATCAATTGTTCGGACATAGGAAGCTGTAAATTGATTGCACTGCTTAAATGGCAGATCGGAGGCGTCGTCTATGAGAACGATATCCACTTGCGAAGTGGCGAGTGCATCGATTTGGGCACACAACGTTTGCACCAATGTGCGCACATCGGAGTTGTAAATAGGTATGCAAACGCTGAGCGTCGACATGGACTTTTATGCCATGGTGTTTGGCGTGCCGAAATTCATTGGCGGAAAACCAGATTGAGGTTCGTCTAAGGCACCAAAATTCTGTTCGTACTTTTCGATGTTTTCAGCCAACGCTTGCAAAAAGCGTTTGGCATTTTGAGGTGTCATAAGCACGCGTGAACGCACCTTTCCTTTTGGCATCCCTGGCATAATTTGTACGAAGTCACACACAACCTCTGCAGGTGAGTGGGTGATGATGGCCAAATTTGAATACACGCCCAAAGCAGTGTCTTCAGACAATTCGATATTCATTTGGTTTTCTTGATTTTCCATTTAAAGCTTTTTTTCTTGTTCGTTAAAGGTAATGCCAAATTGTTCGAGTTCGGCTAAAATTGGTGCATATATTTCTTTGGTGACAGGTAGCGTAACGCCTCTTTCTTTGATTGTATTGTTCAGAATAAGCTTGGCTGCTATGGCAACTGGTAAACCTACAGTGTTAGACATTGCTGTATAACGTTCATTCTGGCCTTCGACAACCAAAGAGCTCGAGACCAAATAACGTGCGTTGGCTTTGGAGTATATGATTTCGTGATACATGACAATCATGTCTTTGTCGCCCGGGGCAAGCTTCCATTTTTCGACGAGTATCTTTTGCAATAAAACCGCTGGGCTCGCATTTTCGATTCCAAATTCTTCGCGGTCACTGAACAAACCAAGGTAGTCAAACAAGTCATATAAATCTCGGCGCTGCCGAACCAACTTCAAAAACTTCTCTTCTACACTAACCCCAGTTTCAAAAGGCAAGAAAGCATTGAGGTACTGACGTGGTGTCAGCTGAGCAGAACCTTTCATGACATATGCATCATCGGTCATGCCGAGTTGCACAAAAACGTCCCAGGCTTCACAATAAGGTGGTCTGCGCAAGGTGCCGCGAAAGATGGTCGGGATGTCCTGAATTTGATAAGTCGCCAAATAATTCAAGGAGTCTCGGTTTACGTAACCGTCGAAATCGCCGTATCCCTCGATGTAAATCCGGTCTAGGCGCTGAAACAAGCGGTGATATGGGAGGTATTTGAGCTCGTTCATTTCGCGGTAACACGCTGCTGAGCCTTGTCCCGCAAGCACAACATTTCTCGGGTTCCAGGTGAATTTATAGCGCCAAGGATTGTTATCGGAAACTGGCGCAATAAGCCCACCGCAATAAGATTTAAAAGATTCTAATTGTCCGTCCTGCGCTTTGATCTCATCCAAAATGCGCATGGCGCTCATGTGGTCAATTCCTGGATCGACGCCAATTTCGTTCATGATGATGATACCCGCGTCTTTTGCTTGGGCGTCGAGTGCGCGCATTTCAGCAGAAATGTAAGAAGGTGTGATCAGGTGCTTTTGTAAGTCGATGCAATCTTTGGCCACCTCCACGTGGTAGACTGCCGGCAACATCGAAATCACGAGATCTGCCTGAGCAATATATGGACGTCTTTGAGTAGAATCTAGTGCATTAAAGGCATGAGCAGTAGCGTTAGGATGCCCTGCTAATTTGGCGTTGACGAGCTCTAAATTTTGATCCACGACATCGAGGTGCCAAGATTCAGCATCACTGTGGTCCAAAAGGTATTTGATAAGGGTAGAAGCGGATAAACCAGCGCCAAATAATAAGATTTTTTTCATGCTTGATTGAGTGGAGCAAATGTAGAAAACTATCGGGAATTGTTGCGCGTCATCATAAATAATAATGGCACGTGCCACCGAGCAGCCCATGCCTGTTCGTCGTGACCTGTTCCTTGCACAATTGCCTCTAAAAATCGGGGATTGTTAGCATCGTAACCAACACGAGCTAAAGTAGTGAGCAAGAGCTTGTGATAAGGTTCGTAAGAGGCATCAAGCGTTTCTGTTCCGCGGTCAACATACAAAAAATGGTGGCGATCAGCTTTGAGTTTGGACTCCAAATAGATATTGAATGGCACAACCAACGCCTCGACCATACCTTCTTCAAACATACCGTAATTGATCATCGGCGTATGAATAGACAAGCACGCTACCCCTCCAAATAATTTTGGTTTCTCACAAAGAGCGTAAAGAGAGATGAGGCCACCCATACTTGAACCCATGACCATACGGTCTTGAGTGCATTTACCTACTTTGAATTCGTCTTCGATAAACGGGACAACTGTGTTTTCAATCCAGTTGAGGTAGTTATCTGCTTTGAGTTGGCCATTCCACAACTTCTCCATGAGTAAATTGCGATATGTATCTGGCATCAAATCGGCAACGGCCTGCGGAAAAAACTCGGCGTAGCGGTTGGCGGGGTCATTGTGAATACCCACCACAATAAAAGGATCATGTGCGTATTTAGTCAAAGTTGTCGCCAGCACCTCGTCGATTTTCCATTCTTTTTTATTCCAAGTTTGCGTGCTATCAAAGAGCATTTGGCCATCGTGCATGTAGAGGGTTTTGACCTGCTTTTTGGCTTTTGCCTCATTGGGCACGAAAACGTCCACAAAGCGTTGCTTATTTTCGAACGGCATGGCATAGCGATGCAGTACACCGCCTTCGACCTGGATTTGATGCGCAACTTCTGTTGGGGTGGTAAACACCGTTACTTGGGCAGATGATTGTTCAATAAAACCCATCAAACAAACAAGAAAGCATACAAAAAATGACCTCACTACTTTTTTTATGACAAGATTAAGGGCTTTCGACGAATGTTGCGCATACATTGGCTATTTTTGTCAAAAAATTCCTCGGATGGACAAACTCCTCTCTTCTCTTTTTTCCATGCGCTGGGCAAGCGTTGGGCTCATTGTATTTTTAGTAGCCATTGGCGCAGCCACTTTCATTGAATCCATTCATGGCATCCAAGCAGCCAAAATCACTATTTACAACGCAACTTGGTTCGAAGGCTTGTTGTTGTACCTCACGCTCGCATTGGTCTCCAATATCTTTCGTTATAAAATGTTCAGCCGTGAGAAAATTGCGATGCTGAGCTTCCACTTGTCTTTTATAGTGATCCTTGCGGGAGCTGCGGTAACGCGTTACATCAGCTTTGAAGGCCAAATGGTGATCCGCGAAGGTGCAAGCAACAATTTCATTTATACTGCAGACCCCTACGTGTTGCTCAATGCACAAGAGGTCACAAAAGCAAAAGGCGCTACAGCCTTACAAGCCTGGAAAACATATCTCAGCGAATTCACCAACAACGGTTTCGAATACCAAACAAACCTCGGTAAAAAAGAAATCACACTTCGCTACCTCGATTTTCAATCAGATCGCGTAGATTCTCTTCAAGTCAATCAAAAATTCAAAGAAAGTGCACTCGAGCTCGTCACAGAAGGCAAGCGTTCCAACTTTTTGGTAGAAAATGATGTATTAATGGTGGGGCAAACACCATTTTATTATTCGAGCGCTCGCCCAGATGCTCCGAATCAAGCGCCTGGAATTTACCTCCATCACAAAGATGGAAAAACTTGGGTTTATCCGAGTGTTGCGCTCAGGTCCTTGCCCATGAGAGAAATGGAAAAAGTACGCGCCAGCGGACAGCCACCGGCGGATAGCCTATACCAAAATTACGCCTTAAACACCTGGTCTGAGTTTACTCCATTTTCACTTTATTTAGTTGAAAACCAACAAGTTGTTTTCAAACGTCACATTCCACACGCCAAAAAAATGCTCGTCAAGGCCGCCAAGAAAAATTCAGGTAAAGACTACCTTACTGTAGAACTGAGCGACGGTAAAGCGAGCAAAAAGGTGCGCTTAGAAGGCGGAAAAGGCCAGCATCCAAAACCCGAGCGCTTTGCCATGAACGGTGTAGTGTATCAGCTAGAATATGGCTCCATCCAAAAGAACATTCCTTTTTCTGTGCGTTGCCGAGATTTCAAATTGGATAAATACCCCGGCTCCAATGCGCCGTCATCTTTTGAAAGCGAACTCACCATCGAAGACCCCCGACGCAATGTGAAACTAGACAAGCGCGTCTTCATGAACAACGTCATCGACTACGACGGCTACCGCTTCTTTCAGTCTTCATACGAACTAGACGACCCCAATACACCCGAAAACGAAGAAGGTACCGTACTGAGCGTCAATCACGATGCGATGGGCACCAACATTACGTACCTCGGCTATTTACTCATGGCTCTCGCCATGATTTTATCGCTATTTGCCCCAGCAGGTCGTTTTGCTTTTCTCGGTGCGCAACTCCAAAAAATCAAAGTCAAAAAAGCGAGCTTGGGACTTGTGCTTTTAATGCTCACTGGCAACCTATTTGCACAGCACCAACACCAAACGAAACCTGTTCACCACGAAATCAACGCCGAACACGCCGAAGAACTCGCCTCACTGCTTGTCCAGGACTACGAGGGCAGAATCGTGCCATTCCACACCCTTGCAGACCAACTCACGCGCAAACTCACCCACGACTACAAGTACAAAAACTTGAACGCAGTGCAATTTGTATTGAGCTTGCACATGTACCCATCTCACTGGGTGAGCCAACCTATCATTCAAATACCAAGGAGCCTCAGAGAGCCCTTGGGTCTCAAAGAATTCGAGAGCATCATGTCCTTGAGTTCCAAAAATTCGGAGTTCAAATGGATGGCACAGTATCGGGCTGCCCATCAAAAACTCGAATCAAAGCGCAATGAATTCGACAAAAAACTCATTAAACTCAACGAGAAATATGAAGTAGCGAACAATATTTTTATGTGGCAATTCATGCGCGTGATACCCGCCAAGAACGACCCTAACAACACTTGGTTTGTTCCGCTCAGCATGGAGCTAGGTCAAAAAGACACGCTTTCGTCAAAGCTTTTTGTTAATTATCTTGCCGCGGTCCACGATGGCGGTCAGCGCCATACATTTGGCGAAGCCACCGACGTACTCAAGCAGTTCAAAAAGTTTCAGCGCAAAGCTGGAAAAGCAGTTGCCCCGAGCGAGCAAATTGTCAAATTGGAAATCAGCTACAACAAAATGCAAATTTTCAAGCGCTCTTACCAACTCTATTTATTAAGTGGATTCTTGCTATTGGTGGTTTTCTTCATCGGTATCTTTTTTAGATCCGATAAAGCACTCAAAAGACTCAAATGGCCAAAACGTATTTTAATCGCCATCAGTATCATCACTTTTGTATACCACGGAATTGGACTAGGTTTAAGATGGGCTATTTCAGGACACGCACCTTGGAGCAATGGCTATGAGGCCATTGTTTTCATTGGATGGGTTACAATGATTGCCGGTTTTCTTTTTGCCAAAAAAAATCAGGTCGTGCTCGCCGGAGCTGCTGTTTTAGCTGCTCTCATGCTATGGGTGACCGAAATGAACCTCATGGACCCCGAAATTACGCCGCTTGTGCCCGTACTCAAATCCTATTGGCTCATGATCCACGTCGCGATCATCACCGGAAGCTATGGTTTCCTTGGCTTGGCTTGCATACTAGGCCTGATCAACCTCAAGCTCTACTTATTGCAATCAGCCAAATCAGCCACTTTGATCAAACTCAATATTCAGGAAATTACCCACATCGCCGAAATGACCATGACCGTAGGCCTCTACATGCTGACGATTGGCACTTTTCTGGGCGGTGTTTGGGCCAACGAATCATGGGGGCGCTATTGGGGTTGGGATCCTAAAGAAACTTGGGCATTGGTCTCTGTTTTGGTCTATGCCGTGATTCTCCATTTCAGGCTCATTCCAGGCCTACAAGGTCGCTTTTTATTCAATGCCCTTGCATTTTGGGGCTACTCTGCAATTCTCTTTACTTTCTTTGGTGTGAACTTCATGCTCGTGGGGCTGCACAGCTATGCACAAGGCGAAGGTCTGGGCCAATTCCCAACATGGCTCATTTACCTCATCGCTGCATTTGCAGTACTGACCACTCTAGCTGCACTGCGCAACAAACAAATTGAAAAGAAGCAAAAAGAGGCTCTTCTGAATTCATGATTGCGGAGCGTATACTCTTCGAAGACAACCATGTCATAGTTGTCAATAAATTGCCTTCCGAGCTAACGCAAGGAGACAAAACCGGTGATGCCACTTTGCCAGACCTCATCAAGAGCTATCTCAAAGAGAAATATCAGAAACCTGGCAATGTTTTTTTGGGTGTGGTGCATAGGCTCGATCGGCCAACGAGCGGCGCTTTGGTTTTTGCCCGAACTAGCAAAGCGTTAGAACGCCTCAACGCACAATTTCGAGACAAAGAAACCAACAAAATCTATTGGGCTATTGTGGGGCAAAAACCACCGCAACCAAGCGGAAACCTCGTTCATTTCCTGAAGAAAAACGAGGCTCAAAATAAGAGTTATGTTGTTGCCGACGGCACACCCGGTGCTAAAAAAGCACTTTTGCAGTACCGACAAATTGCCGCTTCAGAACGGTATTTTTTACTAGAAATTAAACTCGAGACTGGGCGACATCACCAAATAAGGTGTCAGCTCGCCAGTATGGGTTGCATCATCAAAGGCGACCTCAAATACGGTGACAAGCGCTCCAACCCAGACGGCTCCATTTGCTTACATGCACGTACGCTCAGCTTTGAACATCCGACGACCAAAGAGCGCATTTCAGTTGTTGCGCCACTGCCCCAACTTGGCGTCTGGACTGCTTTTCAAAAAGATTAAAATCCGATGATTTTCTTGGCAGTTAGCGCCATTATTTTGAGGTCTTGAAGTATGCCCGGATGTGCGATATAACGCTCGTTGAGCGCAATTTTTGCAGGCATGATTTCTTCAATGTATGTTTTTTGTGGGTCTTCGGCTTTGGCTAACAGTTCGTTTTCATGAAAATAGGCGATACTCGCATAATCCGTGATGCCCGGCTTAACCGATAGAATTTTACGCTGTTCTTCGGTGTACATAGCGACATAAAATGGTACTTCTGGCCTCGGCCCAACAATGCTCATGTCTCCTTTCAAGACATTGATAAACTGAGGGAACTCATCTAGCTTTAAACGCCTAATGAGGTAACCAGATTTCGTAATTCTGGGATCTCTGTTGCCTATGGTGATTTGACTGCCCTTATCGGCATTGCTGCGCATAGACCTGAACTTGATCAGGCGGAAGCCTTTTCCATGTATGCCAACTCGCTCCTGAAAATAAAATACGCCGCCGCGCGATTCCAAGGAAATGAAGAGTGCTAAAATCAAGCCGAAGGGCAAGAAAAACACAAGGATTGCCAAAGAAATACAAATATCGAGTGATCTTTTCATCGTAACTTCGTACAAAGCTAAACAAAACTCATATTGCTGGAACAATTCAAATGTAAAGAAGCCTTGCAAGCGCCTGATTTTCGAATGCAGACTTTTGAACAGTTGCAAAAAGATTTGGAGCGTGCACATTGTGCTTTTACGTTAGATGAGAACAATTTCATGAACGATCTTGCCGATTTGTTAGAAAGTTTAACAGAAGAAATGCGCGCCCAATTACTTTATCTCATAGATCTTCCCGAGCACAACACTTCAATAACCCCAACTTCCAATTTCTTTAGAGACCTTGCCGAACAGATTATCCACCGTGAAGCACTCAAAGTATTTCTGCGCAACAAATTTTCGAACCCGTAAAAGGTGTTGAAACTCTTTTGAAATTGTTCATATCTCCACTCGAATTTTGGATGTCTTTACATCCGAAATGTTAACTTTGTACATCAAATTTTTTGTCATGAATTTCATTGCCTCGAGCACCATCCTATTGCGTCACCTCCAAAGTATTTCAGGAGTATTAAACACCAGCAATACGCTTCCTATTCTCGATAATTTCCTTTTCGAAATTACCGACGGTTTACTCACGGTCTCTATCTCAGACTTAGAAACCACCATGATGACCAAATTAGAAGTGCAATCAGAGCAAAATGGCAAAATTGCTATTCCCGCCAAGCTATTACTCGATGTACTCAAAAATTTACCAGACCAGCCTTGTACCTTCAAGGTGAACCCCACTAACTTTCAGATCGAAATCGCCTACGATAACGGTAAATCCCGCATGGTTGGTTTCAACGGCGATGAATTCCCGAAAGTTCCCGAACTCGCCAACAAAAGCGCAATCAAACTTTCTGGCGCCGTGCTTTCTAAAGCCATCAACAAAACGCTTTTTGCAACTGGCAACGACGACCTCCGTCCTGTCATGAGCGGTGTCTACTGTCAATTTGCAGGCTCAGAAATCACTTTCGTGGCTACCGACGCTCACAAACTGGTGCGCTACAAAAGAACAGATGCCGAAGCGAGCGGAAGCTCTGCTTTTATTTTGCCTAAAAAACCATTGAACTTACTCAAGTCCAATCTTCGTGGCGACGAAGACATTCTAATGGAATACAACGAATCCAACGCGGTATTCACTTTTTCAGATTTAGTTTTGGTCTGCCGCCTAATCGATGGCAAATACCCGAACTACGAAGCGGTCATTCCAAAAGAAAACCCCAACGTACTCACTATAGATCGCGCTCAGTTTTTGTCATCGATCAAGCGCGTCTCCATTTTCTCTAACAAAACAACTCATCAAATCCGTCTCAAACTAGCTGGCTCAGAATTATCGTTGTTTGCCGAAGACATCGACTTCGCCAATGAAGCTACCGAAAGACTCACTTGTAACTACGACGGAGACGATTTAGAAATTGGCTTCAACTCGCGCTTTTTACTCGAAATGCTGAGCAACCTAGATGCCGACGAAATCAAACTTTCTATGTCTGAACCAAGCCGCGCAGGCTTGCTCACACCAGCTGTACAAGACAATGCACACGAAGACATCCTTATGCTCGTGATGCCCGTCATGCTGAACCGCTAAACTCAATGAGCACATCCCTGACCAATATTCGCAACCTCTCACTAGAGGAACTCAAAACGAGTTTTACCGAATTTGGAGAGAAACCTTTTAGAGCCAAACAAGTTTGGGAGTGGCTCTGGCAAAAAAATGCGCATTCCTTTGAGCAAATGAGCAACCTCAGTCTCGGATTTCGAACTTGGCTCAGCACCCATTTTTACATAGATGCGATCACGCTCCAAGACCAACAAATCAGTAAAGACCGCACCATCAAAAGTGCTTTTACCATAGACGACGGCAAAGTCATTGAAGGTGTCCTGATCCCGACCAGCTCTCGCATGACCGCCTGTATCTCTTCTCAGGTGGGCTGTAGTTTATCTTGTCAGTTCTGTGCCACCGGACGGCTCAAACTCTTGCGCAACCTCAGTGCTGGAGAGATTGTCGACCAAGTAGTATATTTGCAACAACAAGCCCAACAACATTACGGTCAAAACCTCAGCAATATCGTCTATATGGGTATGGGTGAGCCCTTGCTCAACTACAAAAACGTCTTGCTTTCCATAGACCGCCTCTGCAGCCCTGACGGCTTGGGAATTTCACCTCGTCGCATCACGGTATCCACAGCCGGAATAGCCAAAATGATTACCAAACTTGGCGACGACAACGTCAAGTTCAACCTTGCGCTTTCATTGCACGCTGCCAACGATGAAAAGCGCAATCAAATCATGGAAATCAACGAAAGCAATAACCTCGAGACACTCTCTGCCGCGTTGCAGCATTTTCATGAAAAAACGGGGTCAAGAGTCACCTTCGAGTACATCATTTTCAAAGATTTCAATGACGAACTCAGCGACGCTCGCGAACTCGCACAGTTTGCCAAATGCGTGCCTTGCAAAATCAATATCATCGAATACAACCCTATCGACGACGGCATCTATCAACAAGCCGATCCGAAAAAAGTCGAAGCTTTTGCCCAATACCTTGAGTCACTGAACCTCATCGTTAATGTACGCCGCAGCCGAGGTAAAGACATCGATGCCGCCTGCGGGCAACTTGCCAATAAAAACAAAGCCATAGCCGCCAACGAACGCTCCCTGAAGTAAATGCCATGATCAAAGCCACTCAACTCCGAAAGGAATTTCCATTGAGTCGTCAGCAAAGAAAAGAACTCAATACCACTGACACCATTGCCACCGCAGTTGCAGATATCAGTTTTGACTGCCAGCCGGGTCAAATTTTTTCCTTGCTCGGGCCTAACGGAGCGGGCAAAACCACTACCCTGCGCATGTTGGCTACGCTCATCAAACCCACCTCGGGTCAAATAGAAATCAATGGTATAGACGCCATCCAACACCCACAAGAAGCGCGTAAGCACATCGGTTTTTTAACGGGTTCTACTGGCTTATATGCTCGTCTGACACCAATTGAAATCATAGACTACTATGCAGATCTATATCAGGTCCAATCAAAACAAAGAGAGGAACGCAAAAAATACTTATTTGACTTACTCAACATGCATGACTTCTTGCACAAACGCATTGGCAAATTGAGTACCGGCATGAAACAAAAAGTGTCTATCTGCCGCACCATGATCCACGACCCATCGGTAGTCATATTTGATGAGCCCACCAGCGGCCTAGATGTCATAACAGCCGAAAACATTATCAAACTCATCCGCGACTGCAAAGACCAAGGCAAGACCGTCATTTTTTCGAGCCATATCATGAGTGAGGTCGATTTGCTTTGTGATGAGCTCGCCATTGTGCATAGAGGTCAACTAAAGTTTCTCGATTCAATGATCACTTTTCGAGAGCGCATGAAGGCCAATAACTTAACAGAAGAATTCATTCGTATTGTTCAAGCGCCAATCACTACACCATGATTTTCCGTATTTTCCGAAAAGAACTGCTAGACACCCTTCGCGACCGCCGCACCCTCATGACCATGCTCGTCATTCCCATTTTAGTTTTTCCTATCACACTCAATGTATTCGTAGAGATTTCTAAATCCTACGAAGAAAGTGCGAGCAAAGAAACCATGAAAATTGGTATTGTCGGAGATAAAAACCAATATTACACTGCACAACTCCAACAAATTCCCGAGTCGGTGGGCCCGAAGAAAATCAGGGTTTTCCAAGATAGCGCCGCATTGCGCAAGGCCCTTGATCAAGATCAAATTCAACTGGGGCTTTTAGTGCCCACTCAAGCAGCTATTCAACGCAAAAACCAAACTCCGGTAAACTTATCTTGGCTCTTAGATGCCTCCGAAGTTGGCCGTTCGGAAAGATCAGAATTATACAGCTCCTACTTTAAAGCAAAAGCTGAATTTCAAAGGCTTCACGAGCTCGGTTTAAGCCCTGATCAAATCAAGCCATTAAGCATTCAAACGATTAACTGTGCAAGCGAGAAGAAAATGGTAGGCCAAATTGCCGGTGGTTTCTTGCCTTATATTTTTATTGCCTTTGGCTTTATAGGTTGTATGTATCCGGCTATTGATCTTTTTACCGGGGAAAAGGAGCGCGGCACGATCGAAACACTCCTCACCGTCCCTGTTTCACGCTGGAAAATCCTAATGGGCAAAATGCTTGTCGTCGTATGCTCTGGCATGGTGGCCGCAACTTGTGCGCTACTTGGGCTTTTTGTTTCGATTGAATTTCTTGACCTCGCAGACAACAAAGAACTTCTGGAAGTCATACACAGTATCCTCACACCCTACTTCATTCTTTCGATGTTTGCACTCCTTTTGCCGCTCGTGATTTTCTTCGCCGGACTCATGATCCCGATTGCGATCTATGCCAAGAGTTTTAAAGAAGCGCAGAGCATCATTACGCCGCTAAATATTTTAGTTGTTTTGCCCGCAATGGTAGGTTTTTTCCCGGGGATTGCCCTTGATTTTCAGACTGTTTTTATACCCGTGGTCAATGTAGTGCTCGCCACTAAAGCATTAATTGCGGGTACCTTATCTTGGGCTTACTTCCTTGCGGTATTTGCACTGATGTGCACACTCGCTTTGTTGGCCATCAGTTTGTCTTACCGACAATTTGGCAAAGAAAGCAATATCCTAAACTAGCTCTGAAAGTTCGAGCCATCGCAGCGTGAATTCCTCAATTTGATTCACCAACTCACCTAAGCGCTCACCTTTTTGGATCAGTTCTTCATTCGTTAAGTTGCCACTAGAGAGTGCTTCACTCAAAATTTCCTTTTCCTTCTCTAGCAGCGGCAAGTCCTTTTCAATTTGTTCAAATTCTTGCTTTTCCTTGAAAGACATTTTTCTCCTCTTTTCAGAAGATGGTGCGACCTCAGATTTCGCTTCGGATTTAGGGTGTTGTTTTTGCTCGCGCTGGGTCTGCTGAAGACTGCTTCTATAACTGTGGTAATTGCCAGTGATGTCTTTGATGCGACCTTCCCCTTGAAAAACAAAAAGGTGATCAACCATTTTATCCATGAAATAGCGGTCGTGAGAAACCACAATTAAACTTCCCTGAAACAAACGCAGGTATTCTTCGAGAACTGACATCGCAAAAATATCGAGGTCGTTGGTGGGTTCATCGAGAATCAAAAAATTGGGATTGAGCATCAGAACGCGCAACAATTTGAGACGGCGCCTTTCACCGCCGCTTAACTTGTGCACAAAATGATAATGCATGTCGCGAGGAAATAGGAACCGCTCTAAAAGCTGCGCAGCTGAAAGCTGCCGTCCTTTTTCTAATGGAATAAACTCAGCCACTTCTCGAACTACATCGATAACTTTCATGTCTGGGTCAACCTCCATGAGGTCTTGTGAGTAATAGCCAAAAACGATGGTTTCGCCAATGACTATTTTTCCTTTATCGGGCAATGCTTCTCCAGTGAGCATTTTGAGGAATGTGGTCTTGCCCGTTCCATTATTGCCGACAATACCCAAGCGTTCTTGGCGCTGGAAATGATAGCTGAAGTCGTCTAGCATCACCCTAGCCCCAAATGATTTAGAAACTTTGTGGAATTCGACAATTTTGGTGCCGAGGCGCTCCATTTTGATGGGCAATTCTAACTCGTCTTCATCTAGGCGCTGTGTAGCAACTTTCTTCAAGTCAGAAAAGGCATCGACACGCGCTTTTTGTTTGGTGCCACGAGCTTTTGGTTGCCTGCGGATCCAGTCGAGTTCTTTGCGAAAGGTGTTCTTCGCTTTTTCTATAGTAGACTGCAGTTGCTCTTCTCGTTCCGCTTTTTTCTCCAAGTAATAGGAGAAGTTTCCTTTATATCGGTAAATAGTTTGATCGGAAAGTTCCAAAATAGTATCGCAAACGACTTCTAAAAAATAGCGGTCGTGGGTAACCATCAAAAGCGTTAATTGAGAAGCTGAAAGGTATTGTTCGAGCCATTCAATCATGTCGAGATCGAGGTGGTTGGTTGGCTCATCAAGGATCAGAAATTCAGCTTCTGAAAGCAGCACCTTTGCTAAGGCCACTCTTTTCTTCTGACCACCCGAGAGCTCACCAACTTTTTGAGTGAGGCCGCTGAGCTTTAGAACGGAGAGAATTTGCTGCACTTTGACTTCGAGATCCCAAGCTTGGTGCTCAGTAAGTGCTTGATAAAGATCGCCGAGACGGGCTTCATCGTTGGCAAGTAGCGCGTCGGTATAAGCCTTAATGAGCTTGATCTCGGGGAGATCGTGATCTAAAACTGCATCTAGTACGCTGAGCTCAGGATTGAGGTCCTCGGTTTGCTCCATAAATGCAATGCGCAGTTCTTTGCGAAAGGTAACTGTACCGCTATCGGGCGGTTCAAGACCGAGAAGACAACGCAATAACGTCGATTTACCTGCTCCATTTTTAGCGACGATGGCTACTTTTTGGCCATGTTCAATACCAAAGGTGAGTTCAGAGAATAAAAGACGTTCACCATAAGATTTGGTGAGTTGTTCGACAGAAAGAAAGTTCATGTGTTAACGCAGGCGGTCTAGAGATTCGAGGATTTCTTTGTCTTTTTTAACGCCTTTAAAAGCAAAGTAGGAGAATGGGAGGCCAACCACACAAATATAATAGCCCCAACCAAGTTGGATGCCGACTGCATTTGATACTAATAAGCCTGCACTTCCAAAAATAAGAAGTAAGACCAAGCCAATGAGATAAATCAACATAACCAACCGAGCCAACCTGAATTGCTTCTTCAGATTTTTGTAATTCATCATGGCATAGTAGGTAAAAAGCACAAAGATAATCACAAAGTAAAAAAGTAGCGAGCCTTGTATGTTCTCAGCTTTACCATGCGGTGCAGAAGCAACCGATTTGAATTGCTGAATTCCATAAACGGAATAAGATAGGTAATTTTTCGCCGTTGGAAATCCAAAAATTTCTACACCTGATAGCAAGGAAGATAAAAGGAGCATCACAATGATAAAGTAAACAGTTTGAATGCGTTGGATCATATAAAAAGGGTATTGCGTTGTTGTCTTAAATAAAAATCTAGCAGGACGATATTGGCCATTGCACTTACAATTGGTACCGCCCTTGGCACCACACAAGCGTCGTGGCGACCTTCAATTTGAATGGCTGCGATGCTGCCATCTTTTTGAAGGGTTTCTTGTGGCAGCTGTATGCTGGCAACGGGCTTAAACGCTACGCGAAAACTAATAGGCATACCGTTTGAGATACCGCCTTGAATGCCGCCAGAAAAATTGGTCTGGGTGCTGCCGTCAGGATTGAAACGGTCGTTGTGAGTAGAACCCTTCATCGCAATTGCCGAAAATCCGCTGCCAATTTCAAATCCTTTTACGGCGTTAATGGAAAGCATTGCCTTGCCAAGTTCTGCATTGAGTTTATCAAAGACAGGCTCTCCCCAACCAGCAGGCACACCCTTCAAAATACAGCGAATTGCACCGCCAGAGGTATCTCCACTTTTTTGAAGTTCCGACACATAATTTTGCATTTGTTCACTCAGTGTCGAATCAGGACAGCGCAGCGGTGAATTTTCAACTTGCTCTGTTTCGTACCATTGTTGTTCTGAAAGCTGATACGGACCTATTTGATCGACGTAGCAACTGCTCTCGACACCTAATTGTTGTAAAACTTGGGCAGCTAATGCACCCGCGACAACTCTACAAGCGGTTTCTCGGGCACTGCTGCGTCCGCCGCCCCTGTGGTCTCGGATGCCGTATTTTTGCTGATAAGTAAAATCGGCATGGGAGGGGCGAAATACTTCTTTGAGCGCTTGGTAATCTTTGGAGTTTTGGTTGGTATTCTCGATAAGAAAAGCAATGGGGCTTCCGGTGCTTCTGCCTTCAAAAATTCCCGAAAGAAAGGAGACTTTATCTGCTTCTTTTCTTGGAGATACCAATTGATTCTGACCTGGCCTGCGTTGATCAAGAGCCATTTGAATGCGTTCGGTGTCTATTGGAAAATGAGACGGAAAGCCTTCTATGACGCCACCAATTGCCACGCCGTGAGACTCCCCAAAAGTGGTGAGTTTGAAAATTTGACCATAGCTCGAACCAGACATAAGGCAAAGGTAAGGAATTTGGATGGTTAATCTTTTTATATTTGGACATGCGAACATTACTATTTCTTCTGATTAGCCTTGCCTTTTTGTGGTCTTGTGCTCCAGCCCGCTTTGTCGAACCTTTGAAAAAAGGTGAGCAAGTACTCAGTGGTCACTTTGGTGGTCCAGTTGCGAAAATTCCCGGCATTGGCGCCATTCCCATTCCGTTTAGCTCTATTGGCTACGGTCGCGGTCTCAGTGATCAAACAACGGTTTTTGGAAACCTACACCTCACCTCGCTCGCTTTTGGTGTGGGTCAGTTTGAATTAGGCGCTTCTCAAAAAATTTGGTCTTCAGACCGCATGGGTGTTTCGAGCCAACTCAACACCAATCTACTTTTTGATTTTTACACGGGCGCCAACCGCATATGGCCTCAACTTGATGCCAATTATTACTACAAATATGGCCGTCAATGGAAACCTGAAAAGCTGGACAAAATGTGCGCTGTTTATCACCGCAATTACAATTTTTTCTATGCCGGTATTTCCAATTGGTTTGACTTTTACAGAACAGAGTCTCAAGGTAGGCCAAACGAGCAGCTCTGGATTCCGAGTTTGCAATTCGGCCACCAATGGATCCGGCCAAAATGGAGCTATCAAACAGAATTCAAAATTTTGGCTCCTCTAGAATCCAATGAAAACATTGTTGTTCCCTATCCGAGTTTATTACAAAACCAAGGTGCACTTGGATTGTATTTTGGCATCACTTATCACTTGTAATCATGAAAAAGATTGTATTTATTTTATTAATCGGCCTAACAGCCGTTGCTTGTCGAAAGCGTTTGGATAGCTTTTTATTCAATCCTAGTCAAATAGAGGGTTATCAGCTCGATGCCTACCAGGGAGAATTATCTTTGGATTTAGCCGGTGAATTTAATGTTCCAGACACTATGATCCATCAGCTGGAATGGAACGTTGAACTCGAAGAAGGCACCTCTAAGATGAGCGCGATTTATGTAGGCGATTTACAAAGTATTGCCACTGATACAGTCATCTTATATTGTCATGGCAACAAAGACCACATGGATTTCTACTGGCCTCGTCAGAAACTGTATGCCAATGCCGGTGGGCTTGGCCGCTATGGGGTGCTGATGTTCGACTACCCGAGCTACGGGCTATCAGAAGGTGTTGCGAGCGAAGAAAATATGTACCGTTCAACTGCACGTGCCATACAGTGGCTCAAAGACCAAGGCTTACAAAATGAACGCTTTGTTATTTTTGGATTTTCACTTGGTTCGGCTGCAGCTTGTGAAGTGGCGGCTCACCCTACTGACTACGCGTTGTCACCAAGTAAACTGATCTTAGAAGCACCTTTTGCATCGGCAGAAGTCATGATCCAAGATGCCGCATTGCTTTCCATGCCTGGCTCTTTTTTGGTTGACCTACAAATTGATAACGCCACCGAAATTAAAAAAGTGAGCATTCCTTTACTTTGGATCCACGGTCAAGACGACAGCTTTCTGACTGTAAAAAGCCACGGTCAACCCGTTTTCGACAACAAAACAACGGGTTATAAAGAGGCTTATTTAGTGCCAGGGGGAGAACACGAAACGACGCCTTATGTAGCTGGATATCCAAATTACATTCAAAAGATTGCGGCTTTTCTGCAATACTAGTTCCCTAGAACAACTACTTTTTTACGAATGAGTTGACTTTCAATTTGAGCTTCTAAATAATAAACACCTTCACTTACATCCAATGTAAGGGTCTCCTTTTGAGCCAAATAGAGCCAAGAGCCAACGAGCTTACCTTGTGCATCAAAAAGTTGCAGTTGTGTATTGGGCATTAGATCTGAAATTTGAAGGTCACCTGTTGTTGGATTTGGATACACATTGAAATTCAATACAGTTGGGTTGTCGAGCTGCGCACAATCTTCTATAATTACTGTGAGTTGCGTGCTACCTGTACAGCCAGTGTTGGCATCAGTAAGGGAAGCAGTAAGCGTAACAGGGCCAAGGGCCAAGCCCGACGGGTCAAATGAAAGACCGCTAACGCCCAAGCCGCTGATCGTTGCATCTTGTGGTGTGACATTCAAGGCCACCGGACCATCTTGTGCACAAAGCACCAAATCGGTGTCGGCGATGGTCAGGCCAACAATTGGAGTAATCTGAACCGTGATTTGTTGAGTGCTGGTGTTGGTGCCAGCCGCATTGGTAACTGTCAAACTCACCGTATAGGTGCCAGGTGCAAATACATGCGAAGGATTTTGATCCGCTGAAGTAGTACCATCACCAAAATCCCAAAGCCAAGTCGTGGGTAAATTTTGAGAGAGATCTGTGAATTGAACGGTAGTACCACTACACAAATTACTTGGTGCTTGGAACTGAGCTGATGGAGCAACGGTTGGGCCCGCTTCGTTATAATAGATCGAAAAATCGTCAAAATAAAAGCCATCTTTGCGGGTTCCGCCATCTGATTTCAATTGAAACCTCACTTTGATCACTTGACCTAAATAATCGCTCAATTGAATCTCTTCCTGGATCCAGGCACTTTGAACACCTTCCCAAACGGGTTGGTTGTTGGGCTGAACACTGCCGTTGGCAGAAGTTCCTGAGACGGTATACAAACCACACTGCCCAATCCAAGTTGCCCCGTTGTCTGTAGACACTTGTAATTGAACAAAATCATAATCTGCCTCGATATCCCATTTGGCCCAAAAACTCAACTTAGCAGCAATCGCATTGGTGAGATCTATTGTCGGGACATACGTGTAGGTCGTATTTGCGTTGTTGACATAATTGCCAGTTGGCGTATCTGTGAATGAGCGTGGAGCAGAGACAAAAGTTGTTGTAGTCGTATTCCAATTTCCTGTCCAGTTCGTTGACGCAGTTGCATTTTCTGTCACCTGAAGTGTAAAAGCGCCGTATGTTTTGACAATTGTATCTTTTTTGATCCAGTAGCCGTTATCTGTTTGCAAAATATACTTGATTTGATCTCCAAACTGAATGTTTGGATTGAGGGTGTAGGCAATACCTGCTGTGCCATTTTGTTGAAGCGCTAAGTTGTGAACTACTGGCGCGCCGACAGATACGATGTTTTGCAGCGGAACAATACTCACAGTCACCTGCCCATTTTCGCGGCCCAAACGCCTTGTCTGGTGATTGAAATTACCGCTCAGTGTAGCAATGTTGCTCGGGTCTTGATCGGTGGTCACGTAATAGATACCCGCAACATGCGCAAGAATGAGATTCGGATAGACCATTTCTTGGCAAGTTGCCACTATTTGAGAAGATGGTTGCCAAAAAGCGGTACCAACCTCTGGGGTGTGCACAAACATCGTGTCTTTGACGCCAACGCCGATATCTACCTTGTACATGTAGTCGTCGGAATCACCAGAGGCAGGATACAATGCAGAGCTTTTAATAGCACCATATCCATTGAACTCGACCATGATATTTGTATACTCTTGGAAGTAATCGTGGTGATCTGCAAATTCAGCAGTAGTGGTGCCGATCGGGAAGAGGATGTCTTCAGCGTAGGTATGCGCATTGAATGCCGTGACAAATTTGTTGTTCTGCACTAACCAGCGCATGGCCTGTGTTTCTGGCTCAGAAAATGCCGCTGTTCCGCAATAGGTTTCATTGGTTTGCGTAAAGGAAGTACCTGTAGTACCCCAACCATAGCTGTAGTTGCGATTCAGGTCAACGCCATATGAACCGCCGGAGTTAAGGCGTCTATTTTTGCGCCACATTCCACCGCCATTGGGGTTGGTGGTTTGATTGTAGACGTAGCCATCGGGGTTGATACAAGGAACAAAGTACAATTGCATGTGGTTGACGATATAGGTAATTTCCGGATTGGTACCGTAATTTTCCAAGACATACCACATGAAAAAGATGGTTTCCATTAAACTCATCGGTTCGCGGGCATGATGAATGGCTGTGTAAAGTACCTTGGGCTCGCCGCTTTCATCAATGTTCGGGTTATCTGAAATGCGAACGTGGTACAGCGGTCTATTTTGAGCGGTCAAAAATGTTGAAATTGGCGCTTTGGCGGTAATTAAATTAGGATAGGTAGCCAGCATCTCATCGAGTTCAGCTAACATTTCTTCGTATTTCAGGTAGCCTCCCATAGTTCCTAAATTGAAATGCGTTGGGGTTGTTGGGGGTGTGCCCGCACCAATACTTCCCGATCCTGGACAACTCACGTTTTTAACTGAACTGTTCTCTTTTGCAGCGGGTTTGCTGAGCTCTTCCATATAATAAGCTTGTACGTCTTCAATCAAGACATCATAGGTGTAATCATAGGAATCCATGATTTGGCGTTCAGCTTTGGAAAAATCAGAGATGAAAAATACCCCCTCTTTATGGATACCGTGATCGACGGCAACGCCCAAATTGGCGAGCTTACTCAGCTCAAATTCATTGGCATAAATCTTTAAACGCGAGTAGTCTTGGGCCCAACTAAAATGCGCATTCAGGGCAACTAGGATAAAAAGGAGAAGAGAAGCTTGTTTCATGTGCTAAGCAATTTGAAAGACAAATAAACTGCATTTTTTTCCCAAACGCAATTTTTTTTCATAAGACTTTGGCAACCTTCTCGCTTTTAGATAGTTTATTATTTTGAAAATGCCCCTGTTTGTGTTAAATTTACTCAACTCATGAGCCTATTACGTTTTCTTGTTCTATTCGGGTTTTCCCAAACGGCTTTTGCCCAAGGTCTCTGGATGTACCCCAATCAGGGGCAATGGGATGAGCGCATACTATACAACATGCCGTTATCGGCTGGTCGGCTATACGTCGAACAAGAAGGGCTCACATTTTTCTTATCCAACGCCACTTTTCACGCTCACGACCACGACAAAACCGTTGAACATCATGAAGAGGCTCCCGTCTATCACGCCCTTCAACAACGGTTTGTGCACGCCCAAAAAGCAACTTTTACTTCAAGCGACTCAAGTCAGCATTACCACAATTATTTTCTAGGAAACGATCAAAGCAAATGGAAATCTAAAATACATGGCGTCAAAAAACTGAATGCCGCTCACTATTTTCCAAATGGTTCTTTGCACTATCTCACCCATGAGCAACAGTTTGCTTTTCACCTACAACTTCAAGCATTTGCCGATATTCACGAGCTCGACTTTGAAATCAATGGTGCTGACTCACTTTTTATAGATGAGCGCGGTATTTTGCACCTCACCCATCGCTTTGGCGAAATCACCTACAGCGCCCCTAAAGCTTGGAACCTCATATCCGAAACGGAAAAAAAAGAAGTACAGGTTGTATTTGCTTTGAATAACAATGTGGTCTCTTTTCAAGTTGGTTCGGACTACCAACCCGACCTCCCTCTCTACATTGATCCTAGCCTCACTTTCTCCACTTTTACCGGCTCACCTGTCGATAACTGGGGCTTTACCGCTACGCCAGATGTCAACGGAAATTTATTTGGAGGCGGTATTGTTTTTGGTTCGGGCTACCCGAGTAGTTCAGGTGCTTTTGATGCAACATATAATTCAGGAACAGGTTCTTTTCCAATGGATGTCGGGATCACCAAATTTAACGCCAACGGAACAGCGCTACTTTATTCTACCTACTTGGGTGGTTCAGGAAACGAAACTCCACACAGTATTGTGAGTGCGGCAAATGGCGAACTTTATGTTTACGGCGTGACCTCCTCCACTAATTTCCCTATGGCAGGACAACCTTTTGACAATTCTTTCAATGGGGGTCCTTATCAACTTCAAAATTCGTTGGAGTTCAATGGTTCTGACATCTACATCGCCAGATTTAACCCCAATGGCACCGCTTTGCTTTCCTCTACTTATGTTGGCGGCACTAGTACCGACGGCCTTAATGCTGCTAGTTTGTTCTACAACTACGGCGACCAATTTCGCGGAGAAATTGTACTCGACGCCAATCAAAATGTGTACGTTTCGAGCACTACTACTTCTACCAACTTCCCAACACAAAACGGATTTCAAACCTTACTCAACGGATCCCAAGACGCTGTCATTTTCAAAATGAATGCAGGCCTCTCCCAACTGATGTGGAGCTCTTATTTTGGAGGAAGCGGAGCCGAATCAGGCAACTCTATCGCCACCGGAACCAATGGAAGTGTTTATGTTGCCGGCGGAACCACCTCTAGTTCGCTAGCCATCACTGGCGGCCATGACCTCACGTTCAACGGAGGTAGTGCCGATGGTTATGCGCTGCGCATCAATGCCGCCAGTGGGGCATTGCAATCGGGTACTTACATGGGGCAATCCGAATACGACCAGACTTATTTTGTGCGCACAGATGTCAACAATGCCGTATACGTCTACGGGCAGTCTGAATCTTCGTGGGCCATCACTCCCGGTTGCTACGGAAATGCCAATTCAGGTCAGTTCCTACGCAAATACGCACAAGATTTATCGGTTACCAACTGGACCACCATGATCGGTGCCGGAACAGGTCATGTTGAGCTCTCGCCAACAGCATTTCTTATTTCAGATTGCTATGACATCTATTTGGCAGGCTGGGGTGGCCAGCTCAATCAGCTCTACGGCCAGGCCAGTTTTTCTACAACCAACAACTTCCCTGTTACCCTAGATGCATACCAACTAAACACAAATGGGTCCAATTTCTATATCGCCGTGCTCGACCAAGATGCCAGCTCACTAAAATATGCCACTTTCATGGGGGGCATCAACAGCAGTTCGAATCATGTGGACGGCGGCACCTCCCGTTTTGACAACCAAGGCCGTATTTACCATGCTGTTTGTGGCGCTTGCGGCGGCAACGACTTCGGCTTTACAAGTACGCCAGGTGTGTGGTCGCCAACCAACCAGAGCTCGAATTGCAACCTCGCTTGCTTTAAATTTGAACTGAGCACCATTGAAGCCATTGCTGCACAACCTGCACCGCTTATCTGCATTCCACAAAACGTTTTCTTTGACAATAATTCCCAGAACGCCAACTCCTATTTCTGGGATTTTGGTGACAGCACCACTTCCAATTTATACGAGCCTACGCATGCCTACACCACACCTGGTGTTTACGATGTTCTACTCGTGGCTTTT
>Ga0102883_1000181_pt1 | contig 25848 bp, 26 predicted proteins | sample Colrivmet1549B02_FD_94877 | JGI IMG/M metagenome (GOLD analysis project Ga0102883, IMG submission 94877) | Estuarine microbial communities from the Columbia River estuary - metaG 1549B-02 | ecosystem: Environmental > Aquatic > Marine > Intertidal zone > Estuary | place: USA: Columbia River... | reverse complement strand
GGCGACCACATCACACAAGTTCAGAAGGTCTTTAAAGGCATCTTCAACTTGGAGTCAACATTCAAACAAGACGGTTCGCAGTTCGACCATCTACTCGCAAGCGATGAAGAATTCAAAGTTGGCGAATTGGTTGGAAAAGTTTTATTTGTTCCCGGACATACCCCAGCCTGCGTGGCTTACCAATTTGGCGATGCTATGTTCGTGGGTGACACCATGTTCATGCCCGATGTCGGCACCGCACGCTGCGACTTCCCGGGCGGATCGGCTGAGAACCTGTTCAATTCGATCCAGAAAATCCTTGCCTTGCCAGACGAGACCCGTGTTTTTGTGGGCCACGACTACAAGGCACCGGGTCGCGATGAATTTGCATGGGAAACCACAATTGGTGAGCAAAAAGCGCTTAACATTCACATTGGCGCGGGCAAACCCCTAGAGGAATTTGTCTCGATGCGCCAAGAGCGCGACGCAACCCTTGGCATGCCACGTCTGATCTTGCCATCCATCCAAACAAACATGCGGGCGGGACAATTCCCAGAGCCCGAGAACAACGGGGTACGTTACCTCAAAGTCCCAGTGAACACACTGTAATCTAAGGAAATAAAATGAACCAAGATTGGTTAATGGGGCTGCTCGGCGGCGGACTCATCGGAACATCCGCTGCCATATTTTTGTTGGCAAATGGCAAGGTGATGGGGGCCTCTGGCCTGATCGGCGGGCTGGTTGACAAATCTGGCCTCGGCAATTGGCAAGAGCGCCTCGCATGGATTGCAGGCCTCGTTATCGTGCCTGCGATCATCACAATGCTTTACGGCGGCAAGCCAACGAACATCACGGGCAACATCCCTGTGATCATCGCAGCGGGCCTCTTTGTCGGCATCGGCACACGCATTGCCAATGGTTGCACATCGGGCCACGGCATCTGTGGCATTTCACGCATGTCCCTGCGCGGCATTGTTGCCACTGTCTTTTACATCGGTGCAGGCGGTTTGACCGTCGTCATCTTCAAACACGTCTTGGGGATTATCTAATGCGCAATCTTATGGCAATTCTCGCAGGCAGCATGTTTGGCGCTGGCCTGCTGATCTCAGGCATGACCAACACCCTCAAGGTGCAAGGCTGGCTTGATGTTTTTGGCAATTGGGATCCGACCCTTGCTTTTGTGATGGGCGGCGGGGTCATTCCGATGGCGCTCGCTTGGGCCTATTCCAAAGGGCGCAAGCCAGCGCTCGGCGGCGAATTCCCGACATTCGGAAAACCTGAAGCTGACAAAAAGCTGATCATCGGCTCAGTCATGTTCGGGATCGGTTGGGGCCTTGCTGGTCTTTGCCCCGGTCCTGCGCTTGCTTCAATTTCGTTTGGCGGCATCGGTGGAGTGACTTTCTTGGTCGCAATGCTTGCAGGTATGCTCCTAGCCCCTATGGTGCGGGCCAAACTCGACTAATCGTTTTACATGGAGAAGACCATGAATATCCGCCAAATCACCCCGACCTACTCGGTCACACCGCAGATCGACACCACGGACCTCCCCGCTATTGCAGCGGCGGGGTTCAAGGCGGTGATCTGCAATCGACCCGACGCCGAAGTGCCCCTGACCCATCAGGAAATCACAATGAACGCGGCGGTAGAGGCTGCGGGTCTCAAGTTCACCTATATCCCTGTAACCCATCAAGGGCTGAACATGGAGATGGTAAATGCGCAAGCCGCTGCAATGGAGGCCGCAGGTGGCCCCGTTCTGGCCTATTGCGCTTCTGGCACGCGATCATCGATCGTTTGGTCCCTGTCACAGGCAGGCAAAATGCCCACTGATGATATCATCGCCGCGACTGCGGCGGCGGGATACGAGCTTGGCGGCATGCGCGGTCAAATCGATATGATTGCAAACCAAACCTAACTCGCTTTTGCGACTGCCCGCGCTTCTGGTGCGGGCAGATCGCGCATCATGGCCTCAGGTGCGGGTTGAATTCTGACGGCGCGCTTGCCGCCTGACTGTCCCAATCTTGCCTCTGCGACCAGCACACCGTCAGGCGCAAAAAGTCGCACCGACCCCACCGTCGCCCCCAACAAGGGGATTGTATCCCCCACTTTGAGCGCATCAACCACCCAAAGTGGCAAACTCATGCGATGGAGAATGGCATCCAAAGTTGCGGGCGCCAACGCCACTGCTGCACTCATTTTTGTGCCCCACGACTGGTCTGTCGGCTTCACAGTTTCAATCTTTTTGGCAAGCTGATGATGTTGGCAACATCAGCAGCAATTCGGCGCGGCGTTCCCCAATAGGCAGTTCAATTGACAAACGCATCGCCCGGAATTCGGCGTCTTCAATAGCAAGTCCCGCAGCACGCAGGGAATCAAACTTTGCCCCGATCGTAACGCCCTTGGTCCAGTCTTCCAGTTCGGAGCCAAGCGTGGTTTCGGCAACCTGCGTCATAATCATCGTGCACAACGGCATCAGCATCATCAAATCAGTGCTGGTGGCAGGTCGCTCTGGTGGGGTGTTTTTGGACAACCGACCCATGGTCTGCATCTCAATTGACGCGGCGCGCAATTGGGTATCCACGCCAATCATACCGACAGTATCCGTGCCAGAGACCAAGGAAATATAGAGATATTCGGCGGGAAAGGTCCCGATAGCATCATCCAGTGTCAGGAGTTCCTCGCTCACACTTTGCACCGTCAACGACAGCCCTAAGGCCTTGTCTGACGCTCGCGTCATGGCCACCCGCAGCGCCCGCGAAGACGTCAAAGGGGCGTCAGCGACAGGCGTCACATCACGGGTCGTCATCCGCGCAAGGATAGAAAGTTCGGAATTCACTGCTTTGGGATCACTCATTTACCAAGATACTCAGCAAACTTACCGCAGATTCCGTTACTGATTTGATAACGGCTTGTTGTTCGGCAAGACCACGCGGAAAGCAGCACCACCCTGACCAGGAAGATAGCTGATTTGGCCGCCCAATCGCTGCATAATCTCGCGACATATCGCAAGGCCAAGACCCGCACCGCCAGCCTTGGATTGATCGGCAACCCGAGAGAACTTTTCAAAGATCATCTGTTGGTTGCCAACTTGAATGCCCGTACCATTATCAATGAAATCAACAACATGTTGTCCAGCGACCAGACCAACTTTGATCTTCAGCATCGGTGACTTTGCATCGCAATATTTACGCGCATTCGTGATGAGATTGATGAAAACCTGCCCAAGTCGATCCAGATCGGTATGCAGCACAAAGTTCTCGCCAGAGCGATCCCTCAAAATGCGCATGCCATCACCATCACCGCCTGCGACATCCACAGCGCGGTCAATGAGATCACGCAAATTGCCGTTTTGATCTTGCAGCGTAACTTGCCCATTGGCCAAGACCGACAGATCGAGCAGATCATCCAAAAGACGGGTCAACCGCAAAGTCTCGTCATGGATAATGCCTGCGTAATGGCCCTGCTGTGCAGCCGTCGTTTCGCCATCACGTAAAATCTCGGAAAATGACCGGATCGATGTCATGGGTGTCCGCAATTCATGGCTGATCTGGCTCAGAAATGCGTCCTTTTGTACCGAAAGCGCCGTGAGCTTTTCGTTGGCATCGCGCAGCGCCCGCGCCGTCTGCTCTTGCTCTGCGGATTTAGCCTCTAGCCGATTAGAATATTCCAAAATTTGCGCCGCTTCGTCCGCCACAGCGATCAGGTCCTCAACCGACACGCTGCTACCTTCGGTCAACTGCCCGATCATCGCGTGCGCAGTTGCAGCACCCACCGATCCCGCAAGCTCGCGCTCCAGCCTCTCGATGAAATCAGACGTCACATCAGGTAGATAGCCAGCCTTTCCTTGCGACTTTGCTTCGCGCTGGAACAAGGCCTGCGCCTCGTTTCCACCCAAAATGCGCTGCGACATGATCAGCAGATCTTCGGCGCCTGCAACGCTTGACCGCCACCGCGCCGATCCAACGGAATAGTCAAAAACATTGACGAACTGGGCACCTTGCAAACGCTCTAGCGGCGTCGGAAAGCTAAAAATGGACCCGATAAAGAACACAAGCGTATTCAAAATCATCGACCACATAATGCCATGCACCAGCGGGTCCATGCCGTCGATGCCAAACAACGCATCAGGGCGCAGCCATACAATGCCAAACGGGCCATGTTGCATGGCGGCATGACTGATAATTGCGCCATCGCCAAAGCTTGGCAAAAACAACGTCCAGCCCCAAACAGCGAACCCCGTCAGAAGCCCCATTGCCGCACCAATTCGCGTCGCACCTCGCCAGAAAATACCGCCCAGCAGAACAGGAAAAATCTGGACGACGCCAGAAAAGGACACAAGACCAATGGCCGCCAAGGCTGTCCCACCACCAGAGATCCGATAATAGAGATATCCAAGCGTCAAAACCGCCGCGATTGATATGCGGCGCGACCGCAAAATAACCGACCTCACATCACCAGATACTTTGGCACCCTGCCCCTTATGTGCGCTTAACCAGACGGGCAGCACGATATGGTTCGACACCATCGTCGACAATGCAATCGTTGACACAATCACCATCGACGTCGCCGAAGAAAACCCGCCCAAGAACGACACCATCGCCAATCCGTCGCGGCCTTGGCTAAGCGGAATGGTCAAGACAAACAGATCGGGGTTCGCGCCTGCTGGCATCAGGTTTAAACCAACAACCGCGATGGGCACCACAAACAGGCTCATCAAAAACAGATAGGTCGGGAACGCCCAGCCCGCGATATTCAGATGCCGCTCGTCAACATTCTCGACCACCAAGACCTGAAACATGCGCGGCAAACAAATGAACGCGGCCCCTGACACAAAAATGAGCCCGATCCAGCGGCTGCCATCCTGTTCCCAATGCGATATCGGCGAGGCATCAATCTGCTGCAACATCTGCGCAGGTCCGCCTGCGATGCCCCAGACAACAAAGATGCCGACGGCCAAAAGTGCGACCAGCTTGACCACCGCCTCAACCGCAATCGCCATAACGATCCCGTGGTGTCGCTCGTTGGCATCAAGGTTACGCGTGCCGAAAAACACCGTGAACGTCGCCAGCCCAATGGCCACAACAATGGCGGCACCGTTCAGTTCTTCATGCCCCCACGCCTGCCCGCCCGCATTGGAAAAAACTGCGAAAGACAGGGTAACAGATTGTAATTGCAGCGCAATGTAGGGTGTTGTTGCCACAACGGCGAGCAAGGTGACAATCACCCCTAGCGAAGTCGACTTACCAAATCGAGACGAGATTAAATCCGCGATTGATGTGATCCGCTGCGACCGCCCGATCCGCACCAAGCGCCGTAAAACCCACCACCAGCCCACCATAACAAGGGTCGGGCCAAGGTAGATCGTCACAAACTCAACGCCAGACCGCGCGGCATAACCCACCGCACCATAAAAGGTCCAAGCGGTGCAATAGATCGACAGCGACAGCGTGTAGACGATGGGTGAGTGCAACCAGCCGCCAAACCCCAATGCGGCACGGCGTTCGGCATAAAACGCCACACCAAAAAGCACCGCCACGTATAAAAGCGCCACAGCAACCAGAATGTTGAAGGTAACCATTAACGCTCTTCCGCTGGTGCCGCTGGCGGCTCGTCACTTTGCACAACCCGCGAAATGAGCGCAGCCAAGGCTATCAAAACGATCCAAACCCCAAAAACATAAACGATAGCAGTCGAATTGGTGACCCCATCATCGCCCTGCGGCCAGAGCAATGGGATCGAAATCAAAACGGCTCCGATGATGGGAACCGCGCGGGCAAGGTCACGCATGCGACGCTTGTGATAGGCGCGGCGCTCTAGGAAAACGCCCTGTGGGTTCCGCCCTGTCATGCCTCCATCAGCGCGCGTACATTGTCGCGCACCTCGGCGTTAGAGAACGGTTTTGTCATAAAATGGTTCGCGCCCAAACGCTTTGCCAAATCACGGTCTTTCGCTTGCCCTCGCGCTGTTAACATCATGACAGGTGTTGTCGCGGTGATGTCTTGCGCACGCAGGTCGCGCAGGATGTCAAAACCACTCCGCCCTGACAACATTACATCGAGAATTATCAGATCAGGTGGGAATGCATTCACCTTGGCAATCGCGGTCTCACCGTCTTCATGAGTGTGAACCGTCCAGCCGTCTCGCGACAGAATAAAGCTAATCGCCTCGATGATATTGGGCTCATCTTCAATCAAAAGCACGCGCTTGGCCATGGTTTTCGGTCTCCCCCCGACTGGTGCCCCGAAGGACCACATAAGCGTGACTATCACGCTAAATTTCTGGTCTGTCAAAGAGACTTGTCGTCACATGATTGCAGAAGGCTCGCGACGGGCTAAACATGCCTTGCGCGGGCAAATCCGACAGGCAACGCCCACCTCGACCTTTTGCTGTGCCCCTTCAGGTGGATCAGACAAAACAAGCATCGTCGCACGTAAAACTAGCGGCGCATCAAATCCCGGGACTCCCGCATTCGTGGCAATTGCATAGCATAGAAACCTCTGCCCATTTGGCCCCGGCAAAGTGGCCTCCGCACGGATCGGCTGCCCTTGACGCGTGAATGCTGCGTAAATGGGCCAAAGCGGACAACCAGCACCTGCGCGAGGCATGGCAAAACCATCAACGGGTTTCAGCAACAAAAGCGCCCCGGATGCATCGGCGACGGCCAAGCCCATCGGCGGATGATCTGCGCCCGTAGGCAAGCTCGCCAAGCGGCGCAACACCGCAGCCACATCGACATCAAACTGGGAGGCCAGCGTCATAGGGTCATAGCCACCCGCTTTTGCCGCTTTGGAAAATGCTGTTAATGGCATCGCCTCCACATCGGCGCGGTAAGCCTGCAAATGGCTTTGCAACAGGCTTTGCGCCGCTCCACTGCGCAAATTCGCACTGGCCATAAGTGCCGCCACATCAGACCCTGCCTCAAGTGCTTCAATATGAAACCCTTCCTTTGCCAGATAGGCCTCAACCTCATCAATCGGGGCGAAATGCACTGGCCCATCCGCCTCCGGGGCGTCCAGATAACGGATCAAGGCCTCTGAACTGGCGGCCAAGCGGATACTGTCGTCATAGATGTTACGGTGAAAACGCCCCTGCCAATCTGCGTCAAGCTTCTCTCCGCCAACCAAGATAGATGCCGCCGAACGGATCGCTGTGACTGCCGAAATCACCTCGTGCAGCGACCCCGCTAATTCTGGATCATAGGTCATACGATCAGTCAAAACCTGCACACGCTCTTCCAACACAGACAAGCGCCGCGCCTGTGCGGCAATCAAATCAGTCCAGCCAGGATAACGTCCTGCCAACTCTTCGACACGCGCAATTTCAACGCTAACCGTCATATGGGCCGCAGCCGTTCGCAACTGGTCCAGCAAAGTCGAATCCGCGCCGCGCGACAATTGCTCTGGGGTTGTCTCAAGCTGTTTTGCAATCTGCGCCAAGAGCTTTCCCGCGATTCTGCGGCGATTATGCTCAATCAAATTCAGGTAAGACGGCGATATCTCGACACTTTGCGCCAGATCGGCCTGCCTGATCTTGCGATCCATACGCCGCTCGCGGATGCGGGTCCCTGTTTGTCCGTGCAGCGCCATCAATTTTCCCTCATGTTATCAGCGGGTTTCTGCAACTGCGCGAAAACAGATTTACAGAAAATTCACTGAAATTGTCATTTAGTTTACAAATTCGTTAAGGAAATGCAATGGCTTGTTGCCCGAAACGGCCATTTCCCCTGATGGTAGATTTATCACTGCAAAGTGTAGGCCGTGCGAGCGAGGAGGCTCAAACGGCACTGAAACTTAAGGGAGGATATTTATGTCCAAGTCTAATTTCACACGTCGTGGCGTGATGAAGACAGGTGCTGTCACTAGCGCCGGTCTCATGCTGCCAACGTATCTGCGCGCTGAAAATCACACTGGTTTTACCAACGCGCCACAAGGCGACACGGTTAAGTTTGGTTTCAACGTGCCACAAACTGGTCCATATGCCGAAGAAGGCCTCGACGAGCTGCGCGCTCAAGAGCTGGCTGTTGAGCACCTCAATGGTATCGGCGACGGCGGCATGCTGAACACCTTCTCGTCCAAAGTATTGGACGGCACAGGTGTCCTTGGCAAAAAGGTCGAGTTCGTTACTGGCGATACACAGACAAAATCTGACGTGGCACGTGCATCCGCACAGTCCATGATCCAGAAAGATGGCTGCATCATGATCACTGGCGGTTCTTCGTCGGGTGTTGCGATTGCGGTTCAGGGTCTGTGCCAAGAAGCAGGCGTGATCTTCATGGCTGGTTTGACACACTCCAACGACACCACTGGTAAAGACCGTAAGCGCAATGGCTTCCGCCATTTCTTTAACGCTTACATGTCTGCCGCAGCGTTGACACCTGTTCTGGAAAAAGTTTACGGCACAGATCGCCGTGCTTATCACCTGACAGCTGACTACACATGGGGCTGGTCACAGCAGGAATCCATGGCGGCCTCTACAGAGGCAATGGGTTGGGAAACTGTCCAGAACGTTCTGACACCAGTTGGCGCAGGCGACTTCTCGTCCTATATCGCACCAGTTCTGAACTCTGGCGCTGATATCCTCGTTCTGAACCACTACGGCGGGGACATGGTGAACTCTTTGACACAAGCGATCCAGTTTGGTCTCAAGGACAAGCAAGTCAACGGTAAGAACTTCGAAATCGTTGTTCCACTCTACTCCGAGCTGATGGCTGCGGGTGCGGGTACAAACATCCAAGGCGTTTACGGCTCCATGAACTGGAACTGGCAGCTTCAGGATGAAGGTACTGCTGCATTCACTAAGTCGTTTGGCGAAAAGTATGGCTTCCCGCCATCCGGTGCGGCGCATTCTTGCTATGTACAAACACTGCTTTACGCAGATGCGGTAACACGTGCGGGTTCCTTCAACCCATGCGCAGTTGTCGAAGCTCTCGAAGATTTCGACTTCGACGGCATGGGCAACGGTCCAACATCTTACCGTGGCGCCGATCACCAGTGCTTCAAAGACGTTCTCGTCATGAAGGGCGCTGAGGCACCAACAAGTGTATACGACACGCTTGAAATCGTTGAAGTAACACCACGTGCACAGGTCGAGTACGATCCTGAGCACCCAATGTTCGCTGGCGGCACTTTGGGCGACTGTAACCCAGGCGCATAAGCGTAAAAGTAAACCTCGGACCGGCTGCCACTTGCGCGGCCGGTCCACCCTGCCCCTCCAGCTTTTGTGATGGGGCTCATCCACCAGACAAAATGGGGCAAGTCCGATGGACGCATTTATTCTTCAAATTCTCAACGGTTTGGATAAGGGCTCGGCTTATGCCTTGATCGCCCTTGGGCTTACCTTGATTTTCGGCACTTTGGGTGTCGTCAACTTTGCGCATGGCGCGCTGTTCATGATCGGGGCGTTTGTTGCGGTTACCGTGCAAAAACTCTTTCAATTCAGCTACATCGAGATCGATGAGACCAAGAAAGACTTCTTGGGAAATCCTCTCAAAGTCGAGATGCCCTATCTTGACCATTGGTTTGGGACCTCGGTGGGAGAATGGATGCAAGACTGGTCCGTGCCACTTTCTATTCTCGCCGTCATCCCCTTCATGTTCGCACTCGGCTACATCCTTGAGCGCGGCTTGATCAAACACTTCTATAAGCGTCCACACGCTGACCAAATTCTTGTGACCTTTGGCCTTGCCATCGTCATCGGTGAACTTGTGAAAGCGTTTTACGGCGCCAACCCTATTCAAACACCGCCGCCTTCCGCTTTTCTTGGCACAATCGACGTCGGCGTGATGCTTGGCTTCGATCCCAACGCGATCGCCTACCCGACATGGCGCATGGTCTACTTTGCCTTCTCCGTTGTCATTATTGCCTCCGTCTTTGCCTTCTTGCGCTTTACCACCTTCGGGATGGTGGTGCGGGCTGGTATGGCCGACCGTGAAACCGTGGGCTTGCTCGGCATCGATATCGACAAGCGCTTTACCTTCATGTTCGGTCTCGCGGCCGCTGTGGCGGGTATGGCTGGCGTGATGTACGCACCAATCTTGTCACCCCACTATAACATCGGGATGGACTTTCTTGTGCTCTCGTTCGTCGTGGTTGTTGTTGGCGGCATGGGCTCTTTGCCCGGCGCCGTGCTAGCGGGCTTTATGCTCGGTATCCTGCAATCATTCGCATCCATGAACGAAGTAAAGGCTGTGTTCCCTGGCATTGACCAAATCATCATCTACCTCGTTGCAATTATCATTTTGCTGACCCGTCCTCGTGGCCTTATGGGTCGCAAAGGCGTGATGGAGGAATAATCATGCTCGGTCTCAATTCCCGCGACTTCAAACTCTTCGTCATCGTCTGCATCATGGCGCTTGCTGCACCGATTATTCTCAACCCCTTCCCGACAGGCTCTGCCTTGGGTCAAAGCTTTAACGCAGGCTACCCTGCTCTGCTGCAACGCTTCGTGATCTTCGGGATTTTGGCCATTGGCTTTAACATCCTGTTTGGCCTCACAGGTTATCTCTCGTTTGGTCACGCAGCCTTCCTCGGCATAGGTTCTTATTCCGCCGTTTGGATGTTCAAGCTGTTGTCCTACAACGTGCTGCCAGCGATCCTTTTGTCGGTCATCATGGCTGGTATATTCTCGGTGGTCATCGGCTACATCAGTTTGCGGCGATCAGGGATCTACTTCTCTATCCTGACCCTCGCTTTTGCACAGATGTCCTATCAGCTAGCCTATTCGGTGCTCACACCACTGACCAACGGCGAGACAGGTTTGCAAGTCTACAACGGCGACCCACAAGTCCTTATGAGCGCTGGCGATCCAACGATCCCCCACCTCTTTGGGATCACAATGAACGGGCAATCACAGTTGGATATCGCGGGCTGGTCGTTTACATTCCAGAATGGGTACTACCTCGCTGCGATCTTCCTCATTGCGTCTTTCTACCTGTCGATCCGCATCTTCCGCTCTCCGATGGGCCTGATGCTGCGGGCGATCAAATCGAACCAAACGCGCATGTCTTATGTTGGCCTCAACACCAAACCCTACATGCTCGCAGCCTTCGTGATCTCTGGCATGTATGCTGGTCTCGCTGGTGGCTTGCTTGCAGCTATGGACCCACTGACAGGCGCGGAACGCATGTTCTGGACAGCCTCTGGTGAGATTGTTGTGATGTCGATCCTGGGTGGCGTTGGCACATTGATCGGCCCCGTCCTTGGCGCTGGCTTGATCAAATACCTCGAAAACATCGTCTCAAAGATCAACGACAACGTGTTGCACGGCTGGTTCTCCTTCATGCCTGACTGGATGGACAACCTCTTTGTGACGATCATTCACCCCTTCATCGGCAAGGGCTGGCACCTGACACTTGGCCTTCTGTTCATGGCCGTTGTCATCTTCCTGCCTGGTGGTCTTGTGCAGGGTGGTCAAAAGATCATGGGCAAGTTCAGCCGCAACAAAACATCTGACGCCAAAGACGGCGCAGACACACCCGCAGAATAAGGAGACAGGACAATGAGTATCCTTGAAGTAAAAGGCGTCAACAAACGCTTTGGTGGTCTGCAAGCCTTGGGCGACGTGAACCTCAGCGTGCACGAAAACACAGTACATGCGATTATCGGCCCAAACGGGGCCGGCAAATCCACCCTCCTCAACGTGCTGGTCGGCAAACTGATCCCTGATTCTGGGTCAGTCACGTTCGACGGGCAATCGGTTCTGGGCCGCAAGCCCTATGAGATCGCACAAATGGGCATTTCACGCGTGTTCCAAACACCCGAGATCTTTGCTGACCTGTCCGTCATGGATAACGTGTTGATCCCCTGCTTTGCAAAACGTGATGGTGCGTTCAAAATGCATGGCATCGAGAGCGTTTCCTCTGAAAAACAGCTTATTGAGCAGGCCGAGCAAATGCTGGCCGAGGTCAAAATGCTCGATAAGCGCAACATGATCGCGTCTTCCATGTCGCGCGGTGACAAACGCCGTCTTGAGATGGCGATGTGCTTGGTGCAAGAACCACGCCTTTTGTTGCTCGACGAACCGACGGCAGGCATGGCGCGCGCCGATACCGAGAACACGATCCAACTGCTCAAAGACATCCGCACACAGCGCGGCATCACCATGGCGATCATCGAGCACGACATGAACGTTGTGTTTAGCTTGGCCGACAGGATCACCGTTCTGGCGCAGGGCACCCCTCTTGTTGAGGACACCCCCGATAAGATCAAGAACCACCCGAAGGTCCGCGAAGCTTATCTCGGCGAAGCACAGGTGTAAGGAACAAAACCATGACCGAACCATTCAACAAACACGCCAATAATGCCGCCACCCACAAAGCGTTCCTGAGCGTTTGGGAAATCGAGGCCTATTACGGCGAAAGCTTCATCGTGCAAAACGTCAGCTTCGACATCCACGAAGGCGAAATCCTTGCCCTTCTGGGTCGTAACGGTGCAGGGAAAACTTCAACGCTACGCACCATCGCACGCATGGACAACCCAGACTTGCGCCACGGCGAAATCTGGCTTGACCGTAAACCATTGCACCTGATGAAAAGCCACGAAGCGGCAACAAACGGCATCGCGCTGGTGCCAGAGGATCGCAGCATCATTCCTGGTCTGACTGTGGAAGAAAATCTGCAACTTGCCCAGATCGCCCCCCCTATTGGGTGGTCGCTCGAGCGAATCTACGAACTCTTCCCGCGTCTAGGTGAGCGTCGCAAGCAAGAAGGCATCACACTTTCTGGTGGTGAACAACAGATGCTCGCCATCGCGCGCGCGCTGGCCCGTGACATTAAGGTCCTGCTCCTTGACGAGCCTTACGAAGGTCTTGCACCTGTTATCGTACAGGAAATTGCCAAGACGCTGAATATCATTCGGGATCAAGGTATTACGACGGTTATCGTTGAGCAAAACGCTGTTGCAGCACTCAAGCTTGCTGATCGCGCCGTTATCCTCGACACAGGTTCTGTCGTTTTTGATGGCTCTGCCAAAGAGGTGTTAGAAAATGCTGAATTGCGGGCACAATATCTCGCGATTTGAGGAGGTTTCTTTAACCTGATCGTAACAAAAATAGTGCAACGTCAGTTCCATTAGTTTCGTTTCCTCAACCGGAGCATCCAAATGGAAATCCAGCTTCAAACCACCCCCACCGCGCCCATAAAGGTGCAACAGCAGCCAGTCATTGGCGCGGTGACACCCCCCAAGAGCAGCAGAACGCAGCTAATACCACTGGCACACCAACAACACCGTCCGAACTGGGTACGGTGGGGGCGGTGAATGTGTCGCGCATTTCAGGGCAAAACCCTACCATCCCAGACATCTCTGGGCCGGAACGTATCCTAAAACCCTATGGTGTGACGATGCTACCGCGCAGCGAAACCGCCGAAAAGCTGGTCTAAACCGCCGCCTCAATATGACCATAGGTCATTTTCCTCGCACGTGCGGCTTCCCACGCGTGCGCAGCTAGCCTATAACCCATTCAATCCCTGACGCGCGCCGTGCGGAAGGACATTGATTTGGGCAACGGGCCGAGGAAAACATGACTAAAAAGACCTCTCATGAAAGCGACGTAAGCTTCATTCAAGCTCTCGCAGAACTTCTGCGCGAAAACGACCTCACAGAACTGCAGGTCAAACGCAATTATGGCGAAAACGACAGCTTGAATGTGCGCGTTAGCCGCCAGACACAGGTGGTTATGCAGGCAGCAACCGTCGCCGCAGCGCCAGCCGCGGCTCCGATGGGTGCAGCAGCGCCCGTTGCCGTTTCAGCAGACGCCGATCCGGCCTCACATCCAGGTGCAGTCACATCACCAATGGTCGGCACGGTCTACATGGCAGGCGAACCTGGGGCAGCCGCCTTCGTTTCCGTAGGCACCGTGGTCAAAGAAGGCGACACGCTGTTGATCATCGAAGCGATGAAAACCATGAACCACATCCCTGCCCCACGTGCAGGCACCGTAAAACGCATTCTGGTCGAAGACGGCGGGCCGGTTGAATACGGCGCCCCTCTTGTGATCCTCGAATAAAGGCGCTGGTTTAATGTTCGATAAAATTCTCATTGCGAACCGCGGCGAAATTGCGCTGCGGGTCGTGCGCGCCTGCCGTGAGATGGGCGTCAAATCCGTGGCCGTGCATTCCACCGCCGATAGCGACGCGATGCATGTGCGCATGGCTGACGAGGCAATCTGCATCGGGCCGCCATCGTCCCAGCTATCCTACCTGAGCTTCCCCGCGATCCTCTCGGCCTGCGAAATCACTGGCGCACAAGCGATCCATCCGGGCTACGGCTTCTTGTCGGAAAACGCAGCTTTCGTTCAAGCCTGCGAAGACCACGACATCACCTTCATCGGCCCCACAGCCGAACACATCCGCATCATGGGCGACAAGATTAGCGCCAAGGATACGATGAAAGCTCTCGGCGTGCCTTGCGTGCCGGGTTCTGACGGTGGCGTGCCAACGCTGAAAGACGCGCTCAAAGTCGGCGAAGAGATCGGCTATCCGATCATCATCAAAGCGACAGCAGGCGGCGGCGGCAAGGGCATGAAAGTGGCCCATAACGCAGGCGAAATGGAACGCGCGTTCCAATCTGCCCGTGCTGAAGGCAAATCAAACTTCGGCAATGACGAAGTCTATATCGAGAAATACCTCACTACCCCACGCCACATCGAAATCCAAGTTTTCGGCGATGGCAAAGGTAATGCGGTTCATTTGGGCGAGCGCGATTGCTCGCTACAGCGCCGCCACCAAAAGGTGTTTGAAGAGGCCCCTGGCCCCACAATCACCCAAGAACTGCGCGACCGTATCGGCAAGGTTTGCGCCGACGCCGTGGCCCGCATCAACTACACGGGCGCTGGCACAATCGAGTTCCTCTTCGAGAACGACGAGTTCTATTTCATCGAAATGAACACCCGTTTGCAGGTCGAACACCCTGTGACAGAAGGTATCTTTGGTGTCGATCTGGTGCGTGAACAACTGCGCGTGGCCTCTGGCCTGCCGATGTCGTTCACCCAAGACGACCTCAAGATCAACGGGCATGCCATCGAAGTACGCATCAACGCCGAAAAGCTACCGAATTTCTCGCCTTGCCCGGGTAAAATCACGCAATATCACGCCCCAGGCGGGCTTGGTGTGCGCATGGATTCGGCGCTTTACGACGGCTACCGCATCCCGCCTTACTATGACAGTTTGATCGGTAAACTGATCGTTCACGGGCGCGACCGTCCAGAGGCGCTTGCGCGTTTGGGCCGTGCTTTGGGCGAATTGATCGTTGACGGCGTCGATACAACGATCCCGCTGTTCCACGCGCTATTGGCCGAACAAGCGATCCAAACCGGTGAATATAACATCCACTGGCTAGAGCACTGGTTAGAGCAAAATCTAGGCGAATAATTAACGGTCGCGCAGCCGCAACGCACAGGTTGCGCGACGTTTTTGCTGGTTCTTCGGGCGATAATAATCGCCAACAGGCCCACGGTTGCCCTCCGCAATCCGCCCCCAATCCGACCATTCAATGTCGTAGTTCAACGCATTGGCGATCATCTCCATCGCTTTGAATGATGGCGCGCCTTTGACAGCAACCTCTTGTCCCGGATACTGCGCAACCGCGTTCAAATGAACATCCGTGCGCTCTTGGATCAGCAACACAATCGCATTGTCGCGCATCACAAATTCGCTGTCCACAATCACCAGCTTCGGCTTGAGATCACGCAACAGTTGGAACAACGCAAAGTGATCCATAATGTGATAGAGAATACCAAAAACACCCACGATATCATAGGTTTCACCTCTGGCGATCTCGGCCCTTATGCCCTCGAAAATATCATCAACACGCAATTCTACTTTCGCGCGCAAGCTGGCATCGGGATAGTCAGAGAACTTCTCGACCAACTCAGGCCGCCCTTCAATTCCCACAACCGAAGCCGCCCCAGCCCCCGCAAAGCCATAGCATCAACGCCCATCATGTGCCGCCAGATCAAGCACTTTTGCGCCTCGGATTTCTTCCGCAAAATCCGCGATCAGAAACTCATGGCGGGCATTCATACGGGCCGCCGAACTGCCGTGTTCAACGTAGTGTGGAAGGTCATTCAAAAAATCATAAAAACCCATGTCTCAACTCCACTTTCCGCCTACCTGCTCGCCCCACTTTGTCCTACCCTTAACAAAACCTCCACAACTGATCGTTGCTCATGACGCAAGACTTACAACTGACAACTGAGATTCTCTTGCACGCATATGCGAGCGGCGTATTTCCGATGTCAGAAAGCCGTGACGACCCCGAAATCTTTTGGGTTGAGCCGCAAATGCGTGGCATCCTCCCACTTGATCGCCTTCGTATTTCGCGGAGTTTGGCGCGGACATTGCGACGCTGGCATTTCAAAGTCACGTTCAACAAAGCCTTTGCTGATGTCGTGCGGGCTTGCGCTGACCGCGAAGAGACTTGGATCAATGACACGATATTTGCGCTCTACTGCGAATTACACGCCGAAGGTCACGCGCAATCCGTCGAGGTTTGGCACAATGATGTGCTCGTTGGCGGCGCTTATGGCGTTACCTTGGGCGGTGCTTTCTTTGGCGAAAGCATGTTTAGCACCATGACCGACGCGTCCAAAGTGGCGCTCGCCTTTTTGGTCGATCACCTCAACCGCACGGGCTATGTCTTGCTTGATACGCAGTTCATCACCGACCATTTGGCCAGTCTCGGCGCAATCGAAATTCCACGCGAAACGTACCAGCAACAGCTTGCTAAGGCGCTCAAAGTATCTGCAAATTTCCGAGAAAAATATGCTATTCCAACGCCTTACGACGTCATACAGCGTAATGCCCAAACGTCATAGCGCGGGTTATCCATCGCGTTGAGCGCTGGTGACGACGCCACCAACCAGCCGTTAAACGCAGGCAATGGGTCGTCGCGGTAGCGAACAATAACTTTGACAAAAGCATCGCCACTTGGGTTCGCGGCTGGGTAGCGGCATTCTTCTAAAGTGACTTTCAGGTGTCCAAGCGCCGCGGTTTCACCCGCTTGCAACGTCAAATCCGAGACGTCGCCAGTCACCTTATCAAGCACACGCAAAATTCCGCCAGTGCCTTCGCCAGCGTCTTGGGCATGTGCAGCGCCTGCCAAAGACAGAGCCAGAATGAGGATAAGGTTTTTCATGAAACTGACGCCGCTTATTCTGGCGTCCATGCCTCGTAGTCAGACCGAGCGGCAGGTATTGTGCGACGCAATGAGCCCGCAGGCGCATAGGCCGCAGCCGTACCAGTCAGGTTTGCTGTATGCGGCTTTTCCCACGCTTTATGCACCAATGGTTTGGCCACTGGCGTGTCTTCCCAAGTGTGGTGCAACCAGCCGTGCCATGCAGGCTCAACGCGACTTGCTTCCATTGGGCCGTTATAGATCACCCAGCGACGGGACTTGTCGGCATTCGTGTAATACACATTGCCCAACGCATCCTCACCAACATTCGTGCCTTTACGCCAAGTCCAGAGCTGGGTGCCAAATGTTTGACCATCCCACCAAGTAAAAACGCGCTTCAGTACATTCAAAAGGCCCATGGGGTCACTCCATTCCGCTGTTCGTCCCCTCTTGCCTCAAATCGGCGCAAAGGTCCAGTCTGCTATGCGCTTGGCGCGAGTGCAGTCAGTTCAATTTCTATCTTATACTTCGGGTCGATCAGATCACACGAAATCATCGTCGCCGCAGGTGGATTATCACCAAAAGTCGCGGCAAGGATCGGCCAGCAGGCCTCAAAATCCGCAGCATCTGGTAAAATGTAAGTCACACGCACAGCATCTGAAAAACTTGCGCCCACGTCCCCGAGCGCCTTTTAGATCACGCCTAGCGCCGATTTGCATTGCCCAACCACATCGGTCGATCCATCCACGCCAACCGTGCCCGACACATGCACAAAGCCGCCCGCGACCAACGCACGACAGTAGCCGATCTTTGGCTCATAAGCGCCACCTGAATGGATACGCTTAATCGCCATTAGCTCGCCGTCGCGGGTGCTTTTTCTTTCTTGGATTTTTTCTTGCTCTCGTCATGGATCATCAGCGGTTGGGCGTCTGGACCAACAGCCTCAACATTCACAACCACTTCCGTGACCGTCTCCATGCCGGGCAATTCGAACATGGTGTCGAGCAAGATATCTTCCACGATCGAACGCAAACCACGTGCACCTGTTTTGCGCTGGATTGCACGTTTTGCAATCGCACGCAGCGCGTCTTCGGTGAAAGTCAACTTGGTGTCTTCCAGCTCGAACAGGCGCTGGTATTGCTTGACCAGCGCGTTCTTAGGCTCGGACAGGATCGTGACAAGCGCGTCTTCGTCCAAGTCCGTCAGCGTCGCCAGAACAGGCAAACGGCCCACAAATTCAGGGATCAGACCGTATTTCAACAGATCTTCCGGCTCCAGCTCGGTGAAAATCTCGCCGATGCCACGGTCGTCATTGTTACGCACGTCAGCATTAAAGCCCATGCCGCCGCCCTTGTTACGCTGGCCGATGATCTTATCCAGACCCGCGAACGCACCGCCGCAGATGAACAGGATGTTGGTCGTGTCCACTTGCAGGAATTCCTGCTGCGGATGCTTACGCCCCCCTTGTGGTGGCACAGATGCAACCGTGCCTTCCATAATCTTGAGCAAGGCCTGCTGCACACCCTCGCCGGACACGTCGCGGGTGATGGATGGGTTATCAGACTTGCGGGTAATTTTGTCGATCTCGTCGATATAAACGATGCCGCGCTGCGCCTTTTCGACGTTATATTCAGCGGACTGCAACAGTTTAAGAATGATGTTCTCAACATCTTCGCCAACATAACCAGCCTCGGTCAGGGTCGTCGCATCGGCCATCGTGAACGGCACATCGAGAATACGGGCCAGCGTTTGGGCAAGCAGCGTTTTACCGCACCCTGTTGGGCCGATCAGCATGATGTTGGATTTCGACAGTTCAATGTCGGATTTATCAGCGTGGTTCAGACGCTTGTAATGGTTATGCACCGCAACCGACAACACACGCTTGGCATGCACTTGGCCGATCACATAGTCATCAAGAACACCAGCAATCTCGCGCGGTGTTGGAACACCCTCGCCAGCCTTCAAGCTTGCTGTTTTGATCTCTTCGCGGATGATATCCATGCAAAGCTCGACACATTCGTCGCAGATGAACACAGTCGGACCAGCAATCAGCTTGCGCACTTCATGCTGACTTTTGCCACAAAAACTACAGTAAAGTGTGTTCTTGCTGTCGTTGCCAGTAGTTGTCGCCATGTTTCAAACCCTTTGGCACGAGGCCATCTTGTAAATGTGTTCGGACTGTCCGCGGCTCTAACCTAGGACAGCCCGCAGGTGGCTACAATGTCAAAATGACCATCGCGCGGTCAGCTTAACATTCCCTTAACCTTAGTCTTCGAGCTTTTCGCGGTTGGTCACGATTTCGTCGATGTGACCCCATGCTTTCGCTTCTTCCGCTGTCATCCATGTATCGCGGTCAAGCGCCTTGATCACGTCCTTCTTGGACTGGCCTGTGTGGTCCACATAAAGGTCATAAAACCGCTCACGTGTCCGCTCAATATGACGCGCAGTGATCAGCATATCAGAGGCCTTTCCCTGAGAGCCACCAGAGGGCTGGTGCACCATCACTTCGGAGTTCGGCAGCGAGAAACGCATACCTTTTTCGCCGCCAACAGCAATCACAGAGCCCATAGAGGCCGCCATACCGCAGATCAGCGTGGATACCTTCGGACGAATATACTGCATCGTGTCGTAAATGCTCATGCCCGCATGCACAGCACCACCGGGGCTGTTGATATACATGCTGATCTCTTTTTTAGGGTTCTCGGCCTCAAGGTGCAGCAACTGCGCCACGATCAATGTGCTCATGCCGTCATGGATCGGGCCATTCACAAAAATGATCCGCTCTTTAAGCAAACGCGAGAAAATGTCGTAAGCGCGTTCGCCACGGGCTGTCTGCTCAACAACCATCGGGACAAGGTTCATATATGTTTCAACTGGATCGTGCATATTTACTGCCTCATGTTTGGACACGTGCGTCCTATACGGAAATTCCTGCTAGAGTCTTAGTCGTCCCCGTCAGGGGCTTCAAGGTCGAAGGGGTTAATTGAATGTGAAGACCACCGCCTCACCCTGCTCGTCAGGCAATCGTGCCACAAGGATCAATGCCAAAACCTTCAATGCACAAGGAAACACCGCGTAGAGAAGATTAAGCGAGCGCAACGCCTCTGGTGTATTGGGTCCTGCTGGTGTGACCCCCGCGCCCTGCAGTATCGGCAAAACAATCGCCGCCGATAGCGCCAGCGAGATTTTTGCCGAAAACGACCACAGACCAAAGGCGATCCCCGTAGGCACCCGCTCTTTCAGCAAGGCCGTCGCGAAAACGGCGGGCAGGATCACCATATCGGCCCCAAGTGCGGCCCCAGATAACGCCGAGATCAGACCAAAGCGCCACGCAGCCCCCACAGGCAGCGCGTAGGCCCCCACGAAGGCTGCTATCGCAAGGCACATCGCAAAAACCAACACCTGACGCGCACCGAAACGGGATGCCAGTTTTGACCAGAACGGCGCGGAGATACCTGCGGTTAGAAAGAACAACACAAGAAATAGCCCCGCCAAATCAGGTAATTGCAGGCGGTCTTCCACAAAGAACAGAAACAATGTCGAGGTAACAGCAACAGGCAACGCATTGAACATCGCTATCATCAAAAGCTGCACGACACGCGGATGTTTCAGCGCACGCCACGTCTGCCCCGCGGTCACTTCCTCAGTATTTTCAACCGTAATCGGCACCCAAAACGCACGACTTAACCGCCAAATCACCACGGCCGCAATCGCCAGCAAAAGCCCGAAAATCACATAGCCTTGCAGTGTCCCGAAAGATGCGCCCAAAAGACCCGGAGCAATCGCGGCCAGCACAATCCCCACCAGCGCCCCCATCTCGCGCCGCCCCGCAAACTGCAAATGCGCGGCCTGCCCTTGGGTGCCGACAACTTCGGCCCCCTGCCCGTAAAACAGGATCGTCCCAAGGCTATAGGCGGTGAAAACCAATGCCAGCCCCAAGACCAACCCAAACACATCGGGCTGCAACACAAAAGCGATCAAAAAACCCAGCCCCATACCCAGAAACGCCAGCATCGCAAACATGGGTCGCTTATTGGGAAACCGATCAATCATGCGGCCCAGAAACGGGTCTTGCACGAAATCCAAGGCACGCAACGCTAGCAAAATCGTCCCAATAGTCCCCAGCCCGATCCCCAATTCCGCGGCATAGCGCGGCAAGTGGATATAAATAGGCACACTGGCCGACGCCAGAAACGCCGCAATCGCGGGGACAGCTAAAGGGGTGCGCATATTATCTCCAGACTTTTAATAATTACGCCTTAGAACCGCATTTGGATCACTTAATACCACAGGTGCCTTTCCCCCACGACTTGATTGCACCCCGCGCGCACCTAAGTCAAAATCGACAAAACAGTTTAACGAGGTGCCGCGCATGTCCACGACCCTAACCGTAAACGGAAAATCCCACACAGTTGACCTCCCCGACGACGTGCCCCTGCTTTGGGTTTTGCGCGACGCCGTTGGCCTCACTGGCACTAAATTCGGCTGCGGCGTGGCGGCCTGTGGCGCCTGCACCGTGCATATTGATGGCGAGGCCGTGCGGTCTTGCCAGGTGGCCCTTGCGGATGTTTGGGGCGATGTGACCACAATCGAAGGGCTCGGCTCCCCCGACAACCTCGCGATCATCCAGCAGGCGTGGATCGACAACCAAGTCGCCCAATGCGGTTACTGCCAATCAGGACAAATCATGCAAGCTGCTGATTTGCTGGCAAATAACCCCACCCCCACGGATCAAGACATCGATGACGCCATGCAAGGCAACTTGTGCCGTTGTGGCACCTACCCAAAAATTCGCGCCGCAATCCACGCCGCCGCGTCCAAAATGCAGGAGGGTTAAGACATGGCCAACATCCGCAAAATCGCCCGCCGCTCGTTCCTGATCGGCTCTGCCGCCATTGTCGGCGGCGTCGCGTTTGGCGTCTACAAAATCAACGAAGACGCCCCCAACCCGCTGATCACCGCTGAGGGTGAAAGCACACTCAACCCCTTCATCCTGATCAACGCGGACGGTGTGACCATCATCACGCCGCGGGCCGAAATGGGCCAAGGCGTGCAAACGACACTGGCCGCCCTCGTCGCCGAAGAACTCGACGTTGCATGGGAAGACATCGACGTCATGCACGGACCCCCCGCGCAGGCTTATTACAACTCCGCCCTGCTTGGCTCTGCCCTGCCCTTCAAGCACTATGAGGACACCGATTTCAAACACGGATTGCGCCAATCCGTCGGCAAAGTTGGCAAATTGCTCTCCCTGCAAGTCACGGGCGGCTCAACCTCGATGAAAGACGGGTTCGAGCGGATGCGGCACGCTGGGGCCTCCGCCCGCGAAGCCCTTAAGATCGTAGGCGCCCAGCGGCTCGGTATGGACGCCAAGGATGTCACGACCAAAGACGGTTATGTGCACGGTATCGACGGCCAGAAACTCTCCTACATCGAACTGGCCGAAGACGCGGCCAAGATCAAAGCCCCCGCCCCCGAACTGCGCCCCAGTTCCGAATGGAAATATTTGGGCAAATCCATGCCGCGCAAGGACATGCTCGGCAAGTCCACAGGCACCGCCGCCTACGCCATCGACACCATCCTGCCCGACATGAAATTCGCCACCGTGCGGATGAACCCCAAGCGGAGCGGCATGATCTCCTACGACGACAGCGCCGCGCTTAAAATGGCAGGCGTCGACAAAATCGTCGATCTCGGCACAGGCATCGGCGTGATCGCCTCCAATACATGGCTCGCCTTTAAGGCCGCAGAAGCCGTTAATATCGTTTGGGAAGACGCTTCTTATCCAGCCCATTCAGAGGTGTTGATGGACGCAATCAAAGCCTCGCTTGACGATAAACCCAATAGCACCGCACGCGACGATGGCGACGTAACAGCAGCGGTTGAAGGCACCGAGATCACCGCCGAATACACCGTTCCATGGCTGGCCCACACCACAATGGAACCAATGAACGCAACCGCCCTGCTTAAAGACGGCCATCTCACCGTCTGGTCAGGGAACCAAGCGCCGATCATCGCACGCGACAAATGCGCAGAGGCCACGGGGCTCACGCCCGACGACGTCACCGTGCACACCACCCTCATGGGCGGCGGCTTTGGGCGGCGCTCGGAATCCGACTTTTCGGTTCAGGCCGCGCGGCTCGCCGCAGCCATGCCAGACGCGCCAATCAAAATGACATGGACCCGCGAAGAGGACATGACCCAAGATTTCTACCGCCCCGCCGCCGCCGCGCGTTTCCGTGGTGTCGTCAAATACGGGGCCGCTGTCTTGCTTGACGGGGCCATCGCCGCGCCCTCCGTGACCAAACAATCCATTCTGCGCGTGACAGGCAATACCGCACCCGGCCCCGACCGCGCCCACGTCGAGGCAGCAGCCGATCAACCTTACGCAATCCCAAACCAACGGATCACAGGACACCTCACTGACATCGAGGTGCCCATCGGGTCTTGGCGCTCCGTCGCGTCCTCGTTCAACGGGTTTTTCTACGACACATTCATCGACGAGCTGGCGCATGCAGCCAATGCCGACCCGCTCGAATTCCGCCTCGCGATGGCCAAGGCCGAGCACGAACCCTCCGCCTTAGCCATTCAAAAGGTAAAGGAAATGTCAGGCTGGACCGGCCAAACCCCCGACGGCATCGGACGCGGGATCGGCTTTAGCTATACCTTCGGCACCGCCGTCGCGATGGTCGTCGAGGTCGCGCAAAAGGGCCGCGCCATCGGCATCAACAAGGTCTGGATCGCCTGTGACGTGGGCACTGCCCTCGACCCATCCATCATCGAAGCCCAGATGATTTCGGGTGCAATCTACGGCATGTCAGCAGCCATTCAGGGCGAAATTAACTTTGAAGAAGGTGCTGCCCAAGAGCAAAATTTCCCCGATTACGACGCGCTTCGTATGCACAACACACCGCTGTTCGAAGTCGCCATTTTGGAAAATGCGCCACATTTGGGTGGCGTCGGCGAACCGGGCACACCGCCCTCAATGCCGGCACTCGGGAACGCTCTTTTTGACCTGACAGGGATCAGAGCACGCGACCTGCCGTTCATAAAAACATACGACTTGGTGCTCTAAACACGCCCCGCGCGAGCGGCCACACGCACAGATTGAAAATTGCGGCGCAACCAAGGCAATCCTGTCTGTTGCGCCGCATTTCATTCAAATTGCCTTAAAATTACCCTTAGATTCTTAGTTTGGTCATAAGTGTTCCCCAATCCGAACACCCTCTTTCTTTACATATTTCTGCAAGAACCAGAGCTCGACGTGTACGTGTCGAAGCCTTTGTAATTTTTGTGCAGCAAAAAAGTTGAGTTAGGATCAGGAAGTGCCAACAGGTTATTTAGTAACGCTCGGGAATAATACTCTTGACGCAGGTGATTCCATTTCCGGAACGAAGTCGGCATTTACGACCGTTAACACGATTGGCGCGGGCTCTTGGAACTGGAGCGGTGTTTGGGATGCCAACGGCGTTTATTATTCCAATATCACTGATACTGGGACATATTACCTCGCATCAAACGGCAATGTATATTTTGTCCCCACAACCTGGTTAACGACTAGCGGCACAGCCAGCGCAATTTCGCCCCCGGCATATACAGCAACGGACGGCATCGTTGACGGCACCGCTGGTGCTGACACAATGGCGCTTGGTTATGCTGATGCTGGAGGTGACAAAATCACCAGCGGGAATGACACCATCCAAGCTGGCGACGGCAACGATACCGTGCGCGCCGACTTCGGCAACGACAGCGTATCTGGCGGCAACGGCAACGATCTTATCTATGGCGATTCCACTGCGACTCCTGTCACAGGCTCCGCGACCTCGTTCTCTTGGGCAAGCCAAGGCGTTGCGGACGAGGCCAACATCACAAACGGTCTGACGGGCCTTAGCGCGAACGGTAACGTGCGCGTCACAATGTCCGTCCAGCAAGAGGCGAACTTTGGCACCGCGACGATGGAGACCACTGATCCGCTCTATAACTACAACGCGGCGAGTGATACGTCTTCGATATTCCTGTCAGGCGGGAACCTGACGACCGGCGGCTCAAACGCAAATAGCCAAAACTCGGCAACCGCAACGATCGATTTCTCGTCTGGCGCTGCCGGTTATTCCGACGAAGTCTCCAGCGTCACATTCGGCATATTTGATATCGACGACCTTCAGGGGCAGTTTATCGATCAGGTGATCGTGACAGCCTACGACGCGAATGGAAATTCAATTCCGGTCACAGTCACGCTTGGCAGCACAACAACATTGACGTCCACGACAAATGCGAACGGCTCACAAACGGTGACGTCGGTCGTGAACTCTGGCGGCGCTGGTGCGTCCAATTCGCAGACTGGCTATGCGTCATTCAGCGTCGCGGGACCTGTGTCTTATATCACCATCGACGATAACAACATGGACCCTGCACGCGGCGCGCACGGGATCTTGATTGGTGATCTTCAGTTCACCTCCCTGCCCGCATCTGGTGGTAACGACACGCTAAGTGGCGACGCTGGCAACGACACGATCTTTGGCCAAGGCGGGAACGACACGCTTTATGGCGGCACTGGTAACGACACGCTTTATGGCGGCACTGGTAACGACACGCTTGATGGTGGTGACGGCAACGACACCTTGGACGGCGGCGCAGACAACGACATCTTGTATGGCGGCAACAACAATGACAGCATCTACGGTGGTGTTGGCAATGATGTTCTGTTTGGCGACGCGGGCAATGACCGACTTGAAGGCGGCGACGGCAATGATACGCTCATAGG
>Ga0102883_1000171_pt1 | contig 26457 bp, 22 predicted proteins | sample Colrivmet1549B02_FD_94877 | JGI IMG/M metagenome (GOLD analysis project Ga0102883, IMG submission 94877) | Estuarine microbial communities from the Columbia River estuary - metaG 1549B-02 | ecosystem: Environmental > Aquatic > Marine > Intertidal zone > Estuary | place: USA: Columbia River... | reverse complement strand
CGGCTCAACTGAATTCATTATTCTCTGCGCGTTGTTGCTTTTGTCCCCCCTAGTCAATCGGCTATTGGGCTTACCCCCCCCCTGTTTGGGTAGGATTAATTTCTGTTCACCTTTTATTCCCCTATGTGAAAAGATCTGATCGTCAGATTGTTAACTAAATAAAGTGTCAAATTATGAAACTAAAGCTAGCACAACGCTCCGAATCTCGGATGCGTATAGCTCTGTGTGGGCCAAGCGGGAGTGGAAAAACCTACTCTGCACTTGAACTTGCATTTGGGCTAACAAGAAACAAGAACATAGCTGTCGTGGATACCGAATCCGGGTCGGCTAGTTTGTATTCCCATCTTGGAGAATACTGGACCATTAACCTTGCGGCACCCTACACTCCTGAGCGGTACATGGAAGCCATGCAGGCTTGTATTGATCATGGTGCAGATGTTATCATCCTGGACAGCCTGTCCCACGAATGGGATGGCAGCGGAGGAATTTTAGAATCTCATGGTTCCATGCCGGGAAATAGCTTTGCCAATTGGAGTACGTTTACTCCTCGGCACAACCGTCTGGTAGAATTTATCCATCAATTGCCTGTTCATTGTATTGCTACCATCCGAACAAAGCAGGATTATGTATTAAATCAGCAGAATGGTAAATCCATCCCACAGAAAGTTGGATTAAAGCCAATACAGCGCGATGGTATAGACTACGAGTTTACTGTAGTGTTTGATCTAGATCACACCCATGTGGCACGTACTAGCAAAGACCGTACAGGCTTGTTTCATCAGAAAGTAGAGAGGGTTGGACGTAACACAGGCCGAGCAATGCTTGAATGGTGTGAAGGATCTCATCCCGAAACTCCTGCTGATGTGATGTTTGAACTATCTAAAACCTATGTCAGCAATGGAAGCCCCTTCTAATTCATTCATCCTTGCCAATACTCAAGCCATGAGTCTTGCTGCTTTGGGGAGTGAGCACATCATCCCCGTCTTTGCCAAAGACAATGAGCGTGCCATCTCTCATTATGAATTTGTTCAAGCATTGCTAGATGCCGTTCACCATGTCTTTCACGGTGAAAATATATCCCCTGCTGAAATAAGGGTTTCTCATCCCATACAGGGCAGAGCACCTAAGGCTATTCATAAGAAGCCTTCTGATTTACTCGATAATGAAAAGACACTCTACTACGAGCGGATGATGTTTAACATCAACATCCTGAGTATCCAGCAGCGTGTTGGAGGAAAGGATCTCTCACTTTCTATAGGGGGTGTAAAGAGTTATACCCTTGACCGACTTTCAGGGAAGATGTGTGCTCAGAAGTTTAAGGTGTACATAGGCTTCAAGGTCTTTGTCTGCAGCAACCTCTGTGTCAGCGCAGATGGTTGTGTAGTTGATCTAGAAGCTACCCATGCAGATGAATTGTTTCTCAAAGCAGTTGAGATCATGGAAAGCTACTCTTCCGGGAATCTTATCGATGAGCTTCAGTTATACAGTGATATACATTGGAGCAGAAGCACCTTCGAGCAATTTGTTGGAGAAACACGTGTGAAACTCTTTGATCCGAATTTCCCGACCAAAAACTGGTTCGGAGATACTCAGCTTGGCCATGTAGCTAAAGGCTACTTTGAGAACGAGCATTTCCGACACAATGCGGATGGAACCATTTCCTTGTGGAATGTCTATAATTTGCTCACAGAGGCAAATAAGAGCAGTTACATTGACAGCTATCTAGATCGCACACGTACCATTCCTAAACTTCTACAGCCATGGACAGAGAAGTTGTGTTAATGATCCTAGTTCTTGGAGCAGTGATGTTCTTTTGGATAGGGTTCAACATCATCATGCATGGAGTAATTCAGTTACTGAAAGACTGCCCTTGTTAGAAAGAGCCTTCGGGCTCTTTTTTTTTACAGTTCAAAATCAATTGAGCAGAAGTTAACGGTCAGCTTAATAGCAATTGAATTCCTAGTCCAATGACACTTTAGAAAACTTCCTTCTTCTAGTCCTTTTGTCCGCGTTTGGGATAGGTGTCTTGGTTTTCGAAATGTATATTCGTTACCCATGAATACTCACGGTAGAGTATTTGGAAAAACAGGGATGAGACATGAAATTGGCAGTTTTCAAATCTCCAATTATTCCCAAGGCTAGGTGGCGATGATTTCGAAATATCAGATCAAATATTATGCATACGAACTTTCCAGACGGGCAAGTTCGGATTCTTCGGAGAAGTTCGGCGCTACTCTCATGGATGCTCAAGTTGAATTAAACCCCCATCAGGTAGAAGCTGCATTATTTGCTTTTAAGTCACCTTATTCCAAAGGGGCCATTCTTGCTGATGAAGTTGGATTGGGTAAAACCATTGAGGCGGGTATTCTCCTAAGTCAACAGTGGGCAGAAAACAAAAAACGAATTTTGATAATATGTCCATCTTCGCTCCGTAAACAATGGGTCAATGAACTGGCGGATAAATTCTATTTGGAAGCGGAAGTAATCGAGAGCAAAAATTTTAAAGCTAAAAACAAGGATGGCCATCAAAACCCTTTTGACGATGGCAGAACAATTAAAATATGCTCTTATCAATTTGCAAGTAAGAAAGCGGATTCTATTCAGCTTACGAGTTGGGATTTGGTGGTTTTAGATGAATCTCACTATCTGCGCAACGTACACAAGAACCCAGAGAGTATTGCCGCCAGAATTAAAAATGCAATCAAAGAATACAAAAAGATCTTATTGACAGCTACCCCGTTACAAAACAGATTAGAGGAATTGTATGGGTTAGTAAGCATTATTGATCAAAACGTATTTGGGGATATAAAAACTTTCAGAAAACGTTATGTAAATGGTGATGGTGATTTAATGGAACTAAAAGAAAAGTTAGCTCCCATTATTCATCGCACGCTTAGACAAGACGTGAGAGAGTTCGTGCCCTATCGCGAGCGTATTCCAATCACACAGAAGTTTGTTCCAACTAAGGAAGAAAAACAGCTGTATGATTGCGTATTGGAGTATCTGAGAGGGGAAGCCATCTATGCATTGCCAAGGGCACAAAGGCATCTTATGGAGTCTGTTATGTTCAAGTTACTTGGATCATCATCATTCGCCATTGGCAAAACACTTGAGTCGTTAATCAGGCGTCTCAATCATATGCTGGAAGTATCCAAAGTAGTAGAAGATGAGATTATTTCTTGGTTTGAAAGTGAGTACGACAATTTTGATGATGAACAGGATGATCATGACGAAGATGTTGATGTAGTAACTACTGAGATAACGATAGAGGATAAAGAGAATATCAAGAAGGAAATAGTCAAGTTGAATGAGTATTTATTGCTGGCAAACAGCATTGAACACAATGAAAAGGGCGAGAAGTTGCTAGTTGCTCTAGAAACAGGATTTACAAAATTGATTGAGCTCGGAGCTAATCAAAAAGCTCTCATCTTTACCGAGTCTACTCGAACTCAGCAATACTTGTTCGATCGTCTCTCTAAAGAAAAATACAATGGTAAAGTTTTGCTATTCAACGGAAATAATAATGATGAGCTCTCAAATAAAATTTACCAAAACTGGAAAGAGGACAAAAACAATTATGGCAAGCTCACCAATTCAAGAAGTGTTGACATTCGAAATGCGCTAGTAGATGCTTTTAGAAGCAATGACTATCAAATTATGATAGCTACAGAAGCTGCGGCTGAGGGTATCAACTTACAGTTCTGTTCAATGGTTGTGAATTATGATCTGCCTTGGAATCCGCAGAGAATTGAACAGCGGATTGGAAGGTGCCATCGATACGGGCAGTTGCATGATGTCGTGGTTGTGAATTTTCTGAATAGCGATAACGAAGTCGAAGCACGGGTATTTGAGCTCCTAGAGCAGAAATACTCTTTGTTCCAAGGGGTATTTGGATCATCCGACCACGTGCTCGGCAGCATAGAAAACGGGGTGGATTTTGAGAAGCGAATGTTGGAGGCATATAAAAAGTGTCGAACAAAGAACGAGATTGAAGCCTATTTCAAAGCTTTGGAAGAGGAATTCAAAGAGTCCATAGACCAAAGGATTAAAGAAGTTCAAAGCGTGCTTTTTGAAAACTTTGAAGGAAGTGTAATAAACAAACTGCGGATCACTTATTCAGAGACGAAGACATTTCTTGAGAAGTTCGAGAAATGGTTATGGGATATAACCAGATACTACCTTCAATCATTGGCTTCATTTGAGTTTGAAGACTTCACGTTCACTTTGAATGATAATGGCGAGCGTTATACCCTCAATAAAAAGCGAACTGATGCGAAGCATTACCGCATTCAAAGTGATGTGGCTCAAAAACTACTGGCTAAAGCCAAGGTGGAAACTACTGATGCAGCACATCTAGTTTTTGATCTGGCTTCATCTCCAATTAAATACAAGGAATTGGAACAGTTAAGATGGAACAAAGGCTTATTGAAAATTAGCAACCTAGCTGTGAGCTCGGAAATTGAGGAACATGACACCCTTGTGCTCACTGGAATTACGAAGGACAAAAAGTTACTTACCGAGCAAAATTTGCGGGACTTAATGAACATCACCATCCGAACGGAAAGTTTTACAAGGCAAGGATTAGAGGAACTTGAAAAGCAGCACCAGAAGAACAAGAAGTACAAACTCGACTATCTAGAAAAAACGGATGCAGCATATATGCAGCGTGAGTTTACCAAGTTTGAGCATTGGGCTGACGATAAAATTCGGGCGTTAGAGATAGACTTAAAAGAAGAGCGTACCAAGTTGCGAGATCTCGAAAGGGAACAGCATAAAGAGAATATCCTAGCAGAAGAGTTGATTGAATTACAGGAGAAAATCTCCAGGATTAAACGAAAATATAACCGATTGCGCCAGGAGATTTACGACCGTGAAGACGAAATTAATGAGCAACGGGACAACATGATCAAGGAGGCTAAAGGCAAACTTACCAGAACGATAAAAGAAGAAGAACTATTCACCGTATCATTTGAAATCATTTAAAATCATTTAAAATGAGCTACTATAACCAATTAAAGGACGTACTCAACGATATATTCGAACTCAATAAAGCGGATTTGGATTTCGGCATTTACCGAATCATGAATCAAAAACGCAGGCAGGTAAATGAGTTTATTGAAAAACAGCTTCCAGAAGACATCAAACAAGCGTTTAGCGAAACACAGTCTTCCGATAAGACCGAGATAGAAAACGATCTCAAAACACTCAAGAAGAATTTGGATGATGCCGGCATGGTGGCGGAGGAGAGCCCTAAATACAAAATTCTGAAGGAGCGCCTATCTGGGTTGGAAAACTCTGAGAGATTAGAACAAGAAGTGTTCTCCCATTTGGCTAATTTCTTTAAACGCTACTACAAGGATGGTGACTTCATATCAATGCGCAGGTATAAAAAAGATGTATATGCTATTCCTTATGAGGGTGAAGAGGTAAAGCTCCATTGGGCAAACCATGATCAGTACTATATCAAGTCATCTGAGAATTTTAAAAATTACAGTTTTAAAACTCCTGATGGTAAAACGGTTACATTCCAACTGAAAGAAGTAAGTACCGAGCAAAACAACAACAAAGCTCAAGGAGATGTTGAGCGTAAATTCGGAATCCTTAATGAACAGCCTGTCGAGCTTATTGATGGCAACTTGCACTTAAACTTCGTTTTCGAACCATTTAGCAAAGCAACAAAGCAGGAAGCTCTGTTATCTGATGCTATCAATATTTTGGCAGAACAAATACCCGCAAATTACGCTGGCGTTTTCACACTTAGCCCAACGGAGAAAAATAGCAAACGTACCTTGTTGGAAAAGCACTTAAACGATTATGTATCGAAAAATAGCTTCGACTACTTTATTCATAAAGATTTAGGTGGATTCCTATCCCGTGAGTTGGATTTCTACATTAAAAATGAAGTCCTGTACCTTGATGACATCAATACCAAGCAAAGCGACTTCTTCATTGCTCAATTGAGTAAAGTAAAAGCCATAAAAGTAGTTGCTGGCAAAGTAATAGATTTCCTCGCCCAGATTGAAAACTTCCAAAAGAAGCTATGGCTAAAAAAGAAGTTTGTTATACGAACAGACTATTGCATAACCTTGGATAAAATACCTAGTACATATTACCCCGAAATCCTAGCCAACAAAGCGCAATTACAAGAATGGAAAATACTTTTTGATGTTGACATTCAAAATGCCGAGCAATTGGTTTTTGAACAGTTTCTTGTGTTAGACACCAAGTTTTTTGAAGATTCTTTTAAAGATAGACTAATTGCGGAATTTGATAACCTAGATGCTACCACTAATGGATTATTAATCAATTCGGAGAATTTTCAAGCATTGACCCTTTTACAAGAGTCACACTTCAAGAATGTGGATGTCACATATATCGATCCACCTTATAATACAGACGCAACTCCAATTCTATATAAAAACGAGTACAAAGAATCTACTTGGCTTTCATTATTATATGACCGCCTATTACTCGCTGAAAATTTATTTCAACCAGACGATGGAGCATTAAGTGTGGCAATCGATGACGCAGAAATCGATGTATTAAAACGACTTTTAAAACAAACTCTAACGAACCATGAAATTCATAAAGTAATTGTAAATCACTATCCAGGATCAGGAACAGGAAGGTCAAATGTGTCTAGAACCCATGAATATAACTTATTCGCAATACCAACCGACTCTGATACTTTGCGAGGAAATCTAAAAGCAGACGGGGTAAGAGAAAGAAATTTTCGAAGAGCAGGAACTGGTGACAATAATTACAGAGTAGGAAGACCTAATAGTTTTTTTGCAGTATTAGTAGATCCAGTAACTTTAAGTGTTTTAGATGTAGAAGAACCACCAAAAGATAATAACTATCCAAGGGGAAATACTTCAAATGGACTAAAAAGAATTTATCCAATAGGTAGTGATGGTTCAGAGCGAGTTTGGAGTCTCAGCTATGAAGGAGCTAAAAAAGCAATAGCTGAAAAAATGCTTTATTGCACTTCTAGTTTCACTATAAATCGTCTTTACAATGATGAAGGGGCAAGAGATTTGGTTCAAAGTATTTGGACGAATAATAAATTCAACGCAACTGTTCACGGAACCAACCTGCTAACAGATCTGTTCAACAATTCTGGATTATTCTCCTATCCAAAGTCGGTTTTTACCGTAAAGTCCGCAATTGATGTAATTTCTCACTCCAATAAAAATAGCTTGATACTTGACTTTTTCTCAGGTTCAGGGACAACAGGACATGCTACGATAAAATTGAACAGAGAAGGTGGCGATCGAAAGTATATTCTTGTTGAAATGGGTACTTATTTCAACACCGTAACCAAACCCCGTATTCAAAAAGTAATTTACTCGGATAGCTGGAAAAACGGCAAACCACAGGATAAGCAGGGTATTTCCCAACTTGTAAAATATCAAGTATTAGAGAGCTACGAAGACACTTTGAACAACTTGTATTTGGACAGTAAAACAGAACTTGACTTTAGCGGAAAAGCTAAAGAGGAATACATGCTACAATACATGCTGGAATTAGAAAGCCGTGAGCATTTATTTAATTTGGAAATGTTCCGAAAGCCATTCGATTACCATCTGAAAGTTACCGAGAACAATGAGCTAAAACCGACCAAGGTTGATTTAGTTGAAACATTCAATTACTTGATTGGCTTACATGTGAGTAAAGTACAACGTGTTAAAGACATCAAAGTAGTTGAGGGAACAACCCGTACAGGTTTTAATACCTTGGTAATTTGGAGAGATTTAGAAACCACTACACACGATGAAGTAGAAAAACTACTTGGTAGGTTTTACGACAGTCAACGCACCAAAGAATTCCAACAGATTTACATCAATGGTGACCATCATTTAGAAAACCTGCGCACCGAAGGCGATAGCTTTAAGATAAAAGGAATTGAAGAAACCTTCTTTAAGAAAATGTTTAATGAGATAGAATTATAATGGCAAATTTTCATGATAAAATAGTACTCAATAAGTACCTGTTATCATTATTTGGGATTGATGCCATTGGTTCAAAAATCGTTTCCAAAGATGGATTAGATGTATTTAAGGAGCTCAAACTATCCTCAAGTGAAGGATATACTGAAGAAGGTAACACAAAGTTTCTGGAGCAGCTTAAAGCTCACCTTTATCTTACCGAGAACATCACCGAGGCGATGTTACAACAGTACGATGAAAACATTGTCCGATATACCCATGAAATTTCAGAAGGCAGAGACGAATTGATTGTCTGGAAGTATTTTCAATACCTATCCTTATTGTTTACCGAGATTTACCTGGATAAATTCTTTAGCAATAAGAAACAATTACAGCACGATGTTAATCAGTTTGTAAAACGCTTCAATGCCAAAGAGATTGAAAAGTACCAAGGCAAAAAATTACCCAGGGGTGATTCTGTCTATCAAGTAAGCTCTTTTGAAGATGGCGACCTAAATAAATTAGCTTTTTGGAATGCAACTGGTAGCGGTAAAACGCTTCTGATGCACGTGAACATCAAACAATACCTGCACTACTCACAGAAACATAGCCGTGGTCATGAAAGTAAAATCCTATTGATTACCCCAAATGAGCCACTCTCCCGACAACATTTGTTAGATTTTCGAATGTCAGGGATACCCGCAAACATCTTTACTAAGAATCAATCGGGGATGTTTACAGGTAAGGAGGTAGAGGTAATTGAAGTGTCTAAACTGTCGGAAGAGAGTAAAGACAAAACAGTTGCTGTTGATAGCTTTGAAACACACAATCTAGTGCTTGTTGACGAAGGACATGGCGGAATGAGTGGAGATCAATGGAAACGTTTCCGAGATCAGCTCTCTAAAACAGGTTTTGCATTTGAATATTCAGCCACATTTGGTCAAGCCATTAGCGCAGCTGCAAAGGGTAAAAAAGATGAATTGACCCAAGAGTATGCAAAGAGTATCCTATTCGATTACTCGTACAAGTACTTTTATGAAGATGGGTATGGTAAGGATTACCGTATTCTAAATCTAAAAGAAGACAACCTAGATTTTAAGTACAAATACCTGACTGCTAACCTCCTTTCATTTTACCAGCAACTCCTCATATTTAAAAACAAGCCCGAGTTAGTAACGGAATTCAGGTTATTCAAGCCCTTGTGGGTTTTTGTTGGTAGTAGCGTGAATGCTGTTCGAACTGAGAACAAAAAGGAAACTTCTGATGTACTCGATATCGTTCATTACCTATCGGATTTTCTGAAGAATAAGGATGAGTACATCAAAATAATTGGGTTAATCCTGTCTAATAAAGCTGGGTTACTTGACGGTAAAGGTTATAGCATTTTTGAAGGGAGCTTCGCTTACTTGGAAGAATTGGAACTAAGTCCTGAGCAAATATTTGAGGGAATTAACCGTGAGGTATTCCATAATCACAATATTGGAGCAAATCTTTACTTGGACAATCTGAAAGGCGCAAGTGGGGAACTAGGTTTACGTGTTGGTGACACGGATAAATACTTTGGTGTTATCAATGTAGGAGATGAAAAGAAACTGCACGACCTAGCTATGAATAATGGTATTTTAGGTACGGAAAAAGATTTCTCCGAATCCCTATTTAACCAAATTAACCAAGCCAAACCGAAACAGGAAATCACCTTACTGATTGGTTCAAAAAAGTTTACTGAAGGCTGGTCATCATGGCGAGTAAGCTCAATGGGCTTAATGAATATTGGAAAATCCGAAGGTTCACAAATCATTCAGCTATTTGGTAGAGGTGTCCGTTTACAAGGGTATGATTTCAGTTTAAAAAGGTCATTAGGACTAGATGATTACCAAAGACCAGAAAACCTTAAACAGGTTCGTAAACATCTGCGTCCACTTGAAACATTGCAAATATTTGGTGTCAAAGCCAATTACATGGAACGGTTCAAGGAGTTATTAGAAGAAGAAGGATTGCCAACCAACGCGGGAGACTGGATTACCATCACAGTTCCAACCCAAAATACATTAAACATTGTTGAGAGTGGATTAAAACTAATTCAGGTAAAAGAAACAGAGAATTTTAAACGAAAGGAAATTGTTAGTCTTTCACTCAATACTGATGTATTTGAAAATAAGCAGATAGATGTTGATTGGTATCCAAAGATTGATAGTTTAGAAAGTACCAAATCGCGCAAAGTAGAAACAGCAAAACAGATTTGCTACCTAGAAAGCCAACACCTTGCACTTATTGACTGGACAAAAGTTTATTTCGAAGTACAAAATTTTAAAGCTAGCAAAGGGTTTTCAAATCTTGAGATAGAGCTTAACGGGCTTAAAGAAATCATTCGAACAAAGGCTTGGTATAGAATATTTATTCCACAAGACAAGATGGAATTTAGCTCGATGAAGAATGTTAGCGTCTGGCAAGAGCTCGCAATTGTACTTCTAAAAAAGTATATGGAACAATACTATCTGTATTTTAAAAATCGCTTTAATGCAGATCATATTGAAACACGTCAATTGTTGCCAACTGATGATAATTTGATACTTCAATATGACATCCGACTAAACAAAAATGAGGAAGTTGAAGATATTGAAAAGAAATTCGTTGAGCTGAAAACTGGTTTATTGGATGGCTCATTTAAAACAATTCGAATAGCCAATCAAGTTGAGGCTTTTGATCACTTAATGCACCTCTATAAGCCGCTTATTTATTTGGGTAAAGGGTACGAAAGTAAAATTCAAGTATATCCTGTGGCACTAAATGATGCCGAGTATGAATTCATGAAAAATTTTGAATCCCGAATTGAAAAAATAAAGCAACAAATGGATTTTAGAGAAGTGTTTTTACTTCGTAACCAAAGCAAAAGAGGAATAGGTTTTTTTGCTGAGGGGAATAACTTTTACCCTGACTTTATCCTCTGGGTCAAGAAGGAGAATAAACAGTATTTAACATTCATTGATCCAAAAGGCATTCGTAATTCTAAGGGTATAACAGACCCCAAAATACAGTTCTACAAATACCTTCATGATAAGGTCCAGCCGCAATTATTTGGCGAAAAACTATACCTTAATTCATTCATAGTCTCCAATACCAAATGGTTGGAGGTTAATTGGAAAGGAACGCTTTCACTTGAGGATTTCAATAAGCACCATGTTTATTTTCAGGAAGAGCAAACAGAATATGTGGAAGCCATCCTCAAAGAAATAGTTGGGGCTACTAATTAGTAGAGTGAATATTTGAATTAGTAGCCCGGTTGTTCATGCTAATGCGGGTGAAATCTGATATGTTAGAGTAAAATTTACAGCAAAGGGAAACCCCTGTAGTACCGGGATTTGCGTGGCCCATGACCAGTGCACAAAACCATGCAATTATCTCTCATGCCACGGCGGTATAGTGTACTAGGAGAGCTGGGGTGATGGATTTTTACTTCCCCTATAACACTGATGCCATAAGTCTGATGGTCGCCTGAGAATGCCACATATTCGAAGCGATTGACAAATTGCAGTACTTGATGCCAAGATTCTCTTTTTGCACTGGTCCAAGTAGGATATCGATGGAAAGCATTCAGCATTTCCAACAATTTGTCAATGTCTTGTTTATTGAGTTTGCTCATAGCTGCTTTTTTCTGAGAAAGAGTTCGTCCCAAGCAGTGCTCTTATTGATGGTCTTTTCAATGACGTTCCATTCAGTTTCGACTACCTCTATTGAACGAACAATTTCGGATTTTGTCTCATCGTATTTATATACTTGCCCACTGTATTCTGTCTTTTCAAGGTAGTTTACAATGATCTGATCCCCAAGATCTTCCAGCTGGATTAACTCAGTTGCAAACGTGTTTGCTCGAGAATACGTGGGAAAAGAATCCAAAGAGATAACCTTTCCACTTGCTAGTGAATCAAGGAGGACATCATTTCCGAAAATAGCCCACTGATTATAGGCCTGTTGCATGGAGGAGTTTTCCTCAAAGAAGGCTTTTTCCATTTTGTCAGCCCTGGAGATTCCTTCATTGATAAGCTGACATAAAGTATCATTCATTCCTTCAGTGAAGCGGGAAACGAATTTGTGAAACAGAAGAACCTGCTCTGAAGAAGCCATGGCATTAACTAGGATCCATTTAGCGGAAGAAACAGGCTCGACTTGGCCTTTTTTGAAATCAAACGTGAGCTCTATCTCAATTTTAACTCCATCTTCAGAAAGATGAAATCGTAGTTCAGGCTTTTGTGCCCAGCCCCCTCGTGAGGTCTGGAAGAAATACGTGATGCTGTGAATGTCACTTTCAAAACGTGTAATTGCTCCATGTAGCCAATTACTAAATTTTAACTGGATGTGGAGTTGGTCACCGAACATCTTCGAAATGATACCATAGATTTGTTCAGGTATACCTGTATCCTCTATGGATTTACGCATCTGCTCTTTACGCAGCTTCGAGTGATTCTCAAATTCAGCGAGCCCTTCTTGGATGTCAGCTACAGTAAGTGACTTGTTGATGTCCAGCAATACGTCTTCCATGGTTTAAAGATGGACACCTTCTGTGCATACTTAATGCATAGATAGATGGTTGATCCTTACAAATTCGAGGATTCCAACCTGCTTCCTGAGTTTAACGGTTATGCTATATTTCTCCGTTTGGACCGTATAGATGTACGCATCTTTAGTTTCACTCATATCAAGTATCGAAGATTCTTGGTCCACTTTACATAATTCTAGTACCCGGCTTCCGAATTCACCACCGTATATAGTTGCGAACTGATGAAAAGGTGTTGTGCCTGCAAGCTTTTCATCTATCAACTTATCTACCTGCTGGCCGAGCATGGGTGCGCTGCACATTAGAATAGTGCATGCAAGAAGGATGCGCATCATATTGAGCTTTTAAGGTTAAACATCTATAATCACTTCATTTTCCAAAAGTTGGATCTTGTGTTTGAGATTTAAGCGAGAGGAGTTCATCCATGAACTGGGATAGCGCCACTGCCGCTTGATAACTTCATTTCTGAACTCCGAGAGAAATCTACCTCGTGCTCCAACCCAGATCGCCTGTGGGACTATTTGATCGTTGAACCGTTTGACCAATTCTTGGTCCGACAGTATGTCTAGTCCAAACTCATTTGAACCCGATGGTTCTGAGTATAGAAAGATTACTCTCGCCATATTCAGTGATTTGAAATTTCAATGTAGTAGGAATCCCACTTGTCCCAGAAGTAAATCTTGGCATTTCGGAGCCCCAAGTCTTTTTGGGCAAACCAAATGTCATCCCCTTGGAATGAGAGCATTTCATGCCACGTATGGATGGGATATTCCTCTAAGCCTAGGTATTCTGAAGAATCTGATTCCAGAGATTCAAATACATTCCAGGCATTTTCAGCACAAGCCGCAATGGGTATCCCATCATTATAGAAGTTAATGCTGTAAACAGAGGCAGAGTCGTACCCTACTTTATCTGAAAACACAATGTACATGCCCCACGGAGTACTCCTGCCAAACATGAATCTCCCATCGTCTGTAGTGTCAACATCCCAGGTGATGTAATTGGCTGGTGGGTAGTATCCGAAGTCCTGTCCATACAAGGAGGTGCTAGTCAAGAGTATTGCTCCCAAAATCAAGTTTCTCATTCTAAAATAATTAGGTGTTCATCGGGGATGGCTTTGTAGGATCCAAATGCAGCAATGATGTCCATGCCTAGTAGGTTGTCTGAAGATTGCGTTTCTCCCACTTGGAGATTATAGAATGTCAAATCGCCAATGGTCAGCTCTTCTATGACATATTCATTCAATTCAATAAGTCCACAAGCCGTTTCAAATGTGTCAGAACCTTTGAGCTGGATTTTCACGCCCTCCTCACGCAAGTAGGTTATATAGTCCGTGGAAAGAGCGGTTTGCGTACAGCCTGTGTCAAATAAGAAAGGCAGCGTAATGCCTTTTACTTCGCCCATAGTATAGAAGCACTTATTCTCTTCTGAGAACGGATGAATGCTAATGGTCCCTCTCTTTGATTCACCGTTTTCCATGTAGTATTGGCGTCGGATGGATCGACCTTCCCAAGGATAGGTGTATGGCAGAGTGAAACGGATGCCTTGTGGTTTCACCTCGGGTTTTTCCTCAAAAGCATCAATGTCTAAGCTCTTGCGGTACAGGACGGAGAGTTTCTTTCCTCCTGGGCTGTCAAAAGTTGCAAGGCCATCTAGAGTGCCATTGTTAAAGCGAACGACTAATAGTGTGCCTGAAGGAATCCCGGATTCGCTGTTCTCCGGATTAAAGTAAATGGTGCCAAACCCATGAGGTTTAGATCGAAACCACCGGCCATAGTAGATGTCTCCATTTTCATTGATGGAAGCACCAATGCCATTTTTACAATCTCCAAACGCGCAGGAGTCATCCGAAAAGAGTTGCGTGGCTACTTCTGCTTTGTGCTTTTTATTAGGCGAGATGGCCTTTGCGGGGATCAAGTTTGCAAAGCAAACAAGAAGAATCAATGTGGAAAGGGTCTTTTTCATAGCTCGGCTGGTTTTGGGTTCATGTCTAGATTCTATTTCTTCAGTTCAGTTCGTCCTTGTGATTTTTTGTGTTACCGATCGATGTAGATAATCTTCATTGAGCATAGGTTCTTGGTAACACTATCCCAACTCCCAAGTATTTACATCCTCTTGAGAACCTTTTGACTCAAGTTTTTTCTTTCATATTCAAAGAAGAGTGTGTTCTGTGCAGTTTTTCCGCACAGAACAATCATTCTCTAATTCAATGAGGTGCCAATTCCTCTGTTAACGATAGATCGCGCCTTATAGAGATCTCGTAATCTCTGACCGTCTTCGTGGCTCTTACGAGCAATGGATTCTGCCGTTTCTCGGGCTAAGTCACTTTTGACTTTTTGCATATATCGGGTACGGGCGATATAGTTCTCATAGCCTGTAAGCTCATTGTTCTTTGACATGGCAGGGAGGATGTCCATGAATACAATCACTAGGAGAAGCACCAAGTATATAACCCCTGTTTCAAAGGAGGAAAATGCAACATGGATAACCGCAGCGCTCTTTTTCAAGACACTCTGGTTCAACTGCTCGAGATAGAATGCAGTACGAGCCTTAAGCTGCTCTATGTTGGAAGCATTAATGCTTTTTAAAGAGGATTCCGCCTCTTGTAAATCCGTTTTGGCTTGAGCCAATAAGATTCTTTTCTCCTGTGCTCGAGGTCCAACTCCAGAAATAATTTCTTTGAAGAACTCTTCTTCGAGACGAAGCTTGGTGGCTCTCTTGTTTGCCAAATTCTTTTCGGCTTCCTCAACTCCTTTACTCGAGTTTCCGTGAAGCTCTTCTTGAGCTTGAGCAAAAGCTTCTCTAGAGAGCTCCTTTTGGACGTCATTGTGATAAAGCATCATATCGACACCAATTGACGTTATAAGTGCCAAGAGGACCGAAAGTGTGACTCTCGCCGACTTCTTCCAAATCAACTGTCTTGGATTTGAGATAATTGAATTCAAGATGCTGCGGTCGAGCATCATTACAAACCAAGCGAATCCAATTCCAGATGCAGCAGCTCCAATAAAGCCTGCATCAAAAAGTTCTACAGCCACACAAATGCCAGTGAGCAATGCAAGCGTTACACTTATTAGCATCAACTGTGCATTTTGAACAATTGAACGCTGACTATCAACATCTGACTTAGCAATCAGATGGTAGTTGTGGGATTCGCCCAGGAAAAGGGTTGCGAGTTTCAGGGTCTTCATATCCAGAGATTTAATGAAGGGTTACACGAAAAAAACAGGTACTTTGAACGTTGCATGTCCAAGGTTGTGGCAGTCACTACAGAGGGTGACAAGAGCCTTTAGAGGGTATTTCCAAGGCAGTACATGAGCATGTGTCCGAGCATTTTTGTGGTATTGCCGGTGATGTGCATGCAGGGGGCCAGACGTAGTCCCACAATTTTGACATTTGTGTCCATCTCTGGCTTTAACAGCATTGCTAAAAGCGATCCATTGTTCGCACTTTAGAAGCTCGCTATAAGCATTCATTTGTACTGTACGCTCAGTCATGTCAGTTCTTCGTGAGCAGTTCGTACTTCGCATAAAGAGCACCGCGCTTATAAGATTCCAAACGACCCTTAACTAGTCCTTCACCACGAAGGCAATCCACCTTGGCCTTGTTCAGAAACTCGAGTTCATTGGTAATTCGAGTCTGTTTAGCCTTGAAGGCAAGTGCATATTCCAAAGCTCCGTTGGAATTGAAGAATGCCTCATGGATTCTACATTCCTCAAGTTCATTCTCAAGATCCAGGATTGCTCTTTTAAGGAAAGTTTTAAAACTTGCCTTGAGGGTTTCTAATCGTTCTTCGATCTGAATATTTCCGCTCAAACGAAAAGTCTCGTGTGTAGCAAGATGGAAAAGATCTTCCTCTGACAATGAAATAATCTTGTCAAGTGTCCCAGAAGGGGTGTTCTTATTTACGCCATGTGGGTTTTCCTCGGTTATGAGTTCATTAGCTACGAATAAATCCTCTTCAGGGATGTGAGTGTCATCAAGAGATGTGTCTACAAATGCGTCAACTAATTCTACGCTGTTGGCGCTTGGGAAAAGGAAACTAAAGAAACCCATATGCTGTGTTTTTCGGGTGAGGGACCAACACTTTGTCGATCAACACAGCAAAGGTTTTATTCAGTTATGCATTTTTGTTGCATAGTTAACTAATGGGGACAAATTGGCTGTATCTTTCGAATCTTAATGTATTAAAAATCAGGATTTTAATATAATTTAGATGCTCTTTGTATTGTAGCTAAAATTTCATTTCTAAGATGTTCCGGAGTCAGAACTTCTATGTCGTCTCCAAATGAGAGTATCTGTGATTTTAACTCATTATTGATCTTGACCTTGACCGTAATAGATTTGGATTCAAGTCTGTTTATTTGCGAGGGGTGTAAAGGTTTTGTTAGAACATACGGATAGCGTTTTTCCTCAAACCTCAACTCAATTCTCTCGACAGGAGACTCTTCCGGATTACTTACCCCGATGATATCTCCAAAGTATTCTTCATCATCAAATTCAAACCCTTCGGGAATGGAGGTGGTGAGGATAGTAAGCTCCACAATACGATCCAAGGGATTCACAAAGATTCTCCCATTCTCAATTGTTTGCGTTAATAGAAACCACCGGTTGTTGTATTGTTTTAGAAATAATGGGTTGGTAGTATTCGTAGTCTCTTCGCCACCAAATGGTCTGTACTTAATCTGAATCTGGAGTTGTTCATTGAGCGCGGTAAAAATGGGCTCAAGCCATTGACGCCCATCTGCATCAATGTTTGAATCCCATGAAACACGGGTTTTAACTTCCGGGTTGGATTTCATCCGGTAATCGGATTCCATTTTGACCAAATATTCATCAATCCACTCTAGCTGAGGCATTCCCCTGAACGTTTTGAGGGCTTCGAGTGTGCTTTTTAGATGATTCAGCTGTTGGGTGTTCATCTCCCGTGACTGAATGCTGAAATTAGAATCCTCGTATCTGTAAAAGCGTTGTCGCCCAATTCCTGGTGTGGTAATAATCGGAGCATCCCAGCCGTCAACTGATTTCATGTATTCGATATCAGAGCGAAGCTGTCTTTCACTGATTCCCTTGAAGTCAGGATTTATTTCTTGCAATGTTTCGTTGACTGCTTCCTTAAGATTCGCCCATGTGTAGTTCCGGCCAGGGTTTGACAAACACTGATCCAAGACTTTATACCTGATAAGAGGATTTTTGGAATCAGGCATACGGCTCCATTGATGTCACTTCGTTACCTCGCTCTTTCATCGTGTATGAAATAACAAATTTTTGCCCAACTTCACTAACCTGGGTGATGAGCGTGGGTGGTATGAAATACTGTTCATTCTTGTCATCTTGACAAAAGGCATAGTTAGACTTAATGGCAGTTATGTGGGCTATAACGTCACCTGTTAATGTATCTTCTTTGCTGTAATGATCTCTGTGGATATATGTCTCAGTTCCCTTCACGAATGGGATCCAATAATTGAAGTATTGTGCAATTTCTTCAAAGAAATATAGCGTGCCCACTGATGCTGCACGAAGATCTGATTTAGCATTAACTTCTATTTCCCGAAGGCCATAATTGTCATCTGGAAAATGGCTAGCTAGACTAGTCGTATAGAAGTGGTTTTGTAACCACCGACACACATTTGCATTTACACGAAGATCCGGAGTCAATGTGAAAATGGGGCCAGAATTTTTTGAATTCGTAGGTTGTCCGCTTAAAAATCTCAAAGCAGCCCCTCCATCAGTGGATTTTGTGTAAACAGAACTCGGCAATATTTCAAATTCTGCCAAGTGAGCATAGACACATTCTAAAGATTGTCTTAAATCGTTTAGGTTGCTTTTGTTGAATTCACTTTTTTCAATGTAATCTTCGAAAGGTTTTAAAGATTGCTTTTGGTTAATGGTTTGAGTGAATAGTTTAAATGTGCTAGGGAATTGTTGTTGGACTCTAATAATCAAGCGGTCAGATAATTTTTCGTCTAAGGCACTTACCACTTTTATAATGGCATTGGCTTCAGACTTATCAATAATCGTCTTTCCTTCAAGTACTTTTTGTATAAAGTCAAATTCTTGTTTATTCTGTTCAATTTGGCCTGTAAAGAAGACGGGATCAACTTCAACATTGAGTGTTTTTAATCCGTTCAGTAGAGTGATAACATGTCTATTTGCTTCTGTTGTATCATTTTCATTTTCCAAGATTTGAATATCGAGCAAAAGTGCCCCCATTTCATAAGGGTTGGCTCTTAATGCATCAAGAACACCATTAGCTGATTTGAAGCAAAAGAGCTTGAAGCCATGCTCTTCCAAAATCTCTTTTTCAACAACCATTTTTTCATGTTTGTCGTCGCACCAGTACAAGTTTTTCATTAGCGATGATTTAGATTGAGAGTGGGAAAGAGAAGGAAAAGCCCACTGGGTATTCAGATTCTGGATTATTTATTAAGGTCCAATTAGGACTTCCTAAGTAAGTTGCATATCTATTAATTGTATAACCCCCAATTCCTGAATTTTCTGACGTTGACAATGAAGAATACCCTCTTTTCACAAAGTCGGCTTTTATGAAATTACTTGGAAGTGGTTTGCCGTTGTTCAATATTTTTAGATGAAAATGGAATTCATCCCATGCCATCTGCATAATTACTCGTCGATTTTCAAATGGAATATTTTCATAATTAGCGAATGCATGATCATTAGCATTCTTTAAAATCTGGCTAATGACATCCTTAAGGATATTAAGTTCCGTATTAATCAATTTCGTTTCAAGTTCATGAACTTGAGATTCATCTCTTGCGGAATAAGTTGGGAAGTCATATTCAATACACGGGAAATTAACAGCCAAATTATTAAGTGTTTTCAAGCTGTTTATAACCTCTGAGAGAGGAAGGAGTTGCTTGGGAGTGTCAATAACTTTAGTGATTCTGACGAGATCATCCATTTTCTTGTTGATCCCATCAACTGAAGCAATAATATTGTTTAGATGCTCTCCAATGGTAATCTGTCCTGGCTTTGGGGCAAATCCAAGATCAATATTTAGCAAAGCTAAATGAGAATGTATTCTTTGAACAGAGCTTGAAACAGTCAATAGATCAGGCGCCATGTTGTGTTTGAACTCTGCGAGGTCTTCGAATTTGGAAAAAGTGCTGTCTTCTAAGAGGTTATAGGATTGTTTTACCTGTTTTAGACTTTCTTCTAAACGGTTGTTAGTTGATCCATACTCCAAAAGGATTTGTCTTTGAGTATCTAGGTCAGGTATTTCAATCTTTAATTGAATTAGGTCCTCCGGCCTGATGCTTGGCTGACCTATTCCAATTTCGAATTTTTTCTTTCGGTATGAAAAGCTTGCCTGATCAAATTTCCAATTCAACAATTCGAAGAACAGAACTTCAGAACTTACCACTTCCTTGAAAAGAGAAATACTAGAGTCAACATAGATTTTATGAGTCCCAAAATTTTGAAGTACATCTTTTGAAATGTAACGTGCAGACACCCGGCCAGCGGTAGAAATTAAAATAGCGGGTTCGACTAATTGATGGTATTTCCTGTTTGTTGGCGCATCGCAGATTGACTTTAAGGTTTCAAAGTCTAATCCTTGTTGAGATGTTCGATGAAAGTTGTTTGATCCGATATATATACTTTCTGTAGTGTCTTCAGTCTTGCTTAAGACGATATAATTAACCTGATCAAGTGGTTTTAAGAATTGCTTCAGAGGGACAATTTTACTATTATCATATTGCCTAATGGGCTCAATATCTATTATGTATCTGTTTGGTGTAAGAAGTGATGAGCGCTTGTCAATCTCGGTGGATTCCACAATAACACTTGACCCTTTTCCATTTCGTTTAGAGGAGGCGAGCGCTTCATCAACGTTAAGTGCAAGTTGACCGTTCCCCTTGGATATTATGTGTGAGGCGTCATCGTTTAAGTCGGTGAAACGAACTCGTTTGCTCTTTCTTTTTCTCAGTAAGAATAGGGTCTGGTTAAAGGATTGTTTGTTGGTAATCTCAAGAGGCATCCGAATAACATGCGCCAAATAACCGCTTTGGACGATTAGCTTTCTGAATGACTTATATTTTGAAGAGTATTCAACATAGCTTGGCATGAGCATTGCCAAAACGCCCCCAGTTTTTAAAGAAGCAATTGACTTTTTAGTAATGTATGTTTCAACATTCTTGATCCTACCATTTTTGGTTTCAACAATTGAAGGAGGGGTAGTAATAACTAGGTCAAAAGCTCTTTTTGGCCAGTGCTCCAAAGCGTCCAAAAAAGTTGGGTGCCCCAAAGGGCCAATAATTTCTTTTATATCCGGGTTGACTTTCCATGTGAAGGACTCAAATAGTCCTTCGTTGACTGTTTCATCAGGTACCTGAATTAAGGTTGGAACTCTTACTCCATGGACATCAACAGCAAATTTTTCAAAAAATGGGATTTCATGAATAATGAGACGGAAGAGAGACAAATAGTAGGTGCTTCTGTCAATCTCTTGAGTGAGAAAGTCTTTTGTGCTTTCCTTAGCTGCTAAAACATATGAACAGAGGCCAGAAAATGGGTTGTAAATCGATAGTTCAGAGCTTTTGAGTAGTGATTTTGCTTGCAAGAAGCAGAATTCGCTCAACTCTTTTGCTTGAATGAAGCCAGACTTGTCTTTCTTTTTGTGGTATTCAAAAAGCCAGTATTCAAAAATTGAATCTACGTTCTCAAGTGCGAAGTTGAATGTAAAACCTAGTCGATATAGATCCTCATCCAATGAGTCTAAGTATAATGTGACTTCTTGGATTCCTATTTTATATTTTTCAAGAAAAGCTTCAAAATGGTTTATACCGGAATCAAGGGTCTCAATTTTTATTTCATGGGGCACAGAATGAATAGGGAATTTGGCAAATTGTGAAAAACTCTCCCTAAAATGTCCAGGACCAATGGGTTCATTCGCAGATGTGCCATCGAGCTTGAGGTAAAGACAAGCGAAAACTACCAGTAGAGGGAATTCTTCGAGTTTTAATTCAGGCGTGTGTTCCTTTATTTGTGGGAATAAACCTCTAATTCCTTGATTTATTGCATTGATTGCTTCTTCTTCTGAAGGGCCTGATAAATTCAATTTCGTTTGAGAATCTGACATTGGTGCGAAGGGTTTGCAATAATGGTTGTATGTCTTAAATTTTATCTTCTCTTAATTTCTCTTTAGCTGGTTCCAGCAATGCTCCGGGGTAAGACATCAAGTAAAGGGGGGGTAATGCAAAGGAAAATGACGCTTTAAGAAACAAGGAATTTAGATTGCTTTTAAAGGTACTGATTGTTTCATCGCTATCAATTATTCTTAGGCTTTACATTGGAAATCAACCATTTATAATAGTTTGCGGTGGCCCAGCAGTTAATTCCCTTTGATTCGATTTCCAAACGAAGCCTAATAAGTTCTGACTTTGGAGGAGTAGGATGTTTCACAGGATGCGATACCCCAAAGTTTCTGGCATTTTGCCGAAAACAAACTCTGTTACTCCGCACAGCCACATACGATGGAGCTTGCCATCAACTTCTGTTTCATAATATGCTCCATCAATTTGACTATCCTGGTATTTGGTCAAAGTCCCCATTTCACATGCTACATGCGTTTCAACTTTCAGCGTAACGTTGCCTGATCCTTTGGAAAGCAGATCTAGGAATGTATCAGCACCTTGCACCATTTCAAGGGCAGCCTTTGGTCCAGGAAACCATGGAAGGACCACATACCATCTGCCGTTCTCTTCTTTTTTAAATCGGAGTTTACCGCCTCCAAAGAGAAGTATTACTCGAGAAAAAACACTCAGTGCCTTAAATATCACTCTGCGCACCTTATATGCCAAAACGATCTTATTCATCACGGTCCAAATTGAATTTTTCCCCACGCAAATAGCTCGCACGAATGGATTCTTTCATCTTCATAAAAGCCTCCTTGGTGTTTTGCTGATCCACATAATAGGATACCCCAAAACTTAAATCTTTGGACTCCTGGTAGGCTTGCATGTCACTACCTATGAAGATGACCTCATAACCTCTGGACTTATTTACAGCAATGACATCTTGAACCTTGCTGTAATTGTACTCTCGGGAGCTGTTTTCCATACCATCAGTAAAGACGATGAAGATGGCTTGATCTGTTTCCTTGTTAAAGGATCCACTAATATTTTGGTGGAAAGCTGAAAGCCCAAGACCTACAGCGTCGTACAGAGCCGTCATGCCACTTGCAAAGTACTCCTCTGGTTGTATCGAGGGAATTTCTTGCACAAATTGATGTTCACGTAATCTATTTACTGAAGTAGTAAATGACCAGATAGACGCTACACAGCGTTTAGAAGAAGTAGAACTATCCTCTTTCAACAACTTGAGCTTATCATTGATTTCCTCAAGGACTTCCTTGATGTTTCGTGACATGCTACCACTTGCATCAAGCAATACGTGGTAATAAAGAGTTCCAGAATGTTTCTCGTCCATAGCAATGGGGTTTTGGTTCAACGGTACAAAGGAATTATGCATCTATGCAATTTTGTTGCACAGTATGAAAAAGGAGAGGTGTTATTCCACCTCTCCTTGCTTTAGAGCTTTTAGCTCCATTTCCAAATCGTGCTTCTCGATGGCAAAGAATTCAATCTCTTTACAGAGCTCGGCTCCAATTGGAAACATTTCCCTGACCATGTCTTCAATGACATCAGCTAAGTACTTGTAGCTCTTTGCCACCTCTCCCAAACGATCAAACCCGCATTGTGGTAGATCGATAACCTTGAAGAGGATAGCCGGAAATGGGCCATTTTCCTTGTCATAGGCATGCGGGCTGAGTGTGAACTCAATCTCTAGCTCCGGCATGATCCACAAGTCATCAGTAACCAATTGAGGTAAATCAAACCTCAACTTACTATGCTGATCAGACATGATGTGAACACAAGGTCCTTCGTCATCAATGTCGACCATCAGTTTATTGAGCTTACCTATTTCCAGATGAAAGGAAGCATCTTTCAAGGCTGTTGCAAAGCGCTCATATGCGATTTGCATTTGCTTCGTTTGGATCAAGCTAGCAACAGCTTCAATCCGCGATTTTAACATCGCAATGCGGAACTGCAAGTCCGCAATCTTTGTATTCTCCATAATTCCAAGAACGTTTGGTTAAGACACACTTCACCCGTTGAAGTGCTATCAGTATTCTTGGATTGGGCGGGGATTACATATGTCAAAGAAAAAATTCTTCTATGCATTTTTACTGCATAGAAAACCGTTAATTCTTAAGTTATTATTACGACCTCTGTGGCACGGTCTGCATTGGATTCTATCATGGATTTGTAGAAGTTAATTAGGCCATCTGCTAGTGATTGTTCCGGAAATCCCTGATCGAATTCCGATTCTCTAAATTCAAATGTCTTATCCCACCAAGTGTAGAAGTCTTCATTAAAGTCAAAACAACCTGTATAAGTGACTTGGTACTGAGGGCCAAGAGGATTTCCATCTTGGTCCCATTCCTCAATGTGCATTAAATCAAGAATTCTTCCATTTTGAAGTTCGAAGAAACACCAATAGATTTTCGAAGTGAGCAGATTTGTTACCTCGTCTCGGGATGCCATCATCCAACCAAAATGTTTGTAGCGGAATATGGATTCCATCAAATTAACTCGGTTAACTGAGTCGTTTAAGTTCGTCTTCCATTTCTAATAGCAGGTTGTTCAATTGCCGGGAAGCTTCAAACAAAGAGTCACCTAAAAAAGGTTCATCTCCTTGTGGACTTATAATATCCTCATCATACCCGTCTTGCCAACATAAATAATTTGAAATCAAGTCCAGGATTGCGTTCAGCCATTTAATGTATGCCGTTTCCCATTGCGAGTTATCTTCTAATAGTGCAATGGCCTCTAGTATTGAACTATCGGCTAGATTGGAAAACTCAACTGCCAATTCAGTCTCTTTGGGTAAGTCCCAATCCTTGATGTGAGGCTTTAGAGCAGAAAGCCGATCAAATACTGATTCCAAAATAACTTTATTCATGGGCTGACCGATATTCAAAAGTTCCAAGATTTGTCTCCAAAAAGTGACCGCCAGTAAATGAGCGACCAACACCAGCATCAACCGATATTATTAATAAGCTGTCCCCGGTTTCATCAAAAGCTCGCTTATTCAAACTTAAAAAGATCTTCGAGTACGAAGGCATAGCACTTGATCTGATGGGGTTGAAATAAGCGAGCCCATCAATAAGGAGAGAATCGATACAACCCCACCACAAGAACTCAGTTCCTTCTGGAAATGCGTTGTTAAACCCAATAGGTTTATTTGGTTGCGCAAATTCCTTGGATTTCCAGAGAAAGACGATTTTGTGATTTAAAACCTCTACGGTATCATTTCTACAAACTTCGCGGGTGTATCCATAAAGGTTAGTGTCAAGCAGATTTGATAAATCGGCTTCTACAGGGTGCTTTAAAGAAAGATCACAGGGCGGATCGGTCGTGTATTTATAACCATCAATTATTTCCACTGCGGGATTGTCATCAGTTAATCCTACATCAATCTGTTGATCGCTGCAGGATATTAACATCAGTAGAGTTGAATAGATGCCAAGCTTAAACGACATGTAAGTATTCCAGTGTGCTAAGGTTTATTGAACGGAATAGTAAAACGGCGCCACGGCGCCAACTCAACAAATATGCATTTAATCTTTGCGCCATGGCGCAGTGGCGCGAAGAATGGAAATTAGCCAAATGCTTCTACTTCGTGTAATTAAGTTCAGGCATATCGTTTAGGTCTAATTGTCTCACTTCTAAGCCCCTCAGATACGTCAAAGACACCTGTAGCGAGCTATGTCCCATTACTTGTTGGAGTTTGGTTAGGGAGCCTGTTTTCTCGTAGACTTGGATGGCTCCAGTATGGCGAAAGGAGTAGAGCGTTTGGTCTTTCTCCAACAGCATTGAAACTTGTTTAAACCTTGTCCAAAGGCAATTGAAGTAACCAACAGCAAATGGTACTTCATCCATTGAAAAGACGTTCTTATTTCGAGTCCAATTATTGGGACGCTGGCTAATGAGGTATGACCTAATAAATGGCGCAACAGGAACAACACGATTGCGCTTCCCTTTAGTCCTTGAGCCAGCTAACGAAATCAGACTTAGATCTTGATTAAAGTCCCCCCAAGTGAGAAGGCGAATTTCTCGGTGTGGTCTCAGCAGGCAACCATATGCCAGTAGACAGCATAAATGGAGATTGGAATCAAAGCGTTCAATTTCAGCTAAGAGCTCACCGATGTTGTGAATAGGCTTGTGGAGCTGTTCGGCTACCCTTTGCCTTTTGATGATGGTTGCTATAGAACCTTTGTATCCGATCTTCTTCAGTTCTGGCTCAAGCGACAGGAAATGGCTCCTGAGATTGTTGCGCATTGCTGGACTCCATCGTGGCTGCGATAGATACTCTGATACCAATTCTGGAGTTAGATTCTTCCCCTTAATAAATGGCTCAAGATTGCCTACCAGCCACTTAAGCTTCTTCTTATAATGATAGGAGTAATCTGATTGCAGCTTTATTTCTAATGCTCTACGCAAAGGGTTTTTAAAGTTCTCTCTCTTTATTGAAACACTCCAATTCTGATCTGGGGACCACCCACGCTGAATAGCATTTACGAACTGACGCTTGAGGTGGTTAAAAGCTGTTGCCCTGTCTTTAGGAGGCAAAAGGTTGGGCTTTCCTTCTACACCTATAATATCACCGTTGTAGTAGCGATACTTTGCTCCTGACCAACGCAATGTGATACAGAAACGATCCTTGCTCACACGTGTGACAAGAATGGCTTGCAATTCTTCCATCTGGACTCGTTTTGTGGACTCGTTCCAGAGGTTAATTCATTTTAATTACTTGATTGTCAAACCTATAGAGTGGTGAAATAGGTAGACACGAGGGACTTAAAATCCCTTCTTCAGTGATGGAGGTGCGGGTTCGATTCCCGCCTCGGGCACAGTAACTTAGAGGCATGCAAACCGTTCTGCGGAGGTCATG